>Ga0307478_10000563_pt1 | contig 37459 bp, 34 predicted proteins | sample atmos_gasesECM4C_2_FD_203713 | JGI IMG/M metagenome (GOLD analysis project Ga0307478, IMG submission 203713) | Hardwood forest soil microbial communities from Morgan-Monroe State Forest, Indiana, United States - atmos_gasesECM4C_05 | ecosystem: Environmental > Terrestrial > Soil > Temperate...
CGACAACACTCTGACGCCCGTCGGTGGCGTGCTGACGCCCGGCGGCGGCGTCTGCCCGGTGTCGACCACCACGATCTTCCTCGCCGACGGCAACGTCATGAAGAAGAACGTCAGCTTCTTCGAGGTCTATGGCAAGCTGAACTACACCATCAACGACAACTGGGCGTTCGGCGTGAACGAATACTACACCCCGAGCTTCCTAAACTCCGGCGCCTGGGGCGACTACGCCTCGATCACCGGCAAGTGGACTGCACCGAGCACGACCTTCGGCTCCAGCGGGGTCGGCATGTATGTGTCGGGCGAGATCGGCCGCCAGTGGCTCGGCACGACGGACGCCTTCTACGGCGTGCCAGCGTTCCCGCTCGGCATCAAATATGCTGACTACGACACTTGGAACGTCGGTATCGGCTTCACCTACAAGGTGTTCACGCTGGATTTGCGCTATTCCCAGACCGACTTGAGCAAGGGCAATTGCAGCGCCTTCACCAGCGCCTTCAACGCGACCGGAACCACCAACGTCACGCCGATCAATCCAGGCGGCACAAGCTCCAACTGGTGCGGCGCGGCCGGCGTCGCCAAGCTCTCGTTCGACCTGACGGCGATGAGCAATCTGAAGTAAGGTTTAGCCTTCGTAATTGCGAAGAGGGCGGCAGAGACATCTGCCGCCCTCTCTGTTTGTCGTTTGTCCTGTTTGTTGTGTCGTCGAGCGAGGTCTGGGCGCCACCCCCCCTCATTCGGCCAGTGACGATCTCATCTCCTCCCGGCTGCGGTCCTGCAGCGAAAAGATGTCGCCGTCGCGGGTGAGCGCCACGCTGCGGGTATGGAAAGCGGCCAGCGTCGAGCGATGGCCGATCGAGACCACGGTGGTTGCCGGCAAGCGTTCCTCGAGCAGCCGGTAGAGCCTGGCTTCCGCGGCCTCGTCCAGCGAAGCGGTGGCCTCATCGAGGAACAGATATTGTGGCGCGTGCAACAGCGCCCGCGCCACTCCGAGCCGCTGCTGCTCGCCCAGCGACAGCATCCGGTTCCAATGCGCGTCCTCGTCAAGCCGCGGCGCGAGCTTGGGTAGCCCCACCGCGACCAGCGCATCGCGGACCCGTTGGTCGTTGAACACGTCCGTTTGCGCCGGGTAGACGATGGCATCCTTGAGCGTGCCGATTGGGAAGTAGGGGCGCTGCGGCAGCATCATCAGACTCGCATGGGCGGGGATCGTGACCGAGCCGCTGCCGAACGGCCAGATTCCGGCGATGGCTCGGAACAGCGTCGACTTGCCGGCGCCGGAGGGGCCGGTCAACAGGATGCGGTCACCGCCGGAAATGCTGAAGCCGTTGGCTGTGACCAGCGGTTCACCATTGGGCAACTCGACCAGGAGCTGATCGATGCTGATGGCGTCTGCCGTGTCGGAAGCCTCGACCTCTATCGACGGTTTTCGTGTGGTGAGCTCCACCGAGTTCTTGATCGACAGTTCGAAGCCATCGAGACGTGCAATCACCGCGCGCCATTCGGCCAACGTGCGGTAGGCCGCCACAAAGAACGACAGTGCATCCTGCACCTTTCCGAACGCTTCCGCGGTTTGCATCAGGGCCCCTAGCAGGATCTTCCCGGCGAAGTAGGCCGGCGCACAGAGAATGAAGGGAAAGACCACGGCGGCCTGGGCATAGCTCGACGTGAAGCCCGTCAGCCGCTTGGTCCTGCTCATGATGCCGTACCAATTCGCGACCACGGAGCCGAAACGCCCCAGCAGCCGCTCCCGCTCTGCACTCTCGCCCTTGAGCAGCGCGATCTGCTCAGTGTTCTCGCGCACGCGGACCAGGTTGAAGCGGAAGTCGGCCTCGTAACGTTCCTGCTGGAAGTTGAGATGGACCAGTGGCGAGCCGATCCACTGCGTCAGTGCCGTGCCGAAGATGGCATAGATCAACGCACCCCATACCAGATAACCTGGGATCGATAGGTCGTGGCCATACACAAACAATGGCGCTGCGGCCGACAGGCCCCAGAGAATAACAACAAAGGACGCCAGGCTGACGATCGAACCCAATAGCCCCACGCCGATGCCCAGCGTCTGGCCGACGAACGATTTCACATCGTCGGTCAGGCGTTGATCGGGGTTGTCAGCCGCTTCGCCCTGCAGCTGCATGCGGTAGTAATTGGCCTCATGCATCCAGGCGCCGAGATATCTGGTGGTCATCCATCGCCGCCAGCGGATCTGAAGCCACTGGTTGAGATAGGTCTGGTAAACCGAGAGCAGAACCGTAAAGGCGGCGAGCACGCAGAATACGACCATCTCCCGCACAAAGCCCTCCCAGTCCTTCTCCTGGAGCGAGTTGTAGAACCGGTTGCGCCACTGGTTGATCAATACGTCGAAGCCGACGGAAGCGAGTTCCATGGCGATCACAGCAGCGAGCAGCGAGCAGCCGGCGATCCTGTCTTCGGAGCGGAAATAGGGAATGGCGATCCGCCACACGATTGCGAGCGTCGAGCGGATTTTTTTCACAGATCAGGGTCTCCTGGCAGGGGTGGGTGCGGAGGCCCTAAAGCCCTAAAAAACCGGCTTTATTCGGCCGAAGGCGGTCTGCCTAGACTAAAGTCGTGGGTATCACGGTCTGGGTACGCTTGTCCGTGCCTTCGACTCGATCCTAGCATGGCTCAACGGCGAGGGGTGGCGCGCCTTCTCATTTCGCGATGTTTTGAGCGGAGTTCGGCCGCAGCCGAGCTTTTGGGTTTCAACTCGCACATGGCCGAGGCACGCCGCAACCGCGCCAGGCCGCTCGATCCGTCCACGCCGGCCGGGCGTCCCACACAAGCGTGGGGGAGGACGCGTAATGTTCAAGCAAATTCTCGATCCCACCGGAAATCTGTTCGTCACCTGGCTTGTTGCCCTGATTCCGGTGGCGGCACTGTTGTTCATGCTTGCTGGATTGCGGTGGTCGGCCTGGGTCGCCACACTTGTCGGCTCGCTGATCACGCTTGCTCTCGGGCTCTGGGTTTGGGGCATGCCGCTCGATGACGGCATCCGCGCCTATCTCTACGGCTCCGCGACAGGCGCGTGGAATGTCAACTGGATCACATTCTGGGGCGTCATGCTCTTCAACACGCTGGTCGTCACCGGGGTGTTCGACAAATTGCGACGTTGGCTGATCGCGCAGGCTACTCACGATGTCCGGGTGCAAACGATCCTCTTTGCCTGGGCCTTCGGCGCGCTTCTGGAAGGCCTTGTCGGCTTCGGTTACCCGTGGGCGTTTGTTGCGCCCATCCTGATTGCGATCGGCATTCCCGATCTGGACGCCATCCGCGTCGCAGCCATTGCCAATAACGCGCCGGTCTCCTACGGGGCGTTGGGCGCGCCGATCATCGCGCTCGCGGCCGTCACAGGCTATCCATTGCTGGCGCTGTCCGGCTCGATCAGCAAGATCGTCGCGATCCTGGCTCTGCTGCCGCCGTGGATCCTGCTCTATCTCGTCTCGGGTAGGAAGGGCATGTGGGAGGCATGGCCGCTGGCCGTGGTCGGATCTTTGGCCTACATCGCGGGCCAATTGCCGGTCGGCACCTTTCTCGGCCCCTATCTGCCTGACGTGGCCGGCTCGATCGTGTGCTTTGTTTGCCTCTTGCTCTTGCTCAAGGTCTGGCAGCCGAAGCAAGTGCGTGGTTACGGCGGCGTGACGGTGACCGGCTCGGCGGTGGGCTCGGAGGGGCACGGACTTTCCGGCGGGGACATCGTGCAGGCCTGGCTGCCGATCGCGGTTCTGGTCATCGTTGTCGTCGCCTGGACCGGGCCATGGTCCAAGCTGCCCGGCATCGTGCTACTGCATATGGAGGTCGACGCAGCCTCCTCGATCACCGAGGGAGCGAAGATCGCGGCGGTCTTCAATTGGACGCCGTTTGTCGGCGGCACGGCCATCCTTGCATCATGGATCATCGTCGCGCTGCTGCTACGTGTGAACGGCCAGCAGCTCGCCGACATCTGGCGCAAGACCTGGACGCAGATGTGGGGCGCCTTGCTCGTCGGTGTGTTCATCTTCGGTCTGGCCTATGTCTACAACTTTTCCGGCATGGCCGCCTCGCTTGCAAAGGCATTCTCGTCCATCGGAGCCGCCTTCATCGTCGTCGCGCCGATTCTCGGGTTTATCGGGGTGGCTCTGTCGGGCAGCAACACGTCCACCAACGCGATGTTCGGCAAATTCCAGGCGCTGGTCGGGCAGATTCTCGGCTTCCCGCCGCTCCTGCTGCCGACCGTCAACTCGGTCGGCGCCGAGATCGGCAAGCCTGTCGCGCCACAAACCGCGAGTGTCGGTGTCTCGACCACGCGCTTCGTGCGCAATGAAGGCCAGGTGATCAGGCACAATTTCTTCTGGACCCTGTTTCTCCTGGCCTATCTGATCGTCATCGCCGTCGCCTGCTATCTGTTCTTCCCGGGCATAGCCAAGCTCTGAGGCGAATGCCGCAAGGAAATCCCCGCGGTATGTTGAGGCCGCGGGGATTTGTTTTGCCAGGACTCATTTTTTGGAAGCACGAACCTGTTCAAGGCGACAGTCGTCCAATAGAACGGCGGCGTCTCACCCCCTTGTCGTTCCGGGGCGCGCGAAGCGCGAACTATGGTGTGCAACAGCACGCCAGAGTTCGATGCTGGCGCATCGCCCGGAATGACGAACACATCCGCAGTTTCAAGAGGTCGCATGGTTTCCATCAAGTCAGTTCTCGTCCCAGTAGGCGCGGCCTTGCTGCTGCTCGCATCCACCGCGGATTTCGCGCCGGCGCGTGCCGACAACAGTTTTCCCTTCGGCATGGAAATGATGCTCGATGCTGCGCCGATGTCCGGATCGAAGCGCATCCCAGATCTCGACATCGGCGACAATGGCGAAACCGTTCTCGAATTGTGGTGCAAGGGCGGAAAGGGCCAATTCTCGGTCGCCGGCAACACCGTGATCTTTGTCGCGGGCCCGATGCAGGAGCGTCCGTGTCCTGCCGATCGCGCCCAGGCCGACGACGAGCTGATCGCTGCATTGAGCGAGGCGACCAACTGGAAACGCCAGGGCGATTCCATCTTCTTCGTCGGTCCGCGAACGCTGCACTTCAGGCTCAATACGAACTGAGGCAGATGTTTTTCCGACCTCTCCCTTCGGGAGATGAAAGAGTCACTTCCACACCGACTTGTCGGAATCCCAACGCTGGCCCTTGAGCTCCTTGGCAAGCGCCTCGACCGAGCCGGATTCGTCCTTCTGGTCGCCTTCCTCGTCGCCTGAGGAATCGTCGGAAAGATTGAGCTTGGCACCTGCGCTCTCGTCGTTGGTCGTGACGACAGGCGAGCCGATCCAGACGATCAGCCGGTCCGATCCGCCGGGACGGTCTGGCGAGACCAGTCCGGTCACCTCGACAGTCTCGGTGAGCCCGAGCGCGGGGAACAGCTGGCTCGGCCGCTTGAAGGTCAGCCTCAGCTTGCCGGTGGTAGAGCTCCAGCTTGATGCGGAAAGCCTGGCCGAAAGCGTCCTGGTCAGCACATTGCCGATGGCCGCAGCCAATTTTTCCCGGTCGAGCTTGTCGCCGTCGCGCCAGTCGGAAGCTGAAATGCGGATCGCGCGATCCATCTCGACGATCCCGGTGGTCCAGCCTGCGGCAACTACGCCCGGTGAGGATTTTGCCTTCTCGACCATGGTCGCCGCGCGGTCGGGGTCTATCGAGAGATTGATCGTCTGCTGGCCGGCGCGCATGGCATCGCAGGTCACGCTAAGGCTGCTCACGGCAATTTCGACATCCTGGCCCTTCAGGCTTTTGAGGAAATCCGCGACGGCGTCGAGCTTGAGCCTGACGCCTACCGATTCCGGCGACACCTCGCTGAAGTCCTTCGGCTGCGGCGTGATGCCATCATCCGTGGACTGGCTGTCCTGGAATTCGCGTTCGCTGATGTCGGAATTGTCGGTCGAGGCCACTTCGGTCACGTTGGGACCGATCGCGATCTGGCCGCGGAATTCGAAACTGTCGCCGGTGGCCTTACGCGTCAGTTTGACCGTGACCGGGGCCTTGTCGATGAGGCTCTGCGACGTGCCTGACAGCGTCTGGCCGCTGACGGCAAGATTGACCACAAAACGGTCCTTGCGGTCGCCCGTCTTGTCGGCGGGATAGCAGACGTCGAGAATTGCCGCGGTCACCTGCTTGCCCTGCCTTGTCTCCTTCAGGATCACGTCGGCATTGCCGTCCATCAGCCCGTCGATGGAGGTGAAGTACCTGGTCTCGCTGGCGCCGGGGGTGGGCTTCGTCTGCAGCTTCGTATCCGCGAGAGCGAGACCAGAGGACGCGACCAACAGACCGGACAAACCAAGCAATAGCGCACGCATGTCAAATTCCTGTTCCATCGAATCCGGAAGAAGGAGCCCCCTTTTAGAAGCGCCGTGGACAAAAAAGAAGGCCGCCCGGAGGCGGCCTTCGATTTGACTGCGGTTCGGAACGAGGGCTTAGCGTTTTCAAGCGAAGTGGACACCGGTTCGCGTGAAGAAAACGCGTCAAAACAAGAATCTAGAGCTTCGGTTCTGCTTCAATCAGAACAGAAGATGCTCTAGAAGCCCATTCCGCCCATTCCGCCCATGCCGCCGCCGCCCGGCATTGCGGGGGCGGGCTCCTTCGGCAGCTCGGCGACCATGGCTTCGGTGGTCACGAGCAGGCCCGCCACCGACGAGGCGTCCTGCAGCGCAGTACGCACGACCTTGGCGGGGTCGATGATGCCCTTGGCGACCATGTCGACATATTCCTCGGTCTGGGCGTCGAAGCCGAAGGTCTCGGACTTATCTTCGAGAATCTTGCCGACCACGATCGAGCCCTCGAGGCCGGCATTTTCCGAGATCTGGCGCACAGGAGCCTCCAGCGCCTTCAGCACGATGTTGATGCCGGCCTGCACGTCGGCATTCTCATTGTGGATGCGCCCCACAGCCTTCTTGGCGCGGAGCAGGGCAACGCCGCCGCCCGGCACGATGCCTTCCTGCACCGCGGCACGGGTCGCGTTCAGCGCGTCCTCGACGCGGTCCTTCTTCTCCTTGACCTCGATCTCGGTCGCGCCGCCGACGCGGATCACCGCAACGCCGCCGGCGAGCTTGGCCAGGCGCTCCTGCAGCTTTTCGCGGTCGTAGTCCGAGGTGGTCTCCTCGATCTGCGCCTTGATCTGGGCGACGCGAGCCTCGATATCGGCCTTCTTGCCGGCGCCGTTGACGATCGTCGTGTTCTCCTTGTCGATCACGACCTTGCGGGCGCGGCCGAGCATCTTGACCGTGACGTTCTCGAGCTTCATGCCGAGCTCATCGGAGATGAGCTGGCCGCCCGTGAGGATCGCGATGTCCTCGAGCATGGCTTTGCGGCGGTCGCCAAAGCCCGGCGCCTTGACGGCAGCGACCTTCAGGCCCCCGCGCAGGCGGTTGACCACCAGCGTCGCCAGCGCCTCGCCCTCGACGTCTTCCGCCACGATCAAGAGCGGCTTGCCCGACTGCACTACGGCTTCCAGCACCGGCAGCATCGCCTGCAGGCCCGAGAGCTTCTTCTCGTGCAGGAGCACATAGACGTCCTCGAGCTCGGCAGTCATCTTTTCGGCATTGGTCACGAAATAGGGCGAGAGATAGCCGCGGTCGAACTTCATGCCTTCGACGATATCGACCTCGGTCTCGAGCGACTTGTTCTCCTCGACCGTGATGACGCCCTCGTTGCCGACCTTCTGCATCGCCTGCGCGATCATCTTGCCGATCGCCGCATCGCCATTGGCCGAGATGGTGCCGACCTGGGCAACTTCAGAGGACGAGGCAACGGGCTTGGAACGCTTCTCGAGATCCTTGACGACCGCGGCGACCGCGATGTCGATGCCACGCTTCAGATCCATCGGGTTCATGCCGGCCGCCACCGACTTGCCGCCCTCGCGGACGATCGCCTGCGCCAGCACGGTCGCGGTGGTGGTGCCGTCACCGGCGGTGTCGTTGGTCTTTGAAGCGACCTCGCGCAGCATCTGGGCGCCCATGTTCTCGAACTTGTCCTCGAGCTCGATCTCCTTGGCGACGGTAACGCCGTCCTTGGTGATGCGTGGAGCGCCGAAGCTCTTGTCAATGACGACGTTGCGCCCCTTGGGGCCCAGCGTCACCTTGACCGCATTGGCGAGAATATCGACGCCACGCAGCATGCGGTCGCGCGCATCGCCGGCGAATTTTACGTCCTTGGCAGCCATTGTCCTAACTCCTCAAGTATTTTCGAAGGCCTATCAGGCCAGCACGCCCATGATGTCGGACTCCTTCATGATCAGGAGCTCGTCGCCGTCGATCTTGACTTCGGTGCCCGACCACTTGCCGAACAGCACGCGGTCGCCGACCTTGATGTCGATCGGAATCAGCTTGCCGGTTTCGTCGCGGCCGCCCGGTCCGACCGCGACCACCTCGCCCTGGGAGGGCTTTTCCTTGGCGGTATCGGGGATGATGATCCCGCCCTTGGTCTTCTCTTCCGCGTCGATGCGTTTCACCACGACGCGGTCGTGCAGCGGACGGAATTTGGATTTGGCCATGACGTTTCCTTTTTCGAGGCTCGCTTTAAGAGGTCCGGTTGGTCGAAAGCGCATCTGTCAGCGACCCCTGCTCGCGCGTTGGTCGCGTCCAAAGGGGCGGATGTTTGGCAGTCGTGCTCTCGGAGTGCTAAATTGTGTGCCCGAAATATGGCCTGGCGCCGATCCTGTCAAGCAAAGCAAGGTTAAGCCCTTCTTGAGACCGGTTGAGCATGTTGTTAAGCGAAATCAAACCGGGAAATCGGGGCGTAGTTGTTGCCCCGACAGCGGATTTGGGGTTGGTTGGGGTCGGGTGCGACCACGATCCAGTTCGAGGGAAGGCCATGATGAGTTTGGGGTACGCGCGGACGGTGCGGAATCTGTCGGTCGTCGCGGCCTTGTCGCTATTTTTGGGCGCCTGCTCCAGCTTCAGCCTGGGCACGTCCACGCCGACGACCGCGCCCGGCGAGGCCGGCGTGGAGCCCGCGCTGCCGTCGAGCATCAAACCTGACGAGCTGGTCGGCAAATGGGGGCTGGCCTCCTATCAGAACCCCGCCGACCGCGCCCGCACCGAGGCGCAGGCCAAGGCCCAGTGCAAGCAGCCTTACGTGATCGGCGCCGGGACATCAGGCGGGGTGGTCATGCATCTTGCCGACCAGGCGACGCCGCAGGAATTGCGGCTGAAGGGCAGCCGTAGCGGCAAGAACTTTATCGGCCCGGACGGCCCGCCCGGAGCTGATCAGGACCGCGAGGTGATCTCCTTCGACGGGCGGGTGCTGATCACCCGCTTCGTCGAAAAGGACGCGGCCACCCGTTACGGCAATATGGTCTATGTCCGCTGCGCGCCGCGGGCGTGAGCGGGAAGGCCTGCTTCCACCGTCATTGCGCGGACCCGTTGGCACAGCAATGACGAGAGAAGAGCTGGTGAGCCAAGACAAAAACGCCGGCCCTTGGGCCGGCGTTTTGCTTTGGTCTCGATAAGAGCCAGACTCAATCGAAAAGCGCGTCGATGTCGTCCTGCGACGCGTGACCGACGTCGCCTTCGAGCTTCGGGCCGTTGAGGAGCTTCTCGTCCTCTGCGCGCGTGTCGATGATGGCCGGTGCGTGAGCCTTGATCGCGTCGACGCCGCCCCAGATCTCCATCATCACGTTGATATGACCTTCGATGAGCTTCATCGTGTTCATGACTTTGTTGATGCGCTGACCGGTGAGGTCCTGGAAGTTGCAGGCCTCGAAGATCGAAACGACGCGCTCCTGAATTTCCTCGGAAAGGAGCTTCTGCTGGTCCGGAGAGTTCACCCTCGACAGCGCGCTCGCCGCCTGATCGATGAACTCCGCGCACTCAAGAATCTGCTGCGTCGCCTGCTCGGTGCCGTTGGCGACCGCGCCGAGTTCGCCATTGACCTTGGCCATCTCCTGACCGTCGAAGCTCTTGCCATGGATCGCCGCGATCTCGCGCTTGGTGCGGTTGATGGCGTCGTGGATCAGGTCGAGCTCGACCTTGAGCTTTTCGCACTGTTCGATCTGGGCGCGGTAGGTCTCGAGGAGAGCGCGGGCCTCGGCGATCTCGCGGCTGGTGGAGTCCTCAACCACGTTGGCCGGAGCGTTCTTGCTTGCGTTTCCGCCGCTCGCCATCTGGGCGCGGATCGCGCGCAACTCAGCCATGATTTCGCGATGCATCGGACCCACTTCACCTCCGGAAACTTCCTCGACCACGATCGGCACGTCGATGCCGATAGCTTCTTCAATGCGGTAACGCTTGCGCTGAACAACCATCTGGGCTCCCCCATACATTCCGCGAGGAGTCTTATGCGGCTGCTCTTTAACATGGAGTTCACATGGGGAACCGTGATGCAGAGCGCGACACAATTATGGCGAATCGCGCATTAACCAAGCGGGCCGCGCATTCATCGAAAATAAACGCTGTCGCACAAATCAGCGCTGAAGCGCAGACTTGGTGAATCGAAACGCGGCTTCCGTTTACCAAACCGACGCGGTTTTAAGGTTAACCGTTGCCCCGCGCAGCGCGCGTTTTCGCCTGCCAACGAAGTCGATCAGACGAAGCAGTACAGAGTACGTCGATGTTGAAAATAACCTCCTTCGCGCTGCTTGCCGGCGCCGCTGTCCTTGCCGCAGGCACAGATCGGGCCGAAGCCATCGATGCTGCAAGCCTCCCCGAGCCCACCGTGATCTACGCAGATCCGCCGCAGCAGATTGCACCCGCGCGCGCCGCCTATGCGGAGCGCTCCAACATGGGCGGCGGCTTCATCGAATTCCTGTTCGGAGACCGTCAGCAGGTACAAGGCCCGCGCTATCAGCCAGAGCCGATGTATCAGCAGCAGCCGGCCTATTACGGGCGAGCGCCGATGTCGCCGCAGCAGCAGTACTATCCGCAAGCCGCGTATCCGCAACAAGCCTATCCCGAACAAGAGCAGCAGGCCTACGATCCGCGGCAGCGACCATTCGATCCGAAATATGAGAAGCAGGAGGTCGCGTATCGCGGCGGCGAAAGCGCCGGCACGATCGTGATCGACACGCCGAACAAGTTCCTGTTCCTGGTCGAAGGCAATGGTCGCGCGCTACGCTACGGCATCGGTGTCGGCCGTCCCGGCTTCACCTGGTCGGGCGTCAAGACGATTTCCGCCAAACGCGAATGGCCGGACTGGACGCCCCCGTCGGAGATGCTGTCGCGCCGCCCGGACCTGCCGCGCCACATGGAAGGCGGGCCGGAAAATCCGCTCGGCGCACGTGCCATGTATCTCGGCTCGACGCTCTACCGCATCCACGGCTCCAACGAGCCCTGGACCATCGGCACCAACGTTTCCTCCGGCTGCATCAGGATGCGCAACGAGGATGTCATCGACCTCTATGATCGCGTCAACGTCGGGACCAGGGTCATCGTGCTCTGATCGCCTAGTTCTGATCGAATCAGAACCGAAGCGCCAGATTCTTGTTTTGACGCGTTTTCTTCACGCGAACCGGTGTCCACTTCACTCGAAGACGCTCTAATACCTGGACAAACAGAAACGGCCACCCGGAAAGGGTGGCCGTTTTAAACTTAGCGGTGCTGCAAGGCTCAGATGTCCTCGCTGCCGTCGTCATTGCCGAAATCGCCGCTATTGTCGGTGAAGTCGTCGGCATCCATGTCCATGTCGTCGCGATCGTTGCCGCTGATGTCACGGTCGTCGGAGGCCTGGTCGAACAGGCCGCTGCGTGACGAGTTGTCGGCATTGTCGCGGGAGGAGCCGACATCGTTGATGCCGGCATCACGCGCCAACGTGCTTCCAGACTGATCGCTCCAGGGGCTCGGACGATCCACATCGACCACCTTTGTCGGTTCGCCGAAGCCGGAATGCGAGCCGCCCATCATGTTGCGAATGCCGCTCATAAGCAGCGAGCCGCCGACCATGCCAGCCGCGGCTGCGGCCGCAGTGCCAAGGAACGAACCGCCGGCTCCGCCAAAGGGCGGGGCGCCATAGGACGACGGTCCATAGCCTCCTTGTTGAAAGCCGCCAGGGCCATAACCCGACTGGCCATAACCCGGCTGGCCATAGCCCGGCGATTGCGCCTGCTGCATGACCTGGCCGCTGTTCCACACGGGACGGCTCGCAGGCGGAGGGACATTGGGCACTGAGCCGCGCTGCGGCTGGCCGCCTTGACCGGAGCTGCCTTGACTGGAGCCGCCTTGCCCGAAAATGGCGTCTCGCATCGAATCGAGGAAGCTGCCGGACTGCTGCTGTTGCGGCGGCTGCATCGCTGCCTCAAGTTCCTGGATATGGGCGTTGGCGCGCTTCAACGCCTCGTCCTGGAGCAGCACGGTTTGCACCAGGGGGTAGATGGCGTTCGGCGCTTTGCGCAAGCCGTCTGCGATGGCACTGGCCGCGTCGGGATCGCGCGGGGTGCCTTCCAGCTTGGCGAGCCGGTCGAATAGTTCATCAACCAATTGGCGTTCTTGCGGGTTCATTGTGTGTCTCCAGCGGCTTCCTGTTCCGAAGCGCGCGCAAGATGTAAGCGGGCTTCAAGGCGCGCTGAAGTGCGGTTCCGGATTAAATTTTGGGTAGGTGACAAAATGCCCGGCCTTGAGCTCACTGCTTCTCAGCCCAATGTGACCTGTTTTTCGGCGAGCAGGGCCGGGAATTGTTCGCCCGCCAGATAGGCATGCTCGCGCTCGCGCTGGTCGGTGAAAGGATCGAGACTTAGCAGCTGTTCATCGACGAAACCGGGATGGCACATCACCACCCCTTGCGCAGGCAGATGATCGAGAAAGCCGCGCATCAACGCGCCGAAATCGGGTTTGCGCGAAAAATCATAGGCCCCGGCGAAAGCCGGATTGACTGCGATGCCGGCACGCGCCGCGCGTGCGCGAAACTGCGCGCTGAGCATATCCAGTAACAAGGCCTTCGGTGCAGAGAGCCTGTCGAGCAGCGGAGCGGCGCGGCCGGCCTGCCGCACCCAGGCCTTGGGCGCCAGCTCGTTCACAGCATCCAGGAACGCGTCGCGCACCGCGGGATAGAGCTGCACATGCTGATGGCCGTCGACGAAATCCGGCACGCGGCCGAACATTCCTGCGAAGGTTGCAAGCTGCAGTTTCAGTTCGGTATGGATGATGTCCGGATCGAGCTGTTGCAGCAGCCCTGCGCGCAAGAGTTTCGGGAACGGCAGGAACATCCCGCCGTCGAGAGGTCGGAAATGCATGGAGAGCGGCCGGAACGGCGCGGACAGGGTGGCGTGCAGTCCGATCGCGCAGCGCTGGCTCGCCTCTGCAGCGCTCTGCAGCGCTCCAATTTCATCGCGGTCGATCGCAGGACCGACGACCATGACGGAGGTGGCGTTGAGGCGGCCACGTGCGATCAGGTCGCAAATGGCGCGGTTGACGCCCGGGCTGATGCCGTAATCGTCGGCGCACAGCCAGATTGGTGCAGGCTGCGCGGCGTCGTTCATTCTGCAGCGGTCCTTTTGCTTTCGCTTTCGCTCTCGCTGCGTTCAGCCTCGAACTGCTTCTCGCTGTGCTCGGCGACAAAGTAGATCGGCCGGGCCTTCAGCTCCGACAGGATCTTGCCGATATATTCGCCGACGATGCCGATCATGATCAGCTGCACGCCGCCGATGGTCATGAGGCCGACGACCAGCGACGGATAGCCCGGAACCTGCTTTCCGGTGGTCCACACTTCCCAGATGATCGAGAGCCCGAACAGGAAGGCGGCCGACGCCAGCAGCACCCCAAGCAGACTTGCAAAGCGCAAGGGCGCCACCGAGAACGAGGTCAGGCCTTCGATAGAAAGGCCAAGCAGGCGCATAAAGCTGAAAGTGGTGACGCCATGTGCGCGCGGCGCCGGCTCGTAGTCGACCCGGATCTGGCGGAAGCCTATCCAGGTCGCGAGCCCCTTGAAGAAGCGGTTGCGCTCAGGCAGTTGCCGCAGCGCTGCAACAGCGCGCGGCGAGAGCAGGCGGAAGTCGCCGGCATCCTCCGGAATCTTCTGCCGCGCGCCCCAGTTGATCAGGGCATAGAAGCCGTGCACCGAGAGGCGCCGCAGAAGGGGTTCATTGTCGCGATGCGCCTTGGCGGTATAGACCACGTCATAGCCGCCCTCGATCCAGTGGCTGACGAGATTTTCGACCAGCGCCGGCGGATGCTGGCCATCGCCATCCATGAACAGCACGGCGCCGCGACGCGCATGATCGAGACCGGCCATCAGCGCGGCCTCCTTGCCGAAATTGCGCGACAGCGAGACCACCTGAACGTCGAGCGAGTCCGCCGACAGCGCGCGGGCGATCGCAAGCGTCGCATCGCTTGAGCCGTCGTCGACATAGACGACCTCGCAACCGAGCCCGTAGCGCTGACGCAGCACCTTGGCGAGATCGCAGATCCTTTGATGCAGCGCGGCAAGGCCCGCCGCCTCGTTGTAGGCGGGGACGACAATCGACATTCCCTTCGCCGCGGCGTTGGCCACGGTCGTGGACAGGCTCGAAACGTCGCTACCCAGCATCATCAAACAGATTTCCCAACTCACCCCTCGAGCATGATCCTTGCTCGAACGAGGTGCTGCCCCCGAGTCCGGATCATGTTCCAGCCAACATATGGCAATCGTGCCGGCTTGTCGCCACGCCTTGGCAGCGGCGCTTCGGCGCAGCGGTTACGCCTTGAGGAAGGCCTCGAGCCGCGCGAACAGCGGGTTCTCCCGATCGAAGACGTAGTCCAGCGAGGCCACCGAGATGGTGTCCGCTCCGCCAACGCGCAGGAAGCTGACCAGCCCGTAAAGCTCCGCCGGCGGGCAGTGCAGCGTCAGCATGCCCGACGAGGTCGGGCCGCCGAACGGTGCCACCACGCCAAAACGGTTGTGCGCCTCGGCGAGCATTGTTGCGTTGCATCCCTTGAAACGGGTGCGGACCTCGCTGTATTCGCTGGCCCGCGCACGGGCATGGATGTGATCGAGGATGATGCGCGCCGTCTCCAGCGCATCGCGCGACCAGTCGGCGTCACGCGAGGCCACGAGATTGGCGTGGCTCTTCAGGATCACGCCGTCGTCGAGCACCTTCAAGCCGTTGGCGGCCAATGTCGCGCCGGTCGTGGTGATGTCGACTATCAACTCGGCGGTGCCGCCGGCCGGCGCACCCTCGGTTGCGCCCGCGCTTTCGACGATGCGGTAATCGACGATGCCGTGGCTCGCGAAATAGCCGCGGGTGAGGTTGATGTATTTGGTCGCCACCCGCATCCGCCGGTTGTGCTGGGCGCGGAAGCCGGTGGCGACGTCGTCGAGATCGGCCATGGTGCGCACGTCGATCCAGGCCTGCGGCACGGCCACCACCACATTGGCATTGCCGAAGCCGAGATTGTCGAGCAGCAGCACGCGCTTGTCCGCGTTGACGATGCTCTCGCGCACCAGGTCCTCTCCGGTGACTCCGAAATGCACCGTGCCGCGCGCAAGCTGTGTGGCGATCTCGCTTGCAGACAGATAGGCGATCTCGACATTGTCGAGGCCTGAGATGGTGCCGCGGTATTCGCGCGCGCCGCGCGGCTTGGCGAGCGCGAGTCCTGCGCGGGCGAAGAACGCCTCGGCGTTCTCCTGCAGGCGCCCCTTGGAGGGAACGGCTAGAACGAACGGCCCGCTCATGATGTTCTCGCGCTGCGGGCTGTTTGAGTGAGTGCCTCGACCCATGCCGCAAAGCCGACGGCAGGGATCGGCGCCGGTGCGCCGAGCCGTGTCATCAGCCCGTCGTAGCGGCCGCCAGCCACCAGGGGCTCGGTGCCATTTCCGCGTGCATGCAGCTCGAACTCGAAGCCTGTATAGTAATCGAGCCCGCGTCCAAAGGCGGTAGAGAAGCGCAAGCTCTTCAAATCGATGCCGCGCGCCGCCATGAAGCCGATGCGGGCTTCAAGCTGATCGATCGCAGCGCCGATCTCGAGCTTGGCCTCGTGCGCCAGCGCGCGCAATTGCGCGACCGCACCATCCGGGTCGCCCGAAATGGCCAGAAAACGCTTGATCAGGTGGAGCGCATTTTGCGGCAGCGCGCCGCCCTTCAGGGTCGATTGCTCCAGGAAGCGGTCGGCGATCTCTGCCACGGTGCGGCCGCCGACATTGGTGGTGCCGGCAATCGACATCAGGTCGGTAACGAGCGCGAGCGCCGCCTTGCGGTCCGAGCCGGCAAGCGCCGCCAGCACACCTTCATATTCGGCGCGGCCTGGAGCGGCTGCGAGCGTCAGCTGCTCGATATCCTTATCCAGCGAGATCTTGCGGTTGAAATCCTTGATCAGCCGCCGGCGCCAGACCGGATAAAGATTGAGCGCATCGATCAGCGCGTTGAACAGCGCGACGTCGCCGGTGCGGATTTCGACGTCTTTGAGGCCGAAGGTTTGGGTCACCTCCAGGGCAAGCGCCAGCATCTCGGCATCGGCTGCAGCGCGGTCCTGCCGGCCGAAGGATTCGATGCCGGCCTGCTGGAACTCGCTTTGCGCACCGCCGCGATAGCGGAAGACGGGGCCGAGATAGCTGAACCCTGCGGGTTGTCCTGCGCGCTTTGAGGCAAGGTAATCCCGCGCCACCGGTATCGTCAGGTCGGGGCGCAGGCAGAGCTCCTCGCCGCTTGCATCGGCGGTCAGGTAAAGGCTCTTGCGAATGTCCTCGCCTGACAGGTCGAGGAAGGGCTCGGCCGGCTGCAAAATGGCAGGCTCCGCCCGCTCGTAGCCGGCTTCGGCGAACGAGGTCAGAAGCGCGCCCGCCCAAGGGGCCGTCGAAGCGGCGCTCGAAGCGGCAGTTCGGGTCGAAACGGCAGTTCCAGTCATAAAAAGGGGGTCCGGGGGTCAAAGTTGGGCTGCCCTTAGCATGGCTTTACAACGGTTTCGACAGGGATCGACCCATTCGCTTAATGGAAAAACGTGCGGCGCCTAGTCTCCCCTTTTGTCTCGCCAGTCGCCGAGCGCGGCCTGCACCAGCGCGAGTGCAGCCACGGCAGCCGTATCGGCGCGCAGGATCCGGGGACCGAGCGATAGCCGCAAAATCCGCGTCTGGCGCAAGAGCAGCGTCCGCTCCTCCTCGGCAAAACCGCCCTCGGGACCGATCAGGACGTCGATACCGCCGTCTGTCGCGCCCTGTTCCAGCGCCCGCACGGGATCTGCGACCTCGGCGGCCTCATCGCAGAAGATCAGGAGGCGTTCGGCGTCGCGGGAGGCCAAGAACCGCTCCAGCGGCACGGGCTCGGCAACTTCGGCCACGCTCAAAATGCCGCACTGCTCGGCCGCCTCGATGACATTGGCGCGCATCCGCTCGCCATTGACTCGGGCGACCTGGGTGAACCGGGTCAGCACCGGTTGCAGCCGCGCCGCGCCCATTTCCGCCGCCTTCTGCACCATGTAGTCGAGCCTTGCGTGCTTGAGCGGGGCAAAGGCGTAGGTGAGGTCGGGTAGGCTGTCCTGGAGGCGGGTCTGCCTGATGATTGTAAGTGTCTCTGGCCGCTTACGGCCGGCGATCTCTGCCTGCCACTCGCCGGCACGGCCATTGAAGACCAGGATGCTGTCGCCGCCCGAAAGCCGCAGCACATTGCCGAGATAGTTGCTCTGGTCGCGTTCGAGCGCGACTGTGGCGCCTGGCGCAAGCTCCGCATCGACAAAAAGGCGGGGGGCACGAAAGTCGAATTCAGGCATGACTGCTCAAGCTGGGTCATATTGTCCGATTCCACCCGGTTTTAACCTAAAGGTTTAGAATCAGGGGCAAATATTAGCCTGCGCCTGCGGCTCCGCGCCGCGCTGTTGCCAAATTCCGCGTTCTTGTTAAGGACCCGCAGGAATCGTAAAAGGCCATCGTAAAGAAGCCCATATTCGGACACCCGCGCCGCGATCGCAAAGCCCTCTGCCGGGGTATTGAGGGGATCACGGGCCTTGCCGGAGAGACTGCCTTGACCATCCGACGCTTGCTGGTACCGCTTACGGTTGCCGTCGTCACCCTCCATGCGGGCTACGCCGCGGCACAGGGGGCGTTCCCCGCACCGCTCCCCAACCAAGGCGGCGTGCAGCCGAACGACCCGGCGTTCCCGCCGGTCAATGGCAGGGCGCCGTCAGCCTCGATCGGGACAGGACCGAGCTCGCCGTTTCCCTCCAACGGCGCGGCGCCTGTTGTGGGTGGCGGCGGAGGCGGCTTTGGCCCGCCGCCGGCTGCCGGACCGACGCAGGCAGCCGGGGAGGCCTGTATGAAGGAGTTCATGCCGCTGCGTGAGGACGCGGAAAAGCGCGGCAAGATGATCAAGGCCGCGAGCGACCGTCACGCCGGGCCGGACGAGGCCTGCAAGCTGATCAAGAATTACTCGCAGGCCGAAGTGAAGATGCTCAAATATGTCGAGACTCATGCGGCCAAATGCGGAATCCCGCCGCAGATCGGCGATCAGCTGAAGGCCGGCCACAAGAACACCGAAGCGCTGGAGACCAAGGTCTGCAATGTCGCTCAGCAGGTGCAACAGCGCGGGCCGGCGGGCCCGAGCCTGAGCGAAGTCCTGGGTTCGGCGACGGCAGTGCCGGAAGCCACCACAGCCAAGAAGGGCGGCAGCACCTTCGATACGCTGAACGGCAACGTGCTCGCGCGGTGATGCCGTGAGCGACGCGGCGCGCGTTGCGGATTCGACCGGCAATTGGGTCGATACCCATGCGCCGTTGTGGCTGCGGCCCTATTTGCGGCTGTCCCGTCTCGATCGTCCGATCGGCTCCTGGCTGTTGCTGTTACCATGCTGGTGGTCGGCGGCGCTCGCAGCCGGCGTCGCGCGCGACCTCTCGCAACTGCCGCTGATGATCCCCTTGTTCTTCCTCGGCGCGTTTGCGATGCGCGGGGCGGGCTGCACATGGAACGACATCACCGATCGTGACCTCGACGCCAAGGTCGAGCGCACGCGTTCGCGCCCGATTCCGGCAGGCCAGGTGAGCGTGAAGCGGGCGTTTGTGTTCCTGGTGTTGCAGGCACTGCTCGGACTTGCCGTGCTGCTGCAGTTCAATCGCTTTGCGATTCTCACTGGCATCGCTTCGCTGCTGGTCGTTGCCATCTACCCCTTCATGAAGCGCATCACCTATTGGCCGCAGGTCGTGCTCGGGCTCGCCTTCTCCTGGGGCGCGTTGATGGGATTTGCGGTGACCTTGCAGCGGATCGATGCGACCGCGCTTCTGCTCTATGCCGGCTCGATCTGCTGGGTGATCGGCTACGACACCATCTATGCGCATCAGGACGCCGAAGACGATGCTCTGATCGGCGTCAAATCCACCGCGCGCCTGTTCGGCGCCCGTACGCGACCTGCGCTGGTGATTTTCTATGGATTGGCCGTCGCGCTGATCGCGGCAGCGCTTGTGCGTGGCGGCGCGCACTGGCCGGCCTGGCTAGGACTCGCTGCCTTTGCCGTGCATCTGGGCTGGCAGATCAGCCGGCTCAGAATCAGCGATCCCGCGCTCTGCCTGCGGCTGTTCAAGTCGAACCGCGACGCGGGGCTGCTATTGTTTGCGGGACTTCTGGTCGACGCGCTGATGCGCGCTTAAGAGATTGTTGCCGCGGCCCATCCGCGGGCTCCGTTCACCTCTCCCCATGGGACCCCATGGGAGAGGTGAGCCGCAACAGTGCATTTAATTTTTTCAACTTAACTCCGCGCGATGATCTCGCGCTCCCCGCGATAGTTCTTCGCTTTATCGAGCAAGCTACCGATCCTCCGCCGCAGCAGGAATTTCGGCCGGCGGGTGCGGATGACATTGCGGCGGCGCCGCCGCTGGGCGGGCTCGCGCGAACTGTCCTCGAGCATTGGCAGCGCGAAGACGTCGCTCCACATCTGCCAGGCGGTTGCGAGCTCGTCTGCATCGGTCGTGATGCAAAGGGGAACGTTCAGCGAGGGATCGCGATGCGCCAGCACCAGCATCTCGCCGTCCTCCACGCTGCGCAGAGCGACGCCGAGAAAGTCGCTGACGCGAAGCTTGACCGACATCTGCATGCCGCGCACGGCACGATGCAGCACCACGCGCTCGCGGTGCAGCTCGACCTGGCGCACACAGCCATCGGCGCGGGCATCATGCGCATGAAAACTGATGGGCAGAGAGAGAGGGTCGAGCCGCATTGCGCGGCCCGACCCTGCCGCGGGATTGATCCCGCCTGTTGCTGTTTGACGCCTCACGGCTTTGGTCTCCCCGCCGGGATTTGTTCCCCGGTCGTTGCGCAAGACCTTAGCCCTGCGCCTGTCCGTTTCGCCTTAAAAAGCCTGGTTAAAAGGAGGTCACCGGGCCTCGTTCGCTCCGCATGATTGACAAGACCTCACCGTGCATGATTGACGGAAGGTTGCGCGACCTTCGAGATTCTTATGGATCGGCTGCGCAAAATGCTTGAAGTCCGTGCCAGTTGGGCACATTTGGAGTGATCGGGATTTGTTTCCGGCGCTTCCTCCACTGCATGGGAAAACGTTCGTGATCTCTTCACCATCAGCTGCATCGACCGCCCAAGCGTCCACCAAAGCCGGCTCCGACCTGTTCGATCAATCGGCCTTGTCGGACCTCGCGCAACGTCTGGTGGAGGCGGCGAAGCGTGCAGGAGCCGATGCGGCCGATGCGGTCGCCGTGCGCGGCGTCTCGCAAGGTGTCGAGGTGCGTGACGGCCGGGTCGAGGAATCCGAGCGCTCCGAGGGCGATGATGTCGGTTTGCGCGTCCTCGTGGGACGGCGGCAGGCGGTGGTCTCGACCAACGACGTCTCGGGCGACGGCGTGGCAAGGCTTGCCGAGCGCGCCGTGGCGATGGCGCGTGTTGCCCCAGAAGACAAATATGTCGGCCTCGCGGACTCATCGCTGCTTGCGCGTGATTTCCCCGATCTCGATTTGCTCGATCCAGTCGTGCCGTCGACCGCGGAGCTGGAGCGGCGTGCGCAGGAGGCCGAGGCCGCCGGTCTTGGCGTGAAGGGCGTCACCAAATCGGGCAGCGCGTCGGCCTCCTCAGGGATAGGCGGCATGGTGCTGGTGACGAGCTCGGGCTTCCACGGCAGCTATCTGCGCTCCAGCCAAAGCATCTCCATGACGGCGATCTCGGGCGAAGGCACCAGCATGGAGCGCGACTACGACTACACCGCCGCTCCCCATGGCGCCGATCTCGACGCGCCGGAGCGCGTCGGCCGCAGCGCAGGCGAGCGTGCAGTGGCGCGCGGGGGCCCGCGCAAGGTCGCAACCTGCCAGGTGCCGGTGGTCTACGATCCGCGCGTCTCAGGCTCGCTGGTCGGCCATCTCGTCGGGGCTATCAACGGCGCCTCGATCGCGCGCAAGACGAGCTTCCTGAAGGACAAGCTCGGCGCACAGCTGTTTGCAGACAACATCCGCATCATCGACGATCCCTTGCGGAAACGCGGGCTGCGCTCACAGCCCTTCGATGCCGAAGGCGTGAGCGTGAAGAGAACCGCGCTGATCGACCAGGGCGTGCTGACCACCTGGCTCCTGGATTGCGCGACCGCGCGGGAGCTGGGACTGGCGACCACCGGGCACGCGCATCGCGGCGTCTCCTCGTCGCCCTCGCCGGGACCGTATAACCTGCATCTGGAGGCCGGCGCCGTCTTACCGGGCGAGCTGATCTCCGACATCAAACAGGGTTTCTACGTCACCGACCTGATCGGCTCCGGCGTCAACGGCGTCACCGGCGATTACAGCCGCGGCGCGTCCGGCTTCTGGATCGAGAACGGCAAGGCCACCTATCCCGTGAGCGAGGTGACCATCGCGGGCCATCTGCTCGACATGTTCAAGTCGCTGGTCGCCGCCAACGACCTGGAATTCCGCTACGGCATCAACGCGCCGACGCTGCGCATCGAGGGTTTGACGCTTGGCGGACGCTAGCGAAGAAATCCAAGAAATATTGTCGCGCGACGCTGAACTGCTGAAAAACACCGTACGCGAGGCGGGCGCGCTCGCGCTATCGCTGTTTCGCACGGAGCTGAGGAACTGGACCAAGGGTGCTTCCTCGCCGGTGTCGGAGGCCGACATCGCCGTCAACGATCTGCTTGAGGCGCGGTTGCGCGCGGCAACCCCCGATTACGGCTGGCTGTCGGAGGAGAGCGCCGACGATTTGGATCGGCTGGACCGGCAGCTGACATGGATTGTCGATCCCATCGACGGCACCCGCGGGTATCTCGCGGGGCGCGAGGACTGGTGCGTGAGCGTGGCGCTGGTTGAAGACACGGCACCGGTGCTCGCAGCGGTATTCGTGCCGGTGGCCGGCGAGTTCTTCTTTGCCATGCGCGGGCAGGGCGCCACGCGCAATGGCGTCAGGATTTTTGCGACGCCGGGAACGAAGCTCGATTTCTCCCGCGTCGCCGGTCCCAAGCCCTTGGTCGAGCGCCTCAAGACCGGATCAGGCGAGATTGCCTTGCATCCGCGAATCGGTTCATTGGCTCTGCGGCTCTGCCGGGTCGCGCAAGGTCAAGTGGATGCGGCATTCGCCGGCGGAAATAGTCGCGACTGGGATCTTGCGGCGGCTCATTTGATCGTGCAGGAAGCGAATGGTACAATGAGCGCTCTTTCCGGCGAGGGGATTGTGTATAATCGCCGGGAGGTGACGCACGGGATGCTGGTGGCGGCAGGACGCGATCGTCATGCGAGCATCGTCTCGCATTTTCGCAGGTCTTCGCCCGCCTGACGCGCCTCGACGTCTCAGGACAAATTCATCTGGGTGATCACGCTTGCCGGGCATCCGTAGGAAAGACAGCCATGCCAGATAGTGCCCCGCAGCAGCAATTGCTTCATCTCGTTTTCGGCGGTGAACTGACCGACCTCGAACACAACACGTTCAAGGATCTCGACAAGTTGGACATCGTCGGCCTTTTCCCCAACTACGCCAGCGCACACGCGGCCTGGAAGGCCAAGGCACAGCAGACCGTGGACAATGCGCAGATGCGCTATTTCGTCGTGCACCTCCATCGGCTGCTCGATCCGGGTCAAGACGCGAAATCGGACCATTGAAGAAGTTGCTTCGCAATATTTTGCGCAGCGGCTGGTTTCAGCATGCTGTGGGGTTCCTTGCAGCCGAATATTTGCGGCTGGTCTGGAAAACCAATACGTTCATCTACGAACCGCCCCATGTCCATGACATGGTCGAGCCGCGCCTGCCTGCGATCTTCGTGTTCTGGCACGGCCAGCATTTCCTGGCGGCGTTCATCAGGACCAAGACAGAGCAGCGCGGCAAGGTGCTGATCTCGCGCCACCGCGACGGCGAATACAACGCGATCGCTGTCGAGCGGCTCGGCGTCGGCACCATACGCGGCTCCGGCGATCATGGCGGAGCGTTTCATCGCAAGGGCGGGGTCGGCGCGTTCAGGGAGATGGTGTCCGCGCTGGAGGAGAACTATAATATCGCCCTCACCGCCGATGTGCCGAAACGCGCGCGGGTTGCCGGCCTCGGCGTCATCATGCTGGCGAGGGAGAGCGGACGGCCGATCATGCCCTTTGCAATGGCCACCAGCCGTTTCATCCGTCTCAAAAACTGGGACCGCACCACCATCAATTTGCCGTTCGGGCGCGGCGCATTGGTCGGCATTGAGGAGATCAACGTGCCGAAGGATGCGGACGCCGCGACCATGGAACGACTGCGCTTGCGGCTGGAGGCCTATCTGAACGAGGCGACTCGCCTTGCCTATGCGAAGGTGGGCCGCCCGGAGGCCGGCCGTGGCTAAGGCGCTGCCGATGACGCTGCGCGTGTACCGCAAGCTGTCGTCGGCCGTGGTGCCGCTCGCGCCGGCCCTGATCAACCGCCGCTTGAAGCAGGGCAAGGAGGATCCGGAGCGGATCGGCGAACGCCGCGGCATGTCGCGCGACGAGCGGCCTGTTGGTCCGCTGGTCTGGATCCATGGCGCAAGCGTCGGCGAGGTGCTGGCGGCGGCCGCCCTGATCGAGCGGTTGCGCGCGCTCGACATCCGCATCCTCCTGACCTCGGGCACCGTGACGTCGGCAGCGATCGTCGCAAAGCGCTTTCCGCCCGAGGTCATCCACCAATACGTGCCGTACGATTCCCCGCGCTATGTCGCGCGCTTCCTCGATCACTGGCGTCCGTCACTGGCGCTGTTCATCGAGTCCGATTTGTGGCCGAACCTGATCCTGCAGAGCGCGGCACGGCGGCTGCCGATGGTCTTGATCAACGGGCGGATGTCGAGGCGCTCCTTCCCGCGCTGGCGGCGGATGTCGGGCACGATCTCCGCGCTGCTCGACAAGTTCGACCTCTGCCTTGCGCAGTCGAGGATCGACGGCGAACGCTTTTCGGCGCTCGGCAGCCGCAACGTCATCGTCACAGGCAATCTGAAGCTCGACGTGCCGGCGCCGCCGGCCGATGCGGTCAAGCTCGAAAAACTGATGGCCGCAACGCGCGGCCGCCCCGTCGTGGTGGCGGCCTCCACCCACGCGGGTGAGGAAGAGATCCTGATCGAGACGCAGCAGACGCTCGCCGGCTTCTTTCCGCAATTCCTCACCGTCATCGTGCCGAGGCATCCGGATCGTGGGCCGGCGATTGCAAGGATGATCGAGGCCGCAGGGCTGAAGGCGGCCCAGCGCTCGCACCAGGAGCTGCCGACGGCTGCGACCGACATCTATGTCGCCGACACGATGGGCGAACTCGGCCTTTTCTATCGTCTGGCGCCCATCGTCTTCATGGGCGGCTCGCTGGTCGAGCATGGCGGGCAGAATCCGATCGAGGCGGTGAAGCTTGGGGCTGCGATCGTGCACGGTCCGCATGTCTTCAATTTCACCGACGTTTATGAGGCACTGGACCAAGCCGGCGGCGCCCGCGTGGCCGCCGACCGGGAAGCGCTGGTGAAGCAGCTCGGCCAATTGCTGGCCGACACTGATGCGCGCGACAAGCTTGTTACGGCCTCGACCCGCGTTGTCGAGCAGCTCGGCGGCGCGCTGGAGCGCACGCTCAGCTCGCTCGAGCCGTATCTGTTGCAGTTGCGGCTCGAGATGGGAGCTGCCAATGCGTGAGCCGGCCTTCTGGCACCGGCCCCGATCTTTCAAATCGCATCTGCTTCGGCCGTTCGCGGCGTTCTATGGCGCGATCGCGGCGCTACGCCTGCAGCGCAAGGGCTTTGAGGCCGGCGTGCCGGTGCTCTGCGTCGGCAACTACCATCTCGGCGGCGCCGGCAAGACCCCGACCGTGCTGGCGATGGCGAAAATCCTGCAGGAGCTCGGCGAGAGGCCGGTCGTGCTCAGCCGCGGCTATGGCGGAGAGCGGCGCGGCCCGTTGTTGGTCGACCTCGAGCGCCACAGCGCCCGTGACGTCGGCGACGAGCCGTTGATGCTGGCGGCACATCTTCCCGTGGTGGTGGCGCGCGATCGAATCGACGGCGTGGCGCTCGCCAAATCGCGCCTTGCGAGCGCGATCCTGATGGATGACGGCTTTCAGAATCCGGCAGTGGTGAAAGATGCCGCGTTGATCGTGATCGACAGCGAGCGCGGCATCGGCAACGGCCTGGTGTTTCCCGCCGGTCCTTTAAGGGCGCCGCTGTCGGCGCAGCTCGCGCGCACCGATGCACTGGTCGTGATCGGCAGGGGCAAAGCGGCAAAAGCCGTAGCGGCAACGGTTGCGGCAGCCGGCAAGCCCGTGCTTGAGGCCCGTCTCGATCCGGATCCGACTGCGGTTGCCAAGCTGAGGGGCAAGCGCGTGCTGGCTTTCGCCGGGATCGGTGATCCCGCGCGGTTCTTCCGAACACTTCAGGCAAGCGGGATCGAGGTGGCGCAGCAAAAAGCCTTCGCCGATCATCATCGCTTCTCGGTGGGCGAGATCGAGGCGGTTGTCGCCGATGCAAAGCGCGACGATCTGATCCTGGTGACGACGGAAAAGGATCTGGTGCGGCTACTGAGCGACGCAGAATTGTTGGCGCTGGCAAGCGAGATCGTGCCGTTCCCGGTGACGCTGCAATTCGACGATGCGGCCGGTTTGAGGAAGTTTCTCGCCGACCGCCTCTTCAACGCGCGCGAGAAGGCGTTGCGCAGATGATGTTGTCGGTCTTGTAGTGTGGACAAAGGCGCTCTTGCGCTGCGTCCACCACCTTCATCGAGCGCGGAACGGTGGGCACGCTTGCGCTTTGTCCACCCTACATTCTTCCGAAACCTACTTCTGCACCTGTGCCGGATAATGCCGCTGCAGCACGGCTGTGGGCGTCGCATAGGCTTCCTGGAGATCGACGCTCCAATATTTGAGTTCGTCGAGCGGGATCCGTGCGTCGGTCACCGCGCAGCGTACATAGGTTCCGGGCGAGATCACGCGGAAATCGCCGTCGAGATATTGCACCTGCGCTTCGCCATGGCCCGAGGGACCGAATTTGTTCAGCACGGCTTTAGAGCTCCGATTAAATCCCGGTAATGTTTACGCACGCTTCAGCTTAGCTAACATAAATAGGGTGCGCTGTCCGTCTGTAAAACCCACCGATTTGTGATGTTTTACGTCTCCGACCACATGCTATTTTTTGCCGGGTGGCGCCGGTTTTGGGCCTGCGGCATAACGATTTGCAAAGTCTGATGCGTGTTCTCACCGCTATCGCCTGGCTGATGCTCTCCGCCGTGGCTCAGGCCGCACCAGCACCTGCGCTTGCGCCGGATCAGGTCGAGATCGCGTCCGGAAACGTCACCCTGCGCGCTCAGCTGTTCAAGCCGGAAGGCGAAGGGCCGTTTCCGACCGTGATCGCGCTGCATGGCTGCGGCGGCCTTTCCACCCGTTCCGAGCCGGTGCTGCCGCGCTATCGCGACTGGGCCGAGCAATTGGTGAAGAGCGGCCGCGCGGTGCTTTTGCCCGACAGCTACGCCTCGCGCGGACTCGGCCCGCAATGCCGGGTCAAGGAGCGGCGGCTCTCCGCACGCCGCGAGCGGGTGGCCGATATCCTGGCGGCGCGGCAATGGCTGCTGCAGCAGAGCTGGGCGCGGCATGACCGGATCAGCCTGATCGGCTGGGCCAATGGCGCGAGCGCGCTGCTCTGGGCGATTCGGCCGCAATTGCTCGCCCGCAATACCGATCCGGACTTCCGCTCTGCAATTGCCTTCTATCCGGACTGCCGGCTCTCGGCTGGGCTCGGCTGGAGCGCGCGGGTGCCGACCTTGCTCCTGATCGGAGCCAAGGACGACGTGTCCTCGCCGCCTGCCTGCCGGCAGATGGTCGACGGTGCCCGCGGGCGCAGCGCGCTGACGCGCATCGTGGTCTATCCCGGCGCCTATCACGATTTCGACCGCCTCAACCTTCCGGTGCATGCGGTATCGGCCACTGCGGACGCCGCCACCCCCGAGCGCGGCCATGTCGGCACCGACCCTGACGCACGGGAGGACGCTCAAAAACTCGTCGCGGAGTGGCTGGCGAGGTAGGGGCACCGACTGCACGGGCTTTGAGTTTTTCTGCACGGTCATTCCGGGGCGGTCCGCAGGACCGAACCCGGAATCTCGATATTCTCAGGCGTGCAAGAGCACACCGGAGTTCGATGCTGCGCATCGCTCCGGAATGACGGTGCCCTAAAACAAGCTTCCCTGATCGGCTGATTTGACCACGCGTTTCGGAAGTCTCGGTCCGCGCGTTGCCCTCGGACGCTCGGGCTGCATCAGCACAGGCCGATCGGCCCCAGCGGTCGCTGCAACGCGCCCATCGGAAAATTCCAGCTCCAGCCGTGTGCCGGGCTCGACATCGGCTGCCGCATGCAGGGGATGGCCGGCCTCGTTGCGCACCAGCGCAAAGCCGCGCGCGAGCACGCTGCGGTAGGACAGCGCGGCGAGTAACTGCCCGCTGTGATTCATCCGCGCTTCCATCCGGTCGAATAGGGTCAGCATGGCGCGCTCGGCACGCTCGGCGAGCCTTAGCGTGCGCTCGCGGCTGCGCGCAATGGCTTGGCGCTGCGCCTGCACATTGGCGAGCTTGGATGCGCGCAAGCGTGCCTCAAGTCCGGCAAAGCGATCGCGGCGGCGCCGCAGCAGCGTGCGTGTGGCGTGCGTGAGCCGTTCGCCGCAGACCTGCTCGCGATGTCGCGCCTGCTCGACCTGGCCGTGCAGCACCCGCAGGGTCAGCCTTGCGCCGGCGGCGACAAAGCGGCGGAAATGCGCATGCGTATTGGCGCGTAGGCCACGGGGCAGGGCGCTACCGGCATTGTCCAGCCGCTGGCGCGGGATCGCGAGCAATTCGCTGGCAGCCGGCAGCGCGCGGGCAGCGGCGCGCAATTCGTTGCGGCGGCTTTCCTGGCCGCGCTGCCAGCAGATCATGGTGCGACGGGCAAGGCTGTCGACCTCGGTCATCAGCTCAGATCGCACGGGTACCGCCATCTCGGCCGCGGCGGTCGGCGTCGGGGCGCGCTTGTCGGCAGCGAAATCGATCAGCGTGATGTCGGTCTCATGGCCGACGGCGGAAATGAGCGGAATACGGCTCTCGGCCGCCGCCCGCACCACGATCTCCTCGTTGAAGGACCAGAGATCCTCCAGCGAACCACCGCCGCGCGCAACGATCAGGACATCGGGGCGCGGAATCCGCCCGCCCTCGGGCAGCGCATTGAAACCGCGGATCGCGGCTGCGACCTGTTCTGCGGAGCCGTCGCCCTGCACCTTGACCGGCCACACCAGCACATGACGCGGAAAGCGATCGGACAACCGGTGCAGGATGTCGCGGATGACGGCGCCTGTCGGCGAGGTAACCACGCCGATCACCTCGGGCAGCCAGGGCAGAAGCTGCTTGCGCCGCTCGTCGAACACGCCCTCGGCTGCGAGCTTGCGCTTGCGCTCCTCCATCAGCGCCATCAGCGCGCCGATGCCGGCCGGCTCCAGCGCCTCGATCACGATCTGATATTTGGAGGAATTGGGATAGGTGGTGAGCTTGCCGGTGGCGATGACCTCGAGCCCCTCCTGCGGCTTGAAGCGCATCCGGTAATAGGTGCCCTTCCAGATCACCGCCTCGATCTTGGCGTTCTCGTCCTTGAGCGCGAAATAGCAGTGCCCCGAGGAGTGCGGGCCCCGGAACCCCGAGATTTCGCCGCGCACGCGGACATGGCCGAAATTGTCCTCCACCGTCCGGCGCAGCGCGGAGGACAGCTCGGAGACGGTGAATTCGGGCGCGTTGATCAGGTTTTCCGCTGCAGGCATAGCGATTCGCGAATTTGGAGTCGTCGCCCAAGTTAGGGATTTTGGCCGGCAAGCGCCAATGAACCCTTGTGTTATCAATCACTCTGTGATATAGAGTACTCTATATTATTTTCAAAACGAAAATGGAGGACGATCATGCTGCTGAAATGGTTGCTGTGGTTCCCGCTGAGCCTCGCGCAATGGGCACTGTGCATTGTCGGCGCGGCCGCTCTCGTCCTCGTTGCGATGATCGCAACGCCCGTGCCCCCGATACCTGAACTGCGCTCCGTCTCCGAGACTGCCAAAGCGGTCGACCGCAGCACCATGCCGGCGCTGGATCACTTCATCGCCCGCGACGGCACGACGCTGACCTATCGCCACTATCCGGCCCGTGGGCCTGCGGCCGGGCCGATCGCCATCCTCGTCCACGGCTCTTCCGGCTCGAGCCCGACGGTGCATGCGCTGGCTGACGCGCTCGCCGCGCATGGCGTCGAGACCTTTGCACCTGACATCCGCGGCCATGGCGGTTCGGGTACCCGCGGCGATATCGGCTATGTCGGCCAACTCGAGGACGACATGGCCGACCTCGTCGCCCGTGTGCGGAAGAGCAATCCGGACGCACCCATCACCTTGCTCGGCCATTCCGCCGGCGGCGGCTTTGCGCTGCGCGTGGCAAGCTCGCCGATCCAGAACTTGTTCGCCCGCACCGTGCTGCTTGCGCCCTATCTCGGCTATGACGCGCCGACCAACCGGCCGAATTCGGGCGGCTGGGCCAGCCCCGATATTCCGCGCATTCTGGCCCTGGCTGCGCTGCGCAGAATCGGTGTCCATTGCTGCGACGCTCTGCCGGTGCTGGGCTTTGCCGTGCCGCCGAACATGAAAGAGATCCTGGTGTCCACTTACTCCGATCGCCTGACGCGCAATTTCGCCACCCGTGGCTATCGCGAGGATTTCGCCGCGACGACGCGTCCGGTCACTTTGTTCGCTGGCGCCGATGACGAATTGATGCTGTCGGACAAATATGCCGATGCGGTGCACGCGGTCGCGTCCAAGGTCGATGTGAAGCTGATCGCAGGCGCCAACCACATGAGCCTGCTCAGCGACCCGAAGGCCGTCTCAGCGATTGCAGAGGACGTCGCCAGGCGTGGGACTGCGGGAACATGATCGACAGCAAAGAGGCTGCAGCGGCGCTCAGCGATATCGACGATATCGTCCGCCGCGTCCGGCAATCGCAAATCTACAATCTGGCAAGCCTCATCATGATCTGGTGGGGCGTGCTGGTTTTTGCCGCCAATATCGCGACGTTTTTCTGGCCGTGGTACGCGAATTACATCTGGCCCGCAGCGAATATCGGGGGCGTCGCAGGCACGGTGGTGATCGGCGCGCTCCTTCGCATTCGAACGCACGCGGGCGCCGTCGGTGGCCGGCTCGTCGCGGCTTATGCGCTGTTCTACGCCTTCGGCTATTTCTGCTGTGAGGTGCTCGGCCAATTCGGTCCGCGCGAGCTCGGCGCCTTCTGGCCGATCTATTTCATGCTGTTCTATGTGCTCGCAGGCCTCTGGTTCGGCCGCGCCTTTGTCGTGCTCGGGCTTGCGATCACCGTGCTGACCCTTATCGGCTATTTCTATGTGCTTGGCGGGGCCTTCCTGCTGTGGATGGCAGTGGTGAACGGATGCGGCCTCGTGCTCGGCGGTCTCTGGATGCGGTGGAACTAGCGCCGTGGCTGAGCTCGACGACATCATCCACCAGCCGCTGCGCCTGCGCATCATGGCGGCGCTCAACGCATTGCCGCAAGGAGTCGGGCTGGAGTTTTCAAAGTTGAAAAAGCTCACCGGCGCTACCGACGGCAATCTCGGCGCCCATATCGAGACGCTCGCCAGGGCCGGCTATGTCGGGGTGGAGAAGGCCTTTGTCGGCAAGAAGCCGCAGACCACGGTGACCGCGACCGCGGCCGGCCGAGGCGCCTTCACGCGGCATGTCGCGATGCTGCAGGAGATCATCGCGGGAGGCGGGGTTGGGCAGGCCTAGCCACATGCGCCGTCATTCCGGGGCGCAGCGAAGTTGCGAACCCGGAATCTGGAGATGGTGGGCGGCGGTACCAAACAAGCTCGAGATTCCGGATCGACGCGCCAGGCGCGCCGTCCGGAATGACGGTGCAGTCGGCGCTTTCCCCTTGCGGAAAGCGGCGGACTCGTGTCACCCGACCACCGATGGCTCTAGGTTAGGCACTTCGCATGCACATTCTCCTGCTCGGTTCAGGCGGCCGCGAGCACGCCCTGGCCTGGAAGATCGCGGGCTCGCCGCTGCTCACAAAACTCTGGTGCGCGCCGGGTAATGCCGGGATTGCGCGCGAAGCGGAATGCGTTGCGCTTGATGTCGCGAACCACGCCGCCGTTATCGAATTCTGCAAGGCGAATGCGGTCGAGCTGGTCGTGGTCGGACCCGAGACGCCGCTTGCGGCAGGCATCGTTGACGATCTCGAGGCTGCCGGCGTCAAGGCGTTTGGGCCGCGCAAGCAGGCCGCGCAGCTCGAAGCCTCCAAAGGCTTCACCAAGGCGCTGTGCAGCGAGTTCGGCATTCCGACCGGAGCCTATCGCCGCTGTACCAGCGCCGCGGACGCGCTCGACTACGTGCGCGCGCAAGGCGCGCCGATCGTGGTGAAGGCGGACGGGCTTGCGGCCGGCAAGGGCGTGGTCGTGGCCAAGACGTTGGGTGAAGCCGAGGACGCCATCGCCATGATGTTCGAGGGCGGGTTTGGTTCGGCCGGCGCCGAGGTCGTGATCGAAGAGTTTTTGGAGGGCCGCGAGGTCTCGTTCTTCGCGCTCTGCGACGGCGAAACCGCGATTCCGCTTGCCTCCGCCCAGGACCACAAGCGGGTGTTCGACCACGACCAGGGTCCGAACACCGGCGGCATGGGCGCTTATTCGCCGACGCCGTTCGTGACGAACGAGATCCACGACCAGATCATGAACCGCATCATTCTGCCCACCGTTGTCGGCATGAAGGCGCGCGGCACGCCGTTCCGCGGCGTCCTCTATGCCGGCGTGATGCTGACCAAGGACGGCCCAAAACTGTTCGAGTTCAACGTCCGCTTCGGCGACCCGGAATGCCAGGTGCTGATGCTGCGGATGATGTCGGACATCGTGCCGGCTTTCCTCGCCGCCTGCGACGGCGAGTTGAAGCATTTTGATCTGCGCTGGTTCCCTGATCCTGCGATCACGGTCGTCATGGCGGCCAAGGGTTATCCCGGAGACTACAAGAAGGGCACCCGGATCGAGGGGCTGGAAGAGGCCGCGAAAATCGACGGCGTCGAAATCTTCCATGCCGGTACCATCGAAAAGGGTGGCGCCATTCTCGCCAATGGCGGGCGCGTGCTGAATGTCTGCGCGATGGGCACGACGATCGCTGAGGCGCAAGCGCGCGCCTACCAGGCGATTGACCGCGTCAACTGGCCGGACGGATTCTGCCGCCGCGACATCGGCTGGCAGGCGGTGGAGCACGAGCGGGGCTGAGGCCCCCGTCATTCCGGACGACGCGCAAAGCGAGTCGATCCGGAATCCAGAGGTTGTTTGGCACGCTACCCGTCATTGCGAGCCAACGGGTCCGCGCGAAGCGCGGCCCGATGACGGGCTCCGCGAGGCAATCCAGAGTCGCGCGTGTGGTCCTGGATTGCTTCGCTTGCGCTCGCAATGACGGAGTCTACAACAAATCCCCGCCCGCAGCCGACGCGGTCGTGCCATGCTCGCGGAAGGCCTTGATGACGTTGCGCCCGACCTTCCATTTGTGCACTTCATCGGGACCATCGACGAGCCGCTGCGAGCGGACCTGGGTGTACCATTTCGCCAGCACCGTATCCTGGCTGAAGCCGAGCGCGCCGTGCAGCTGGATCGCAGTGTCGATCACGTGATGCACCATATGCGCGAGATACACTTTGGCGATGGAGTTCTCCTGCCGGAGGTCGAGGCCTTTCTCTGCCTTGTAGGCGATGTGGAGCAGCATCAGGCGGCCGATATAGAGCTGGCTTGCGCATTCGGCGAGCATGAATTGCACTGCCTGGCGATCGGCGAGCAGCTGGCCGAAGGTCGAGCGCTTGGTGACATGCGCCACCGCCATGTCGAGCGCGCGCTGCGCCTTGGCAATGTTGTGCATGCCGTGACGCAGCCTTCCATAGGCGAGGCGGTGCTGGCCCATGGCAAAGCCATTGCCTTCGCCGCCGAGCAGATTGTCTGCCGGCACTTTCAGATCCTTGATCTCGATCTCGGAATGGCCGCCGGCGAGCACATCGTAATGCGGGCCTTCAATGGCCATGTTCTTGATGTTGCGCTTGATGCGGTAGCCGGGATTGGGCAATTCCACGATGAAGGTCGAGAATTGCTTGTGGCGCGGCGCGTTCGGATCTGTTTTTGCCATCACCAGGGCGATGTCGGCGACGCTTGCGGATGACGAGAACCATTTTTCGCCGTTCAGGACATAGTTCTCATTGCCGTCTTTCACCGCCGATGTCTGCATGCCCGTGGCGTCCGCGCCGGAGGCTTTCTCCGTCATGGAAAAGCAGATGCGCTTCTCGCCATTGAGCAGGGGTTTCAGGAACTTCTCTTTCTGGTAGGGCGTGCCGTGCTCCAGGATGGTCAGCATGGAGGCATCATCGGGCCCTTGCGTGTTCATCGAGAGCGCGCCGAGAATGCTCTCGCCCAATTCCATCTGCACCAGCGCATTCGCCAGCGGCCCGAGCCCCATGCCGCCGTATTCCTTCGGCACGAAGGGGCACCACAACCCTTGCGCGCGGGCCTTGGCGCGCAATTTGCCGAGCACCTCGTCGAGCGGCTTTTCGTCGAGTTCCTTCTCCGCGGGGATGCATTCATCATGCACCCATTTGCGGACCTTCTCGCGGACGGCCTTGGCCCCCTCAGGGATCTCGAAGTCGATCGGCATGGCGTTTCCTCTGTTGCTTCTTTATGATCGTCCCCGCCCATTTGGATATATCCGCCGGGCCAAAGCGGCAACGAAAAACAAAGTTTGAAGCACCATGTCCGACTTCGCCGATCTCTTTCCAGGCTTTGCCTCCGAATGGATCAACACGACATCAGGACGCATCTTTGCGCGCGTCGGCGGCAAGGGCCCTCCGCTGCTATTGCTGCACGGCTTCTCCGAGACGCATGTGATGTGGCATCGCGTGGCACCGCAGCTTGCCGATCGCTTCACGCTGATCATCGCGGATTTGCCAGGCTATGGCTGGTCGGACATGCCGGAGAGCGACGCGGAGCATCTGCCCTACACCAAGCGCGCGATGGCGCGCACGATCGTGGAGGCGATGGAGGAGCTTGGCCATGTGCATTTCGCGCTCGCCGGCCATGACCGCGGCGGCCGCGTCTCCTATCGGCTGGCGCTCGACCATGCCGGAAGGCTTTCCAAGCTCGCGGTGCTGGATATTCTGCCGACCTATAATTACTGGGAGCGCATCAACCGGATTTATGCGCTGAAGATCTATCACTGGACCTTCCTGGCGCAGCCCCATCCGTTGCCGGAAACGCTGATCACCGCAAGCTCCGATTTCTTTCTTAGGACCAAGATGGCAAGCCAGACCAAATCGAAAACGCTTGACGCCATCGACCCGCGCGCGCTCGAACATTATCTTGCGCCGTTCCGCGATCCGTCGCGTGTGCATGCGATGTGCGAGGATTACCGCGCCGGTGCCTATGCCGACTACGAGATCGACAAGGCGGATTTCGAGGCCGGCAAGAAGATCACGATCCCGATGCTCGCTTTGTGGGGCGACGCCGGCATCGCGCGTGCAGCCGCCACGCCGCTGGATGTCTGGAAGAACTGGGCGACGAATGTCGCGGGCTCGCCGGTTGATTCCGGGCATTTCTTGACGGAGGAGAATCCGGGAGAGACGGCGAAGTTGCTAAGGGAGTTTTTTCTTGCAGGCTGAGTGGCGCGACGCCCGACCCACATTCTTATGCCCGGGCCTTCGCCTCGCCGAAGGAGCTTCGGCACCGCAGGCGGGTCAAGCCCGGGCATGATGGAGCAAGTGGCGACTACCTTCGCGCCCTGAAAAACGCCTTCAGCATGGCCGCCGCCTCGCTCTCGCCGACGGCGGAATAGACCTCTGGCACATGGTGGCAGGTCGGGGAGGCGAAGAATCGCACGCCGGAATCGACCGCGCCGCCCTTGGGATCGGTGGCGCCATAATAGAGCCGGCGGATGCGGGCGAAGGAGATGGCGGCCGCGCACATGGTGCAGGGCTCGAGCGTGACATAGAGGTCGCAATCGGTCAGGCGCTCGCTGCCGATCTTCTCCGCAGCGGCGCGAATGGCGAGAATTTCGGCATGTGCGGTCGGGTCGCGGTCGGTTAGGGTCCGGTTCCCCGCGCAGGCGATGACTGCACCGTCCCGGACGACGACACAGCCGATCGGCACCTCCCCGGCTTCGCCAGCCATTTCGGCCACTTTCAGGGCCAAATTCATGAAAGACGGTGCGTTCATGCCTCGTATCTTGAAACAAAAGCTGCTAAACGGGCGGCCTTCAGCAACAGTGCATACCGGTTTTGCGACAAGCGCCGTGACTGCGCGCGATCCGCATTTTGACCCGACCAAGAGAGTCTTTCATGCCCCGCGACAAAGATAAAGACAACGCTTTCACGCGGGGCCCGCGCGATCGGGCAGGCGGCCGCAAGGAGCGGCCGGCGGGCGCGCGAGGCGGCGAGAAGAAGTTCACCAAACGCGGCTTTGCCGACAAGCGTGAGGACGGCGGCCGGTCGCATCGCGGCGACCGCGATGCGCGCCCGTTCCGCAGTCGTGATGACCGCAGCGAGCGGCCTTTCCGCTCCCGCGAGGAACGTGGCGAGCGGCCCTTCCGCTCCCGCGATGAACGCGGCGAACGACGCGACTTCCGTGAGGGCCGCACCGAGCGCAAGGATTTTCGCGAGGGGCGTGGCGAGCGGAAGGAGTTCCGCGCAGATCGGGGCGAGCGCAAGGAATTCCGCAACGACAGTAAGCGACCGGATTTTCGCGGAGATCGTAGCGAGCGCGGTGAGCGGCGCCCATTCCGCGAAGACCGTACCGAACGTGGTGAGCGCCGGCCGTTCCGGGAGGATCGTGGCGAGCGCGGCCGCTTCCGCGACGAGGCCCCGCGCAAGCGCTTTGATCGCCGCCGCGGCGAGCCGGGCGACGCCAAGTCTTCGGACGCCAAGCCTTCGGACGCTAAGCCTTTGCACGCTAAGCCCTGGCGCCAGCGTGACGACAGGCCGCGCGACGAGCGCAGAAGCCGCGAGCGAAGCGGCGACGAACGTCCGCGCTTTTCGCGCGACCGCGGTGAACGCGGTCATGACGACCGCCCCAAATTCAGCCGTCCGCGTTTCGAGCGACCGCGGCACGAGGATGACGAGGGACGCGAGCGGTTCGCCAAGCGTCCGGCCTTCGGTGGTCGAGGCGCCTATCGCGAGCGCAAGGATGATTTCCGCGAGCAAAGAGGCGGTTTCGACAAACGCGCGCCGCGCGAGGAGACGAAGCCCAAGAAGGCCGGCGAGCGGATTGCCAAAGTACTGGCGCGCGCCGGCCTTGCTTCGCGCCGCGATGCCGAGGAGTGGGTCGTGCAGGGGCGCGTTGCCGTCAACGGCCGCGTCATCAATTCGCCCGCGCTCGACGTCACCGCGAACGACGAGATCACGGTCGACGGCAAGTCCTTGCCGGCGCGCGAGCGCACGCGGCTGTTCCTCTATCACAAGCCGCGCGGACTGATGACGACCCATGCCGACCCGGAGGGCCGCCCAACCGTGTTCGACAATCTGCCTGAAGGCCTGCCGCGGCTGATCAGCGTCGGCCGGCTCGACTTCAACACCGAAGGCCTGCTCTTGCTGACCAATGACGGCGGGCTCGCCCGCGTCTTGGAATTGCCCGAGACCGGCTGGCTGCGCCGCTATCGCGTCCGCGCCCACGGCGAGGTGACGCAGGCTCAGCTCGATGAATTGAAGAACGGGATCGAGGTCGACGGCGTCAAATATGGTCCGATCGATGCGACCTTGGAGCGCGACCAGGGCGCCAATGTCTGGCTGGTGTTCGCGATCCGCGAAGGCAAGAACCGCGAGGTGCGCAATGTGCTGGCCCATCTCGGGCTCGAGGTGAACCGGCTGATCCGCATTTCCTACGGCCCGTTCCAGCTTGGCGAGATCGAGGAAGGCGCGGTCGACGAGGTGAAGACGCGGGTGTTGCGTGAACAGCTCGGAGAAAAGGTCATCGCGCAGGCTGGCGCCGATTTCGCGATAGCAACGCCCGCGCGCGGCGATGACGAGCGCGAGGAGCGTCCGCGCGGCAAGAAGCCGTTCAAGCCTGCGGGAAAAAGCGCGCTGATCGCCGACCGCAAGGGCCGCCGCGTGCTGGTGCAGCGCACCGGCAGCGAGGAAGCGCGCGCCCGCAACG
>Ga0307478_10000564_pt1 | contig 37435 bp, 34 predicted proteins | sample atmos_gasesECM4C_2_FD_203713 | JGI IMG/M metagenome (GOLD analysis project Ga0307478, IMG submission 203713) | Hardwood forest soil microbial communities from Morgan-Monroe State Forest, Indiana, United States - atmos_gasesECM4C_05 | ecosystem: Environmental > Terrestrial > Soil > Temperate...
GTCTATCTAATGGGAAGCGGTTCAGGAGATCCCGAACTCCTTACCGCCCAAGCAGTGTCTATACTCCGGGCCGCGGAGGTCGTTTTGCATGACGACTCCGTCTCCTCTGAGATTCTCAATCTGCTCCCGGCTTCGACGCAGGTCCGCAACGTCCATAAACTTGCCGTGGAAGCAGAAAATCTGGACGAAAAAATTAATTCTTTGCTTGTCTCGGCGGCCCGAGAAGGACATCAAGTCGTTCGGCTCGTGGCGAACGAACCGGCGCAATCTTTTGCTGACGAAGTAGCAGAAGCTCTCGCCCAAGCGGGCGTCGCGTTTACACTGATTTCCGGCGCTGCCATTGGGGTGGGAGCCGCAGCGGGCGCAAACTCGCGCTGAGTGGTTCAGATGAGTCTCTTCGTAACGAGTTTGCTTTAACCGGCGGAAGCACTTTCCTGTCGTTTTCGGCGGAGCAGTTCTTGGGATTGTTCTGCCGCTTCTTTCACCAGAAATCCCATTTTCGGATGTGTTGGCTCGAGGTCGGCTCGAATTCCACGCCGCCGCAGTTCTTCGGACGTGGTCGGCCCAATCGAAGCTACGATCGCGCGGCCCAGGCCGTAACGCATCGATTCTTCCAGTTTCATCTCCGCGGCAACTTGCAAAAGGTGCGCCAGTTGCACGCTGGTGGTAAAGAGCACAACGTCAATTTGGCCAGCGGCAAGGGCTTCGACGGCCGCTTGCAGAGGGGCAAGATCTTCCGGCAACGCCCACTGATAGATGGGGACGCGAGTAACCACTGCTCCGCGCTCTCGAAGCCCGCTCAACAATTCCGGATTGGATACGCCGTATTCCTGTACCGCTACGCGTTTCCCGCGCAAGCGCAACTGCTCGCGAGAGACACCCGCTTCATCGAGCGCCAGAAGTAGCTCTCGCCAGGTATTTGGTTCCGGAACAGTGATCGCCGGGGTCACGCCGAGTTCGCGCAGAACGGCAATGGGCTTCGGCCCGCGCGGCACGACACTGACGCGATCGAGAGCCGCGATGTAGTCCTCGCGTTTGTAGCAGGTCTCGACAACGCTAAGAAGCGCCCGCGCGCCGACCCCGGTCAAGAAGATGACCATGTCGAATTCGCCAGCGAAGAGCGCCGCCGCAAATGCCAAAGCTTCCTGGTTCGATTCCAGAGGCACTTCGCGCATCGCCGGCGCAAGCACCGGTTCGCCGCCGTAGTTGGAAATCAATTTCGCAAGTTCTGGCGCCCGGCGGCTCTCGAGCGCCAGGACTCGCAATCCAGAGAATCCGTTCATGCTATGGGATTGTCAACTAGAACGGCCCCGACCGCCAACCTCATTTCTGCATGGCCGGGCTGCTGTTCTTAGGGTCTTCTAATCTTCCTGCTTTCCCCCCACGTGTTGGCAGCCGAATTGCTCCGACCATTGCTCAAGGAAACCTCTCCAAATGCCGATAGCCAGAACCAAAGGGTGAAAAGACCATTCCCACGCGCTTGAACCAATATACCAACCAGCGGCGCAGCCAACGCGTCATGCTCTCGGTGAGAATTCTTGTCGCTGGGGACGGCCGCGACAGGAAACGTTTTTCCGAAGAAGCCATCACTTCCGTCGTCAAAGCCCACGGCGCCCTGATATTCCTAGCCGAGAAAGTCGCTATCGGTCAGTCCATCACCGTCCGCAATATCAAGTCGCATGAAGAGCTTCAAGCCAAAGTCGTCGAGGTCGCACGGACGTACGAAGCCAAAGTTGAAGTGGGCATCGAGTTTCTGAAGCCTGCCCCGCGTTTCTGGCGCGTGGCCTTTCCCCCCGAGGACTGGACACCAAAGAGTCCCGAGGCCAAGCGCAACCTTTCCGGGCCCGTGCCCTCCTTAAAAGCTCGTGCGCCAAGGACATAACTTCGCCTATGTCCTTGAAACTGTTGACGTTGCCAAGGCGCCCGGGCATCTGTGGCATGGCTTCCCCAACCTAGCTCGCTAGATGCAGTGCCTCGCCGCCGTATCGGCAGCGGGCTAACTCGCTCCCGCGTATCTGCGCTTCGGTAGATTCTCCGGTACCGCTTTAGGGTATTTACCGGATTGACGCGTCCGATACTTGCCTCTATCTTTCGCCGGAGCCTTGAGGGCGCGTGGTTCCCTCCTCTAACCACGCCCTCAATTCCCCAGGCCCAGGGGGTCGACTGTGGCAGCCACACGGTTGGTGGGACCTCTGTACTCTAGAAGAGTCGTTTCCCGAATTGACACGTTTAGGGATGTCTGGGTCTGCTGGCGATGCGGAGGAGTCGAAGATGTTTCGCGTGTCTGCGACCTCAGCGTGGGTGGAGTGTTCCTCTCTACCCCGATCCCTCGCTCCGAGGGGGAGAAAGTGCAACTCGAGTTTCTCGTTCCTGAAGGGCAGATCCGCGCCGAAGCGGTAGTCCGCTACGCCATTCCCAACGGCGGCCTCGGCTTGAAATTCACAGCGATCACCGATCAGGACTGTCCCAATCTGATAGCGTTGATAAACAGGTTTAACAGGATTTGTGCACCACCTCGTCCGATCCCGGTAACCACTGTTACCAGGGCACCCCTTCATTTGTAAGACCCTCGGCCAGGCACTTACCGGGATTCCGTCGCCAGCCGTTTAGCCATCACTTTTCAACGGAAAACTTGTACGTAGTGATGGTGTGGTAGCGATCGCCGGGGTTCAGGACCACGGAGGGGAATTTCGGCTGGTTGGGAGAATCAGGAAAGTGTTGGGTTTCCAGGCACAAGGCACTGCGCTTCGGATAGGTCACGCCACCTTTGCCGAGAGTTTTGCCATCGAGAAAATTGCCAGTGTAAAACTGGATGCCGGGCTCGGTGGTCCAGACTTCCATGACGCGGCCGGAGGTGGGCTCGACAACGCGCGCGGCCAGGGATTCTACGTGATCCATCGGCATGCCCAAGACGAAGTTGTGGTCATAGCCGCCGCCGAGCTTTAATTGCTCATCATCCTGATCGATGCGCGCGCCGATGGCCGTGGGTTTACGAAAGTCAAAGGGAGTGCCGGTGACATCCCGGAGCTCTCCAGTGGGAATCAAGCCGGAATCCACCGGAGTGAACTGGTCGGCGTTAATCATGAGCAGGTGGCCGAGAATATCGCCGGAGCCTTGGCCGGCGAGATTGAAGTAAGCGTGGTTGGTGAGATTGACGACGGTTTTCTTGTCGGTGGTAGCGGTATAGACGATTCTTAATGCGTTGGTATCGGTGAGCGTGTAGGTCACCGTGACTTTCAAATTGCCGGGAAAGCCTTCCTCGCCATCCTTGCTGAGGTAGGAAAGCTGCAATGACTGGCCATCTTTGACGGCCAGCGGTTTCGCGGCCCACAGCGCTTTGTTAAAGCCCTTGAGGCCTCCGTGGAGGGTGTTCTCACCGTTGTTCTTAGCCAGTTTGTAGGTCTTGCCATCCAACACGAATTGCGCGTGGCCGATGCGGTTGCCGTAGCGGCCCACGAGCGCGCCGAAGTAGCTCTTATCGGCAATGTAGCCGCCAGCACCGTCGTAGCCGAGCACGACATCGGCGAGTTTGCCGTTGCGGTCCGGCATTTTCAGGGAAACCAGCGCGCCGCCATAGTCGGTAATAGACGCTTCCCCGCCGCTTTTATTGGTTAGCACGTAAAGATCGACGGGCTGGCCGTCGGGAGTCTTGCCGAACGATTTTTTCGTCGTGGAACCGGGCTGAGGTGTCGCGCCAACCGGCGCCAGAGTGGTCATAAGCAACGCTCCCGTGAGAATTGTAACTGGCATGCAACGTTTCATGTAAGGCCCCCAGTGAGAGTCTTCTCGATTGCAACACCGCGAAACCCCCGCAAGTTTACTTGGCGCTGCACAGTTTGATTCGCGGAATTATTCATCGGCCGGGCGCCGTGGAGCAAGCTTTTCGATGGCCGGAAATGGCGTGGAAGCGGTGACGGCGTGCTGCGGAACAGGCTCGCCTGTGCGCAGCGCCTTGGTCATTAAGGCGATGGCTTCTCCCGCGTTGGGCGGCACAATGACTGTGGCGGCCAATTGCCCGGTGCGCACCCACATCTGGCCCGTCCTTGGCACCCCGTCACAACCGATAATGGGAATGCCCGCCCAGTAGTCACGGTCCGCATCGAGAATGATTTCGTTGATGGCTTTCCGCGCGCCCATGCCCATGGCATCGTTCTGCGCCACGATCAGATCGATGCGGACTTTCTGCGCGGCCATCAGACGGAGCCAGGAGGAAACACTCTGATGAGCGCTTTCCTCGGTCCAGCGCCCGCGCAGGTTGCTGACATGCACGTTGGGCGCGAGTACTTCTTGTAGGCCCGCGAGACGGTCCCTGGATACGGAGCTTACCGAAGGGCCCTGAATGAGAAGCACGGAGCCACCCCGGGGGAGAAGCGCAGCGACTTGCCGCCCCTGAATGCGGCCCACTTCCAGTTGATCCGCGCTGACGGAAAAAACCGGACGGCGAGCGGTCTTCTGAAGTTCGGCGGCATACTCGGCGCCGCGATTGAGAACGGCCCAGCCGAGGTCCGCCGCGGCGGCGGTTTTGGCAACTTGCGGAAAAGAAGTCGCCCCCACGGGTTCGACGAGAATGCCGTTTGGCCGCAGCGATGGTTCCGACTGGATGGCTTTCAGAAGCTGGGTGCTTTGCGTGATGGGATCGTCGTGGGCATAAAGGATTTCGGCCTCCACGCCAAGTTCGGCGGCTGCAGACTTGGCGGACGCAGCTTGCTCCATTTGATAGTCGTTGTCCTTGGTAATCAGCGACACCAGGAAACGAAGCGTAGTCATCCATGGCCCCCGGGGTTCGTGGAAGTCCAAGTCCTCGACCTGGAACGGGACGAAAAAACTGCCATGCGAACCGGCGATGGATTAGTGGGCCGCATCAGCATGCGCCGATTCCGATAATTGAATCAACCCGGGCAGCACATCACCGGAGTCCGCATTTTGCGGGCGGCCAAAACCAAAATAGATTTTACTGTAGAAGGCGTACAGCTTGTCATAGACGGCTTTCGCGGACACTTCGGGCTGAAATGTTTTGTATTTGGGGCAGATTTTGTCTTGCGCTTCTTCGACAGTTTTGAAAACGCCGGCAGCCAGAAAAGCAAAAATGGCGGAACCGAGGCTGACGACGTTGCCGGCGGGAACGAGCACGGGCCGGCCGAGCACATTCGCATACACGCGATTGAGAACGTCGTTTTTCTGAGGGATGCCGCCGGCGTTGATGACCCGGCGGACGAGGACGCCGTTCTCTTCCAAGCGGTCCAGGATGACTCTGGTGTGCAGCGCGGTGCCTTCGATGGCGGCGAATAATTCGTCCTGCGCGGTGGTTTGCAGATTCCAGCCGAAGGTGATGCCGCGCAGATTTGGATTTACCAGCACAGTGCGGTCGCCATTGTCCCAGGTGATGCGCAGCAGACCCGTTTGTCCGGCGCGATAGTTTTCCAGTCCCCGAGAGAGAGATTGCACATCGGTCCCTGCGCGCGTGGCGATGGACTGGAAAATGTCGCCTACGGCGGAGAGGCCGGCTTCAATGCCGGTGCGCTGCGGGTGTACGCTGCCTTGGACTACGCCACACACGCCAGGAACCAATCGCACGGAAGGAGTGATTCCGATGATGCACGTGGAAGTGCCGACGACGTTGACAATGTCTTCGCTGCGGCATCCAGCGCCGATAGCATCCCAATGCGCGTCAAAAGCACCAACGGGAATGGGGATGCCGGGCTTCAAGCCAAGTTGTTGCGCCCAGTGGGGTGCGAGGCGGCCAGCGAGTTGATCGGAAGTGGTGTATTGCCCATCTAATTTTTCGCGCACCCCTGCCAAAAGCGGATCGACCTTGACGAGGAAACCTTCTGGCGGGAGGCCGCCGAGCGAGGCATTCCACAGCCACTTGTGGCCCATGGCGCAAACGCTGCGCTTTACCTGTTTTGCATCGGTGATGCCGCAGAGAGTGGCGGCGACCATGTCACAGTGTTCGAACGCCGAGACGAATCGAGCGCGCTTGGCGGGATTGTGCCGTAACCAGTGGAGAAGTTTCGAGAAGCCCCACTCCGAAGAATAGACGCCGCCACACCATTCAATCGCGGCGAGCTTTTCGCGGTGCGCGGCGGCGGTGATTTCCGCGGCTTCGGCTTTGGCGCGGTGATCGCACCACAAATAATAGTCATCAAGCGGCTGCAGATTTTCGCCCACGGGAATGACGGAGGAACCGGTGGTGTCGAGCGCGATGGCGAGAATCTTCTCGGCGGGAACGCCGGATTTGCGGACGACTTCGCGAGTGGCCGCCGCCAGGGCGCGCATGTGATCTTCATGCGACTGCGTGGCGTATTCGGGATCTTCGCGCTTGCGATGAAGGGGATAATCGGCGATGGCGGAAGCGAGCAGGCCGCGCTCGCTGTCCACGACCGAAACGCGAACGCTCAAAGTCCCAAAATCCACTCCGACAACGACCGCCATGTACGCTCTCCGCGGATACCCTTTCAACGAGTCGATCTTACGACGATCAAACTCTTCTTCTGCTTTACAGGTAAAAATGCATACGAAATCACTTTTTCGCTTTGGGCTGCCCGTAATACGCAGCCTTTCCATGCTTCCGCTGGTAGTGCTGGTCGTGAAGCGCTCCTCCGATGGCCGAAGCTTGTTGATTGATTCCCAGGGTGACGTAAGCCAGGCGCGCAACTGATTCCAGGATAACCGCATGGTGAGCCGAAGCTGCGGGACCGTCGCCCCAGGCAAACGCTCCATGATTGGCTACCAGCACGGCAGGAATCGCGGCTGGATTTATGCCCTCAAAAGCCCGCACGATGGCATGCCCGGTGTTGACCTCGTAATTTGCAGCAATCTCGGCATCGGTCATTTCCTGCGTGACCGGCACGGCCCCGTGGAAATAATCGGCGTGCGTGGTTCCGAAACAAGGGATAGGCCGGCGCGCCTGCGCCCAGGAGGTCGCGTATTCCGAATGCGTGTGACTGATTCCGCCAATGGCCTGGAATGATTTGTACAAGATGAGGTGGGTGGGCAAATCCGACGAAGGGCGCAGCTCGCCTTCCACGACCCTGCCATCTAAATCCGTGATGACCAGGTCCGCAGCGCGCAATTGATCGTAAGGAACGCCGCTGGGCTTGATGACCACCAGCGATTTCTGACGCGAAATGCCGCTGGCGTTCCCAAAGGTGTAAAGGACCAGACCCTTGCGCACAAGCTCAAGGTTTGCGTCGAGGACCGCTTTGCGAAGGTCAGTGAGCAGCATCGTCAGGCAGGGCCAAACGTTAACACGCCCGGGACGCGGGACGCAAAGCGTAAGCGCGTCGAAGCCCTAGCGGCCGGCGCGATTCTCATTGCTAATCATCTCCTTGATGAAAGCCACTTCGTTTTTGTCATAAGGTTCGCCGTTAGTGCGAAAAATCTCATGGAACCACACGGCGGGCTGGTGATCTATATAAGGATGCTGCCAGGAATCCCACGGCAAGTACGTCTGCGTCTTCCCAGCCACTAAGCCCCAGTTGATCGCCGCGACATGGTATTTTCTGGCGATGGGCAACGTGCCCTGAAACGTGCTGCCGTTGCTGCGGGCCATGTACTCCGTACACAGAATGGGCCGGTGGTACTGCTGCAGCCAGAGCACGCGTTTCTCAAATTCGTCGGGCTTGTCGTAGTTGTGGAAGGAAATCACGTCGGACCAGTCGAGTTGGATTTTTTCCATGGGACCAAGCTTCTCCGGCGAAGACCAGTCTCCTTTCCAAACTCCGCTCGTCAACGGCTGTGTGGGATCGATCGAGCGAGCCCATTCGAACACACGAGGAAGCAATTTAAGGACGATCCCCGTTTTGGCTTGCGGATCAAAATCCTTCAGCTCGCTGCCGTTTCCATTGTCGGGCTCGTTCCACACATCCCACCCGAGGATTCGCGGATCGTTCCGAAAAGCGCCGACGACACCTTTCACGTATTTTTCGAGGCGCGGAATTTGCGCCGGATCCTGGAGCGCTTTCGCGCCGGGGCTCTGCACCCAGCCGGAATTGTGGACGCCGGGACGCGGGTCGCGTTGCTTGCCAAGCTGCGGGTTGGGGTCCCAGCAGGAATCGAATAGCACGAAGAGCGGCCTGATGTGGTGCTTCGCGGCGATCTCTAGAAAAGTATCGATCCGCTTGCGAAAACCTTCTGCGTCTTGCTGCCAGGGCAAGTCGTGAAGAAAGACGCGCATGGTGTTTAGGCCGATAGACTCCGCCCAGCCGAGTTCGCGGTCGATGCGCTGGGGATCGAAGGATTCTGCCTGCCACATCTCCAGCTCGTTGATGGCGTCGGCCGGGATGTAGTTGCTGCCGACGAGCCACGGTTGCTTGGCATACCAATCTTGGGCGGCTTTTTCCGTCCAGCGCTCGGCTTGTGCGGCCGATGCCGGCTGCGCAGAAAAGAATGGACAGAGCAAGATCACAAGAGGAATGAAACTTTTTTGCGCCAATCGATTTCGCACTTTTATTCTCGATTCTTGAGAAAGTTCAAACGCAAATCAGACTCCGTGCGGGCAACCGGCGCTGGATTCCTAGTCCCGGTCAAGATAGTGAATTTCGCCCGCTTCCATAAGGCGGTTCGCAGCGCTTTCCGGCGTAACGTCGCGCTGCGGAGACCCGAGAAGTTCATAACCTACCATAAATTTTTGAATCGTCGCAGAGCGCAGCAGCGGCGGAAAATAGTGCGCGTGGAGGTGCAGCTCTTCGTAAGCGCCGCCGTCGGTGGGCTTCTGGTGGAATCCCATGGAATACGGGAAAGCCGTCTCAAACAAATTGTCGTAGCGAATCGTGACGCGGCGCATAATGTCGCCCAACAAATCCCGCTCTTCCCCACTAAGCTGGCCCATAGAAGCAATGTGCCGCTTGCTCAAGACCAGCGTTTCGAAGGGCCAGACCGCCCAGAATGGCACGAGGGCCACAAAAGCCTCGTTCTGGCAAACCACCCGCAAATTCAACTCCAGCTCCAACATCAGATAATCGCATAGCAAGCAAGAATGTTTTTGCGCGTGATACTCCCGGAGCGACGTCAGCTCCCGGCTGGGAATATTCGGCAGCGACGCATTCGCCCAAATCTGGCAATGGGGGTGCGGATTGCTTGCGCCCATCATCTGACCGCGATTTTCAAATATCTCCACGTGGTTAATCCAGGGAATTTGCCCAAGCGCGTTGTACTGCCCGGCCCAACTGTCAACGACTCCGCGCAATTCCGGCAAACTCATTCGCGAAACGGTCAAATCGTGCCGCGGCGAAAAACACATCACGCGGCAGATGCCCCGCTCAGACTTTCCCACCAACAAGTCCGCCGTATCAAATTGGATTGAAGCAACATCCGGCAACATCGCTGGGTAGTCGTTGTCGAAAACGTAGGTATCCTTATACCGTGGCGTCTGTGCTCCACCCGCCCGCGGATTACCTGGGCACAAATAGCAAGTCGCATCGTAGGTAACCGCGGGTGGCGCTTCGAACTTTTCCACTTTTCCCTGCCACGGCCGCTGCATCCGGTGCGGAGAAACCAGCACCCACTCGCGCAACAGCGGATTGAAACGCCGGTGCGGGACTTTGTTTAGCTCGTCGAAACTCATACGCAAGTTACCGTCACTGGCTGGTCTTGGTCTCGACAGCGGCGATTTGCTGCGCGCCCTCGGACGCCGGAGAAACGTAAATTTCGGGAATCAGTCCCGTCGCGGAAGAATAGGCCGCCACCACGTTGCGCCGGAAATTGCTCACCGCCGTGGCCTCCACCAAATTGATGGTACAGCCGCCGAATCCTCCGCCGGTCATTCGCGCGCCGATCAAACCCGTTTGTGCCGAGGCAATTTCCACCATTAGATCGAGTTCCTTGCAGCTCACTTCGTAGTCGTCGCGCAGGCTGCGGTGGGATTCCCGCATCAAAGGTCCGAGGGCCGCGCTGTTTCCCGATTGCAGCGCCGCAACCGCGCTCGTCACTCGCGCGTTTTCCGTAATGACATGCCGGCAGCGCGCAATGACCTTCGGCGGCAGGATTCCTTGGTGCTCGTGCAGCTGAGAAAGCGTGACGTCGCGCAAGGCCCGAATCTGCGGCAAAACGATCCGCAAGATTCGCACGCCTTCCTCGCACTCCGCGCGCCGCGCGTTGTACTCGCCGGACGCCAATTCATGCTTCACCATGGTATTGCAGATCACCAATTGCACCGTCGCCGGAAGTTTCACGAACTGGTGCTCCAGCGAACGGCAGTCCAGCATCAGCGCTTTTGAAGCCCGCCCAAAGCAGGAAACAAATTGATCCATGATCCCCACGTGCGCGCCCACGAATTCGTTTTCCGCCTTTTGGCACAATTGCGCCAGCTCTTTCCGGTCGATGTTCCCCCCGCTCTGGCTCAGTAACGCAAATCCCGTCGCAACTTCCACTGCCGCCGACGAACTCAACCCCGCGCCCAGCGGCACTTCCCCGGTGAGATAAATATTTGCTCCCGTCAGCGGCTTGACTGCCTGACCGAGCGCCCACGCTACGCCCAGCGGATAGTTCGCCCAGTGCTTGTTGGCCAGCGGCGTCAAGGAATCAATGGCTTCCTCGACCGTCTCATTGAAATTTTCAGAATGAATGACCAGTTTCCGGTCACGCCGCAGGGCCATCGCCGCCCAGCAATAAAATTCAATCGCGGCGGGCAGTACCAACCCCTCGTTGTAATCGGTGTGTTCACCGATGAGATTCACGCGGCCCGGCGCCCGGTAAATGCTCGCGGCACACCCAAAGCGGGCCTTGAATCCGTCCAGTACTTGGAGGGGCGTTTTCAATCGACCAGCATTATCCCTGATTTGCTTTAGTGGAGTTTGAGAAATTGCGACGGAACCGGGTTGACGGGCGGCGCCTTGGGGGTTGCGGCGGGTTGCGGTACTCTTCTGTACGCCGGGCCAGCTTAAGCCGTGCCGGAACCGAAGATGAGTCTCACAGCTTTTCTCTCTCGCCGAGTCGTGACGCCGCACGGGATCGCCTCGGCGGCAGTGCTCGTCGAGGAGGGATGGATTCTGGACGTCATTCCCCCGGATCAAGTGCCGTCGGGGAGCTCCGTCAAGGATTTTGGCAAAGCCGCCATTCTGCCCGGACTCGTGGACTCGCACGTTCATATCAACGAACCCGGCCGCACGGAATGGGAAGGATTCCGCACCGCGACACGAGCGGCTGCGGCCGGCGGTTTCACTCTGCTCGTGGATATGCCGCTCAACTGTCTTCCCGCGACAACCACCGTTGCCGCACTCGAAGCGAAACGTAAAGCCGCCAGCGGCCAGTGCCACGTGGACTGGATGGCCTGGGGCGGAGTGGTGGACGACAACCAGGAGCACATCGAAAGTTTGGCCACTGCCGGAGTGCCTGGTTTCAAGTGCTTCCTCGTTCATCCCGGCATCGATGGCTTCACCATGGTCAATGAGAAGGAGCTCCGCGCCGCTTTGCCGCATATCGCGCGAACCGGCTTGCCGCTGCTGGTGCACGCGGAACTGCCCGGACCGGTGGAAGCCGCAACGGCACAATTGGCGGCCGCGGATTGGAGTAGATATTCGACTTATCTCCAATCGCGCCCGGACGAAGCGGAAATTTCCGCCATTCAGCTAATGCTCTCTCTCTGCCGCGAATACCGTTTCCACCTTCACATCGTGCATCTGGCAACGAGCCAGGCGCTGGAAGTGCTGCGTGCCGCCAAAGCCGAGGGCTTGCCGCTAAGCGTGGAAACTTGCCCACACTACTTGCATTTTTCTTCAGACAAAATTCCCGACGGCCAGGCGCTTTTCAAATGCGCTCCGCCGATCCGCAGCCGCTACAATCGCGAAAAACTTTGGCAAGCACTGCGAGAAGGAGTAATCGATCTGGTCGCGACCGATCATTCTCCCTGCCCGCCGGAGATGAAGCGATTGAACCAACGAAGCTTTCGAGCGGCCTGGGGAGGCATTGCTAGCTCGTCACTCGCTCTCCCGGTGATGTGGACCGAAGCCAGCGCCCGCGGACTCACGCTTGCCGATATCGCCAAATGGATGGCGGAGGGCCCGGCGCGGCTCGCCGGCTGCCCATCGCACAAAGGCCGCCTCGCCAAAGGTTTCGATGCCGACTTCGTGGTCTTTGAACCAGAAGCGGAATTCGTCGCCGCAGAGCAGCACCTTCACTATCGCCACCGCGTTTCTCCCTATTTAGGTGAAAAGTTACGCGGCGTGGTCAAGTCCACCTACCTGCGCGGAAACTGCATCTTCGCCGATGGCGAATTCCCCGGAGAGCCCAGCGGGCGCGAGTTAAAGCCGTGACAACTGCATGGAAACTTCAAATAGAGATTTGAAACGCCTGCCATTTCAGACAGAATATCGCCAGCAAAGAAAATTATGACCGCTTCTCACACCATCGGAACCTCCGTGCCGCGCAAGGAAGGCCGCGACAAAGTCACCGGAGCAGCACGCTATGTCGATGACCTGGTTCTGCCCGGCATGCTTCACGGCGCGACCGTGCGCAGCAGCGTTGCGCGCGGCAAAATCACAAAAGTCACTTTTGGTCCGAGCGTGGACTGGAACGAATTTGTCATCGTAACCGCCAAAGATATTCCCGGAACAAATTGTATCGCTCTTATCTTGGACGACCAGCCTTGCCTCGTCGCCGATACCGTGAATCATCCCGAAGAGCCGATTTTGCTTCTCGCGCATGCCGACCGCCACAAGCTCCGAAAAGCCGTCGAAGCAGTTTCCATCGAATACGCTCCGCTTCCGTCGGTGCATAGCATTGAAGAAAGTGAGCGCCAATCCACCGTCATCTGGGGCCAAGACAATATTTTTAAGCGCTACCTGGTTGAAAAAGGTGACCTTGACGCTGTGTGGAAAGAAGCTGCCTACATCATCGAAGGCGAATATTTCACCGGCGCGCAAGAGCAGCTTTACATTGAAAACAATGGTGTCATCGCGGCGTTCGATGCCGAGCAGGGTGTCACCGTTTGGGGCTCGCTGCAATGCCCGTACTACGTTCACAAAGCGCTCATGGCTTTGTGCGGACTTCCGGAAGAGAAAGTTCGCGTCGTGCAAGTGGAAACCGGCGGCGCCTTCGGAGGCAAAGAAGAATACCCCTCGATGATCGCCGGGCATGCGGCGTTGCTAGCGATCAAGTCCGGCAAACCCGTGAAAATCATTTACGACCGCATGGAAGACATGGTCGCAACAACCAAGCGGCATCCTTCGCGGACACGCCATCGCACCGCGGTGAGCAAGGATGGAAAAATCCTCGGTGGCGAAATCGAGTTCACCATCGACGGCGGAGCTTACGCCACCTTGTCGTCAGTAGTTCTTTCGCGCGGCACGATTCACGCGGGCGGTTCCTATTTCTGGCCGAGCGTGCGCATTCGAACGAAAGCGGTGGCCACGAATACGCCGCCGCACGGTGCTTTCCGCGGATTTGGCGCGCCGCAGAGCCTCTTTGCGATGGAACGCCACATGGACCACATCGCCCAAGTCGTGGGGCTCTCTCCCATCGAAATTCGCCGGCGCAATTTCCTAAAGCCCGCCCAGACCACCACGACGGAACAGGCCATTCGGGAAAATATTGACCTCGACGGTTTGCTCGACCGCGCCCTGGAACTTTCTGACTACGCCGCAAAGAAAAAACGTTTCGCGCTGGACAATATAAACGGACCGCGCAAAAAAGGAATCGGCATCGCCGCATTCTTGCATGGCGCCGGATTCACTGGCTCCGGCGAACGGTACCTGAATTCGCTTGTTGGCGTGGAAGCACTCGGAAACGGCACGCTGCGAGTGCTGGTTTCCAGCGCGGAATTTGGTCAAGGAACCAATACCGTGCTCTGCCAGATTGCCGCCGAGGCGCTGGGGCTTCCTTATGAAATGGTCGCAATTGCGCAACCCGACACGACGATTGTTCCGAATAGCGGACCGACGGTAGCTTCGCGCACGGCAATGGTCGTGGGAAAATTGGTGCAGTCGGCCGCAAAAGGCATCGAGCAAACACTCGCGAAAACGCAACTTCTTCCTGATGCCTACACCCCGGAACAATTTCGCGTGGCCTGCGGCAAATACATGGCCAGCCACGGGCCGCTAAAATCGTATGCGCGATATGAAGCACCCGGCGATGTCTATTGGGACGATGACAAATATCGCGGCGAAGCCTACGCCGCGTTTGCATGGGCCGTGTATGTCGCGGAAGTTACCGTGGACCTGACGACGTACAGCGTGACGGTGGACGATTTTGTCGCTCTGCAAGAAATTGGCAAGATTCTCAACCCGGTTCTTGCCGTGGGGCAAATTACCGGTGGCGTAGCGCAAGCCCTCGGTTTCGCGCTGTATGAAAAAGTGGTCTGGCAGGACGGCCGCATGATCAACAACCAGATGACGAATTACATCATGCCGACTTCCGAGGACCTTCCGCCCATCCGCGTATTTTTTGAAGAGCTTGGCAACGTTCACGGCGCGCACGGCGCCAAAGGCATCGGCGAATTGCCCATGGATGGGCCTGCGCCCGCTATCTTAAATGCCGTAGAAGATGCCGTCGGCGTCCACTTCCATCGAATTCCATTGCTGCCGGAAGATTTGTTTGAAGCTCTGCGCCATGAGCCAGTGGAACAAGCTGTTTCTTCTCCGGTGCGGGAGTCCGTATGAATTCTTCGCCACCGAAGGGCGCCAAGTGCGAAGTTTCTTTTACCGTCAACGGCGAGCCAAAAACCGTCGCCGCACATCCTATGGAACGGTTGCTCGACGTGCTGCGCAACGATCTGGGATTGACGGGCACGAAAGAAGGCTGCGGCGAAGGAGAATGTGGTTCCTGTTCCGTTTTGTTGGACGGACTGCTCGCGAATAGCTGCCTCGTTCCTGTGGCGCAAGCCAGCGGTGCGACGATCGTCACCATCGAAGGAATTTCATCGCCCGACTTGTTGGATCCGCTGCAAGAGGCATTTCTGGAGTGCGGCGGCGCGCAGTGCGGCATTTGCACGCCGGGAATGATTCTTGCCTCCATGCACCTGCTGGAAAACAAAGCGCAGCCCACGCTGGCGGACATAAAGGAAGGCCTAGGGGGAAATCTCTGCCGCTGCACGGGCTATATGCAGATTTTCGAAGCCGTGGCTCAGGCCGCGCGGCGAAGAGCAATGAAATGAGGGCCGATCCCGCCGAATACCAACTTGTTTCGCCAGGCAGCTTGCAAGCTGCGCTTTCCGTGCTGGCCAGCGAGCCGGCCGAATGGCTGCCCATTGCCGGCGGCACGGACGTGATGGTTTTGTACTCGGCCGGAAAACTTCCGCACCGAAAATTGATCAATATCTTGAATATTCCTGAGCTTCGGCAGATCGAAGTGTTGCCCGATCGAATTCGTATTGGCGCGGCTTCGAACTATACTTCTCTCCGCTGCCATAAAATCGTTTCTCGGGAATTTCCGCTGCTGGCCACGGCCGCGTCTTGGACCGGCGGAATTGCCAACCAAAATCGCGGAACACTGGGAGGCAACATTGCCAACGCCTCTCCTGCTGCCGATTCCCTTCCCGCTCTCCTCGTTTATGACGCGGAACTCACGCTGATTTCGGTTCGTGGTGCACGCCAAGTGCCCTATCGCAACTTTCACACGGGTTACAAGAAAACCGCGCTGGCTGCCGACGAATTGATTCGAGATATTTCGGTGCCGCGCCGGTTCATCGGATATGTTTCGCATGCGCGAAAGGTCGGAGCGCGCAACGCGCAGGCAATTTCAAAAGTTTGCCTCGCCGCTTTGGGGCAAATCGCGGACGGCACCGTCCGCGACGTGCGTCTCGCGCTCGGGAGCGTTGCGCCTGTCCCATTGCGGTTGCATGAAACGGAGCAGCTGCTCGCCGGAAAAAAGCTTGCGCCATCATGGATTGCGGCTGCCAAACGCACCGTAGCGGCGGAGATTCGGCCCATCGACGATATTCGGTCAAGCGCCCAGTATCGTTCGGCGGTGGCGGGCAATCTGGTCGCGGAATTTCTCGAAAAGCTTGCCGCGGCCGGGGCGAACGCGTGAGCGAGGTGCTCCCCCGGTGGAATGGCTTGCCGCTGGAAGCAGCGGCGCGCGAGATTCTCGCCTGCTGCGGTTCCCAAACTTGGGCCGCGCGTTTGGCGTCGAAAAGGCCGATTCCAGAGGAAACTACATTGCTTGCGGTTTCCGATGAAATTTGGCGTGATCTCAGCGAAGCAGACTGGCTGGAAGCATTTCGGAGTCACCCGCGAATCGGCGAATCGTCTGCGGAGAAAGCTGTCGAAGCCGAATCTTCGGCGTGGTCCGCCGAAGAGCAGCAGCGGGCCGCTTCCGCCGATGAAGCCATCAAGATGGCGCTGAAGTGGGGCAATCGCGAGTACGAGCAAAAATTCGGCTACATCTTTATTGTTTGCGCGACGGGAAAGTCGGCCAGTGAAATTCTGGAGATTCTGCGCCGCCGGTTGCACAATGATGACGCTACCGAACTGCGGCAAGCCGCCGAGGAGCAACGAAAAATCATGCACCTTCGCCTCAAGAAATGGGTCGCGAGATGAGCCGAATCTCCACTCACGTTTTGGACATGGCCAAAGGCAAACCTGCCCCCGGCGTCCCGGTGCGCTTGGACCGTCAAGAAGCTTCCGGCAACTGGTCTTCCCTGAGTTCCGGCCGCACCGATCAGGACGGAAGATGCGCCCAATTGTTGCCCGATGGCACGACGCTCGCTGAAGGCGTATATCGATTGACCTTTGAGACTGCAACTTATTTCGCTGAAAGCCGCGTGGACGGGTTGTATCCCGCGGTCGAAGTTTTGTTTCGCGTTCGCAGGAACGAAAATCATTTTCATATTCCGTTGCTGTTGAGCCCGAACGGTTACACCACGTACCGGGGGAGCTGAGATGAGTTCCGCGATTCGCGAATGGCTGAACCTCGGCTTGCGGTGGTTTCACGTTTTTGCCGGAATCATGTGGGTCGGGCAAACGTACTACTTCACTTGGCTCGACGGCCAATTTAGCAAGCTCGAGAAAAATGCACGTTCCGACGGAGCGCCTTCCGCGGTGTGGATGGTGCACAGCGGCGGATTTTACACCGTCGAGAAACAAAAATCGCTGGGGGTCGCTCCGCAGCAAGTTCGCTGGTTTCGCTGGGAAGCATTGCTGACCTGGCTCGCGGGAGTCGTTCTCCTAGTTCTTGTGTATTACATCGGTGATGGCCTAATCGATCCGGACGTTCGGGACATCTCCAAAAACGTGGGCATTTCTATCGGTGTGGCATCCCTGATCGTCGGCTGGATGATTTACGATTTTGCCGTGCGCTCGCCGCTCGGAAAATCGCCAAACGCCTTTGCGGGATTTGCATTGGCAATGACCGCGGTCGCCGCGTGGGGATTGACGCACGTGCTGAGCGGCCGCGCCGCTTATCTCCATCTCGGAGCGATCTTTGGCACCATCATGACGGTGAACGTGTGGATGCGCATTCTTCCCGCGCAGCGCCGGATGATTGCGGCGGCAGCGGCAGGCGAGAAGTTCGACGCGTCGCTCGGCGCGCAAGCGAAGTTGCGTTCAAAGCACAACACGTTTATGGCTGTGCCGGTCGTGTTTCTGATGTTGAGCAATCATTATCCGGTGGCCACTTACGGAAACCATTACGCTTGGGAGATTATGCTGGGGCTGGTGATCGCGGGGTGGGGAGCGGCAAAGCTTATCCGGGAACTCTGAGCGCTACGACGCTTCTGCGTCGAGTGAAAATGAAATCGCCGATGAACGCTAATTTTATAAAACTGGCGGAAGAAGTGATGGCGCGGTGCCAGAAGCTGGCGTCGTTTTCCGAAGCCGCCAGCGGCACGCAGCGAACATTTCTTTCGCCGCCGATGAAGGATTGCCACCGGGAAGTTTCTTCCTGGATGCAAGCACTCGGCATGAACGTGTCGGTGGATGCGGTTGGGAATTTGCGGGGATTTTACCCCGCGGCGCCCTCCGGAGCGCTGCGGATTATGCTTGGATCGCATTTGGATACGGTGCCGAATGCCGGGGCGTTCGATGGGATTCTGGGAGTGGTGCTGGCAGTCGCGGTAGTGAAATCTTTACAGGAAATGAAGCTGCCGTTTGGGATCGAAGTGATTGGATTTTCGGAGGAAGAAGGCGTGCGCTTTGGAGTTCCCTTCATCGGGAGCAGAGCGCTGGTCGGAAGAGTGGATGAGGAGCTTTTGGGACGCCAGGATGCGAACGGAATTTCTGTTCGCCAGGCGATTCAGGATTTTGGATTGAACCCGAATCAAATTTCCGAAGCAGCCTTGCGCGACGATCTTCTTGGCTACATCGAATTTCACATCGAACAAGGACCGGTGCTGGAACATTTTGGGCGGCCACTGGGAGTTGTGGAAGCCATTGTCGGCCAGAGTCGATTGGAATTTACTTTTTCCGGGCAAACAAATCACGCCGGAACTACGCCCATGAACTTGCGGCACGATGCGCTGGCTACGACGGCGGAGTGGATTGTCGCGGTGGAAAATCTAGCAAAGCGCACTACGGGAATTGTGGCGACGGTAGGATTCGTGGAAGCAAAGCCGGGCGCGACAAACGTGATTGCTGGCGAAGCGCGCGCCACCCTGGATATTCGCCACGCCTCAGACACAGCGCGAGCGGTAGCGCTGGAGGAGTTGATCCGCCAGGCGGAGTCCATTGCCGCGCGACGCGGAGTCACTGCAAAATGGCGGACACTTCTTTCTCAGCGTGCGGTGGCGATGGATCCTTTTCTGACGGAGCAACTTTCGCAGGCTGTCGAGATGAGCGGCTCGGAGCCCCATCGCATGGCGAGTGGCGCGGGACACGATGCTATGATCGTCGCGGAAAAAATTCCGGCGGCGATGATTTTCTTGCGAACGCCAGGAGGCATCAGCCACCACCCGGCGGAATCGGTGCATCCGGATGATGTGGCGAAAGCGCTGGAATGCGGGCATCATCTGCTGACGCAGCTTGCGGCTTCGCAAGAATTTCTGGGAAGGACTTGCCGTGCATAATCTCGGTCAAACTCGGAGTTCGCACCAACGCAATCACCTTTTGCTGACCCCGGACACTTTTGTGCGCACGGCTTTGCCAGGGATGAAGAATGCGTCCGCGATTGTGCACATCGGCCCGGCGCTGGGCGCGGCATTTACGGAATACACCACGGAATTTGAGCCCAAGGGCGAGTTGGGAAATACGTCGGCGCAACGATTTATTTACGTCATGGACGGGGCCGTGACGCTGGAGGCGAAGGGAAAACGGCACGAGCTTGGAGCGCGCGGCTACGCTTATCTGCCTGAAGATTTTCCGCACAACATTGTGGCGAAAGAAAACAGTCGGATGGCCGTCGTTGAAAAGCGCTACCAACCAGTCGACAAAGCCGCAGCGCCGCGCTTGATCGTCTCGAGCGAAGATGCGATTTCTTCTCATGCGCTCGATGGCGATTCCGATTTGCAGGTGAAGTGTTTGCTGCCTGACGAGCGGCAATTTGATTTTGCGGTGAACACCATGGTGTACCAGCCGGGGGCGGCGCTCAGCATGGTGGAAATGCACGTGATGGAGCACGGACTGATGATGCTCGAAGGCGGCGGCATCTATCGGCTGGGCGATTCCTGGTATCCGGTAACGGCGGGCGATTTCATTTGGATGGGGCCGTGGTGCCCGCAATGGTTTGCGGCCATTGGAAAAGTGCCCGCAAAGTATCTCATTTACAAAAACGGGAACCGGCATCCTCTCGGAGAAAAATGTGGGAATGCGGTAAGGAAATAAGGAAATAAACGCTTTGCCGCTCGCAAAGAAGAATCTCGCACTGGTCGCCAGGATCGCCTCATACCCGCTGGTGGAATTGAACTCATGAAACTGGAAATTGATCACGAGCGGCTGAGTTCAGAAATGGAAAGGCTGGCCGCCATTTCCGACGCGGAGCCTCCCGCGGTCACGAGGATTGTTTTCACGCCGACGGATTTGAAAGCGCGGGCATGGATGATTGCCCGCTCGAAAGAAGCCGGGCTCGCCGTACGGCAAGATGCTATCGGAAATATCTTTGCGCGCTGGGACGGCGCTGATCCAACGGCGCCCGCGGTCGGGACGGGATCGCACATCGATGCGATTCCGAATGCCGGCAAATATGATGGCGCCGTTGGAGTCCTTGGCGGACTCGAAGCCATTCGCGCGTTGCAGCGGCGCGGATTCCGGCCAAGAAATTCGATTGAACTTCTCATCTTCGCGACGGAAGAGCCGACGCGCTTCGGAATTGGCTGCCTGGGGAGCCGCTTGCTTTCGGGAACGCTATCCGCGGATGCCGCCGCCAAATTAAAAGATCGCGACGGCGAATCGGTGGACGAAGTTCGCCTAAGAGCGGGCTTCCGCGGAAATCTTCAGGACGTGAAACTCTCGACCGGATATTACAAGGCTTTCATTGAATTGCACATCGAGCAGGGGCCTCTACTGGAGCGCCAGGAAATATCTCTCGGCATTGTGAAAAGCATCGCTGCACCGGCGAGCTTGCGAATTTCGATCGAAGGCGCGGGCGGGCACGCGGGGGGAGTGCTGATGCCGGACCGGAAAGATGCGCTTTGCGCAGCAGCCCAGTTGATCCTGGCGATCGAAAATGCCGCGCGGGCGAGTGGCGCGGCGGATACAGTTGCGACTGTCGGCGTGTGCGATGTTTTTCCCGGCGCGGTGAACAGTATTCCTAGCCGCGTGCGAATTACGCTGGACACTCGCGACACCGATTTGGCCCGTCGCGACGGCGTGATGCAAACGATCGAGCGGGCATCAGAAGAGGTAGCCGCGAAGCGCCAAGTCTCGATTCAGTCCGAATTGCTGAATGCCGATGCACCTGCGGACTGCGCTCCTGAAGTGCGCTCGGCACTGGCCGATTCGTGCCGCCGGCATGGATTCCCGTTTCTGGAGATGGTTAGCCGGGCTTATCACGATTCGCTCTTTATTTCGCGGATCGCGCCGACGGGGATGCTTTTTATTCCGTGCCGCAATGGTTACAGTCATCGGCCGGATGAATACGCCGCTCCGGAGGATATTGCGCGCGGGGCGCTGGTGCTAGCGGAGGCGTTGGCGAAGCTGAGTGGCAGTTCTCTCTGATCGGTTGTCAGTGTTCCGTAACAGAGAACAAACCCGGATCAGCTTTCGTCCGTGAAGGTGGTTTTAGGATCCAACGAGTGACGGCCGGAAGAAAAACGGCGCCTGATATTAAGGCCTAACGCATCACTAACGCGCCAAGTGTGTCGATCGAGGAGTGTCGGAGGCGAGTTATTCGATGGTGAAGAAAGCGTACAGGGGCGCGTTTGTTGTAGGCTTTCGGCAGGAGAGAACCATGATTAAGTGGAGACTTCTAGCGTGGGCGGTGCTGCTGCTGGCGTGGACGGCGCAAGGGAGCGCGCAATTTGCGCATACGGAGCACCAGCAGATTGTGGACGCGGGTGGGAAGGCGCTGCTCGTTCGGGCGACAAATTTGGGGAATTGGATGGTGCCGGAGGGGTACATGTGGGTGTTCCAGGGCGGACCGCAATCGCCGGGGGAGATTCGGGGACTGGTGCTCGAGCTGCTTGGGCCGGAGGGGTCGGCGGCGTTCTGGCAGAAGTGGCGGGAGAACTATGTTACGCGGGAGGACATTCGGCTGCTGCATCAGGCGGGGTTCAACGCGATTCGAGTTCCCTTGCATTACAGCTTGTTTGAGAGCGACGACGCTGAAGGTTTTAAATTGCTAGACCGGTTGGTGGGGTGGAGCCGGGCGGAAAATCTGCATGTGATCCTTGATCTTCATGCGGCGCCAGGTGGACAAACAGGCGCGAACATCGATGACAGCGCGGGATATCCCTGGCTATACGACAGTCCGCAAGAGCAGGAACACTTGATTGCCGTGTGGAGGCGGCTGGCGACACGCTATCGCGATGAGCCGATGGTGCTCGGTTATGACCTGCTGAACGAGCCGATTCCGCATTTTCCCAAGCTGGCGCCTTTGAATCCTGCGCTTGAACCGCTCTATAAGAAGTTGTCGAGCGAGATCCGAAAGGTGGATACGCATCATATTCTCTTTCTAGGAGGGGCGCAGTGGGATGGAAATTTTTCGGTGTTCGGCAAACCCTTCGATGGGAACACAGCCTATACGTTCCATAAATATTGGACGGCGCCGGATGAAAGCGTGATCCGGCAATACCTTGATTTTCGCGAGCGCTATGATGTGCCGATCTGGATGGGCGAGTCCGGAGAGAATACCGATGAGTGGATCGCGCAGTTTGTGAAAACCCTGGAGAAAAACAACATTGGGTGGGCTTTCTGGCCGTATAAGAAGATGGGAAAGCCGTCGTCGGTGGTCAGCGTTGTTCCGCCGGCGGACTGGGAAAAGATCGTGGAGTTCGCCAAGCTGCCACGTGGGACGGGGCACGTGGAAGAACGGCTGAAGGTCCGGCCGCAGCAGGAGACCATCACGGGAGCTTTCGCTGAGTTGCTCGAGAACGTTCGCCTCGAGAAGTGCCGCGTGAATGAAGGGTATTTGAAAGCGCTGGGGATGAAGGCGGATGTAGCGGCGGCGAAGTGAACGATAGAGATATGGACGCTCGAACATTTTCTTGTCGCGCACGGCGAATCAATATGGTAGGAGTGTAGTGAGCCTCTGCCCTCAACTAGCCCAAAAATCGAACTGAGGAGATTTGCAAATGAAGATCGAAAGAATGTTGGGAGGATTGGTGTCGTTGGGCCTTGCGGCGGCGCTGGCCGTTCCGGGGGCTCTGGCACAATCCCAAACCGCTTCCACACGGCAAACCACTGGCAAGGAAATGGGCATGCACGGCAGCGGACTAGAAACCGCCGTGGAAAGCTTGAATCTTACCGACGACCAGAAAGCAAAGGTGAAGGATATCTTTGCCGATGCGAAGACCAAGAAGCAGGCGTTGTCCAGTGATACTTCGCTGAGCGAAGAACAGAAAAAGGCGAAGATGAAGGAACTCCACAGCAGCATAATGACCAAATTGAACGAGGTGCTGACTCCCGATCAACAGACGGAGTTGAAGAGCAAGATGGAAGCTGCAAAGTCGAAAGCGCCGATGCACCCATAATTTAAGAAACCCTTTTTCAGCCAGCGAAAAAATGGGACAAGCGCCCGGTTCGGAAGAGCCGGGCGTTTTTGTTTTTTATTCGGAGCCGAGGAAAGCGTAGCGGAGGAGGAAGAGGACGCTGAGGACCCACATGAGCGGGCTGATTTCGCGGTGGCGGCCGGTGCCAACTTTGATGAAGGTGAAAGAGAGCAGGCCGAGGCTGAGGCCGGTGGCGATGCTGAAGGTGAGGGGAGTGGCGACGAGGGTCATGAAGGCGGGGAAGGCTTCGCTGAAATCGTCCCACTTGACGCGGGCTACGGCGCCGCACATGAGCGCGCCGACGAGGATGAGGGCGGGCGCCGTGGCGTAGGCGGGAATGGCGGCGACGAGCGGGGCGCAAAACATGGCAAAGAGGAAGAGCGCGGCGATGACGAGGTTGCCGAGGCCGGTGCGGGCACCAGCGGCGACTCCGGCGGCGCTTTCAATGTAACTGGTGACGGTGGAAGTGCCAGTGAGGGCGCCGAACATGGTGCCGAAAGCGTCGGCCAGGAGGGCGCGGCTGGCGCGGGGGAGTTTGCCGTCGCGGAGGAAGCCGCCTTCTTCGCAGACGCCGACTAGAGTGCCGACGTTGTCGAAGAGATCGACGAAGAAAAAAACGAAGATGAGTTCACCGAGACCGATGCTGGTGGCGGCGCGCAGGTCCAGCTTAAGGAAGGTGCCGGAGGCGTGCGGGAGAGAGAAAAAATGCGCGGGCCAATGGCTGAGGCCGAGAGGAATTCCGGCCAGGGTGATGGCGACGATGCCGATGAGGATGGCGCTGCCGATGCGCCGGGCCATCAGGATGGCGATGAGAATTAGTCCCAGAGCTGCGAGGAGAACTTGGGGATCGGAAACTTTGCCCATTCCCACGAAGGTGGCGGGATTGGCGACGATGATTCTGGCGTTGCGCAGGCCGATGAAAGCGATGAAGAGGCCGATGCCGGCGGCGGTGCCGTACTTGAGACAATTGGGGATGCCATTGACAATTTGTTCGCGGATGTTGGTGAGGGTGAGGAGAAGAAAAAGCAAGCCGGAGAGAAAGACAACGCCGAGAGCAGTCTGCCAGGGAACGCCGCGGCCAAGGACGATGGAGTAGGTGAAGTACGCGTTGAGAGACATGCCGGGAGCAAGGGCGATGGGATAGTTGGCCCAAAGACCCATGATGAGCGTGGCGATTGCGGCAGAAATGCAAGTGGCGAAGAGAACGCCTTCGACGGGCATGCCGGCTTCGGAGAGGATGCGCGGGTTGACGACGACCACGTAGGCCATGGTCATGAAGGTGGTTAGGCCGGCGAGGAGTTCGCGGCGGACGGTGGTGTTGTTTTCTTCGAGATGGAAAATGCGATTCAGCAAAACGGTTTCCCTTGAAATAAAAAGGTGCGTCACTATAGGCCGGGAGCGGGGCGACGTCAATGCGGAAGCGTGGATTCGCGGTCGGGCCAGTGCTCGACGATGTCGCGAACTACCTTGTCGCCGATGATTTGCGCAGCTTCCAAAGCAGGAAAATAGGCGGAGTAGTTGCCGGAGACCATGGTCTTCAGACTGGCGGCGGCGGTGGTGCCAGGAGGCTCGCGGTCGTAATTGCTGACGGTGCGGAGGACCAGGACGCGCTGGAGATCGACGCGGCCGGCTTGGCTGAGGAACGTGAGAGCTTGCAGGGTGCCAGTGTCTTCCATGCCGGCGACCATGTAATTGCCGGTGCCGGCGGTGTAGTAGCGCGTCCAGGCGTTGGCCCATTCGTTCATTTTTGAGCCGTGCCAGAAAGTGCTGGAAGAGATGGTGTCGCCACGGGTGACGAACGGGGGCTTTAGCGCGTTCGGGAATCCGGCGAAGCGAGCTCGCGAGGCGCGCAGAGAATCGGAATCGGGAAGGGGCAGGTCTTTTGTGAGGCGAAAGGCCCAGTTCACAAGTCCGGGATGGAGCGAGTAGACTTCACCTTCGAGTTCCTTGCGGACGGGTTCTTCGTAAGGAGTGGCTTTGCGGAGCGGGACATAGCCGGTCGGCCAAGTTTCCGGGATTTGGCGCGCGTCGATTTCGTAAGCGAGATCGCCATCGAGAACATGATCGGCCCAGACCGCAGAGCCAAGAGAGACGTCGGCGGGATCGCCGCCGCCGATTCCGGCGATGAGCCAGTAGGCTTTCGAAAGATCGAAGCGCGGGTCCAGGCCGACGGCCATCACGGAGGCGGCGGCTTTGGCAGTGCCGACGCCGGTGAGGATGCCGAGGACCCCGTCTTTGTTGAGACGCACGTGATGATAACCGGCTGGGAGAGAGAGGATTTGATCGAGGTGCTCGCGCTCGACCCAGAGTTGGTATTCACCGGGGGTGTCGCCAGTGTCCTCGCCACGTTCGAACATGGCGACGACTACGACTTTGATGCCGATTGGTTTCTGGGGAGGGGCGGTTTGCGCGGAAAGGAGTAGCGGGAAAATTGCGAGCACGATCAAAACTTGGATGCCTCGCTTGATGAGCTTGTTCATAAAAATCCCTCGGCTGCTTGATCTGCCTGCTATGCTTTGCGGCAAACGAATGGGAATCTATATCACAGGTGGCAGCGGAATTTGGATTGTTGCCGGAGGCCTTCTTGCGCTCGGCGGATTGCTCGAGGAAATATTTATGAAAAATACGAAATTGGATCCTTTGCGGAAGTCTGGCTTCTCCAGTTCATTACGCCTTCTGGTTCTTTTACTGCTGATCCCTTCCGTCGCACTGGCGCAAGAGAAGCCTGCCGCTGTGGCAGCGGCGCAGAAAAATCCGGAACAACGGGCGGAGCTTAGTTTGCGGGCGGCGCGGCAGAATCCGCTGCAGCTTCGGCACTTTCTGCTGGGAATGCCGAAGGGCGGCGATTTGCACAATCACTTGAGCGGGGCGGTGTACGCGGAATCATGGATTCGCGCGGGGGCGGAAGATCATTTGTGCGTGGACGTGGCGAAACTGGCCTTCGTGAAGGCCGCGGGTCCTACGGATGGCGGACTGGAGCAGCCGGCCTGCGGAGAAGGAAAAGTTCCGGCGACGACGGTTTACAAAGATCAACACCTATTTGACGCACTAGTGGATGCTTTCTCGATGCGGGGATTCGTGCCTTCGCCGGGAGTGACGGGGCATGATCATTTTTTTGATGCGTTTGCGAAATTTAACGGGACCGATCACCGGCATCTCGGCGAATGGATTGACGAAGTAGCAACGCGAGCGGCGGCGCAGAATGAGCAGTATCTCGAGTTGATGCACACGCCGGAGTTTACGCACTCCGCCGCGCTGGCAATGCAAATCGGCTGGCAGGAGGACTTCGGCAAATTCCGCAAGGAGTTGCTGGAGCGCGGGCTGCGCGAAGACGTGGTACCGGCAAGCACGGCGCTCGACGAAGCGGACACGCTGCGACGCGCGCGCGAACATTGCGACCTGAAGGTTGCCGATGCGGCTTGCGGCGTGCAGGTACGGTATCTCTGCCAGGTTTTGCGCGGGTTGCCGAAGCCAATGGTTTTTGCGCAGACGCTGATGTGTTTTGAAACGGCGGCGGTGGATGCGCGCTTCGTGGGGATCAATTACGTGATGCCGGAGGACGGCTACACGGCGATGAACGACTACGCCTTGCACATGCGTATCGTGGCGTTCCTCCACGCGTTGTATCCGAAGACGCACGTGAGCTTGCACGCGGGGGAGATAGCACCGGGGTTTGTGCCGTACGAGGGGCTGTGCTGCCACATTCGGCTGGCGGTGGAGCAGGCCCAGGCGGAGCGCATCGGCCATGGTATCGACATCATGTACGAGAATAAGCCTCACGAATTGATGAAAGAGATGGCGGCGAATCACGTGATGGTGGAAATCAACTTGACGAGCAACGATATGATTCTCGGAGTGAGTGGAAAGGATCATCCGTTCCCGCTGTACCGGATGTTTGGGGTACCAGTAGCGCTGTCGTCGGACGATGAGGGCGTTTCGCGCATCGACTTGACACACGAATACGTGCGTGCCGCGGAGAGTTACGATCTTCATTATGCGGACTTGAAGAAGATGGTGCGGACGAGCCTGGAGCATAGTTTTTTGCGCGGGGCGAGTTTGTGGAGCGCGCCGGATGAATTTAATCATGTGGTTTCGGTTTGCTCGCAGGGTCCGCTGGGCGGGGAGAAATTTTCTTCGCGGTGCGCCGATTTTCTGGGGTCCAATGAAAAGGCCAGCCAACAATGGGAACTGGAACGGCGTTTCCGGGCGTTTGAAGCGGGGTTGTGACAGGTATTTCTCCCGCCGTTGCCAGCATCCCAACGATTCTGGAGTTAGCGCGGAATATATTAAGTTTTATCCTGCTAGCAGGTTTACCTTGCGCCGGGTCCGCGAGACCTGTATCGTAGCCGCCTTTCTTCTCATTCGAATCGAGCGGAAAAAAGGAACCGCGCAAGATGGAGATGGAGACGCCTACACAAGCGGGCTCGCCGTCCGTCGGTTACGGATTGCGGCGCGACGCGCTTTCGCCGATGGAGACGCTGGCGCAGTCGGTTTCCACCATCGCGCCGACGACGACGCCAGCAGCGACGATTCCACTGGTTTGCGCGCTGGCGGGGAATGGAACATGGCTCGCTTATTTGCTGGCGACGGCGGCGATTCTTCTGGTGGCCTTGGGCATCAGCAAGTTTGCGCGGTACTCTTCTTCGCCGGGCTCGCTTTATAAGTACGCTTCGATGATTCTTCCGCCGTCGCTAGGGGCCACGGCGGCGTGGAGCCTGCTGCTCGCCTACATTGCGACGGGATCGAGCGTCATCGGCGGGTTCTACCACTACGCCAATTTGCTGCTGCAGGATGCCACTGGACACGTGGCTTCGGCCGTCTTCCTGGCGCTGCTGGTGACGGCGATATCGATTGGGATCGCTTGGCGAGACGTCAAGATTTCGGCGCGGCTGATGCTGTGGATCGAAGCGGTGTCCGTGACGTTGATCATGACCGTGGTGTTGCTCGTTCTAGGGCGGCACGGTCTGCACTTGGATTGGACGCAACTGCAATTGCGCGGCATGACGGGCAGCGGGCTGCGGCTTGGGCTGGTGCTGGCGCTGTTCAGCTTCGTGGGATTTGAAAGCGCGACTACGCTGGGAGCGGAAGCACGCAACCCACTGAAAACAATTCCGCGGGCCGTGATCCAGAGCGCGCTGCTTGCCGGTGCCATTTTCATTCTATGCGCCTACGCGGAGGTGCTCGGATTGCGCACGGTGGGGCAAGACCTGGGGAAAAGCGAAGCGCCGATGCGCGTGCTGGCTAGCGTGGGCGGCGTGCCGGTGCTGGGATTGGTGATCGACATCGGAGTGCTGGTAAGCATGTTTGCCGGAACGCTGGCGTGCATCACGGCGGCGGCACGCGTTCTGCTGCTCATGTCGCACCACGGGCTCACGCACGGGTCATTGCGCATGACACATGCGCGGCATGAGACGCCCGGCCGGGCGATTGTGGTGACGGGCGTCGCTGCGGTGGCGCCGGTGGCGATTTTGGCAGCGCGCGGAGCGAGCGGGCTGGACGTGTATGGGTGGATGGGTTCGCTGGCCACTTACGGATTCATCGTGGCTTACGCCTTGGTTTCTGTGGCGCTACCGCGCTATTTGCGCCAACACGGAGCTTATCGTGCCGGGGCGCAAATCATTCCATGGCTGGCATTTACAGCCATGCTGCTGGCGCTGATCGGCAATCTCTATCCGGTGCCGGAGGGACCTTACGGCAAGCTGCCGTTCATTTACCTCGCTTATTTGTGCGCGGGGATGATTTGGTTTCTGCTGCAAAGGCGCAGAGTGGGAACGCCGCCAGCGGAAAACTAAGCCGTTTGTTGCGATGACGCAACGCCGAAGGCTCAGAAAGGAATCGCCACATCAAACGCCCGGGAAAGCACGGGGCCATGCGTTTTCCACAGGAGGTGAAAAACAGATTATTGAGAATCAAAAATATCGTACTATTCCGCGCAAAATTGGAATAGGTTGTTTGCAACATTTTGCATCCTTCGGACAGGGCTTGGCGAGGCTGGGAACTTCGCTTGAACAAACAGCAGTTCCCCAGAGAGTCGCGGGAGGATTTTTCCGGCCAAGTGTATCTCGACAACTTTAGGAGGCTGTTGCGAATGACTAAGAGCAAGAGAACAACATTCGTCGTCTTCTTCCTGACTTCCTTCCTGTTTGGTGGCCTCCAGTTCATCCTCCCTTCGCAAGTGCAAGCGCAGCAAACCCTTGGTGGTATTACCGGCTCGGTCACCGATGCTTCCGGCGGCATTCTGCCAAATACAACGGTGACGATTGTGAGCGAACAGACCACGCTCAGCCGAACGCAGGCGACTAACAGCGGAGGCATCTACGATTTTGTGAACTTGCCGATTGGCAGCTACACCTTGACGTTCACGCACGACGGATTTGAGACGCAGAAAATTCCGTCCATTGTGGTGCAAGCCGACCGGACGGCGACGGTCAACGCAACGCTGAAGGTCGGGCAGGTGGGCACGACGGTAACGGTGGAAGCAAGCCCGCTGATGAACGCGGTGGACACCACCAACGGATACATCCTCGAAAAAGATCAGATTGAGTCCGTGCCGCTGCCAACGGGAAGTTTTACGGGCATTGCTATCTTGTCTCCAGGCGTGAACGCGGAACTCTCCGGCGGGTCGGGCGTGAACAACGGATTGGGCAACCAGCCCATCTGGGCGAACGGGCAGCGCGACACCAGCAACACGTTCATGATGAACGGCGTGGACGCCAGCAACTTGTTCAATGGGAAGAGCACCAGCTCAGTGGCTTCCGCGCGCATCGTGAACAACACCGGCATTGGGGGGGCGGCTAGCCTTTCCAGCACGACCGCGGAGCCCATCCAGAGCACGGCATCGCCTTATTTGGCGATTGGGCAGGCGCTGCCGACACCGGCCCCGGAAACCATTCAGGAATTTCGCGTAAACACTTCGATGTACGATGCACAGCAAGGCTCGACGAGCGGCGCGCACATTGACATCAGTACCGCTTCCGGAACGAACGATTTCCACGGCAGCGCTTATGGGCATCGAGGAACCGATGCGCTCAACGCTGCGCCCTTTTTCTATAACGCGGATCCCAATATCCCGGCGAGCGACAAAGTTCCGGAACTGCATCGTTACACCGCGGGCGGGACCCTTGGCGGGCCCATCCTCAAAAACAAACTATTTGGCTTTGTCAGCTTCCAACACACTCATGATTCCGATCAGGAGATCGGCAGTTCGCGCGTGGCGGTCCCACCAGGGCTGACGGATAGCATCCGGAACAATCCGGCGGCTTTGGCCGCGCTGGTCAATGGCAACTTCCCTGCTGCAGCTACAACGAACGCAACGGTTGGTACGGCACCCGGCGACATCAACCCCATCGCTTACGGCCTGCTGAATTACAAACTTCCCAACGGCCAATACTTAATTCCGTCAGCCAGCACGAATCCCGCTGTAAATCCGATCAGCATCAATTTTCCTGAAAATGCATTCACGGTGGGCACGTCCTATTTCATAGCGAATCAGGGCGTCGCTGATCTGGACTGGAATGCGAGTTCCAAAGACACGCTGGCCTTGAAATATTATTACCAGCACGACCCCAGCATCGCGCCATATGCCTATTCTGGTTCGCCCGGATTCACGCAGCACCTGGATGCGGGCAGCCAAGTGGCATCCATTACCAATACACAGACGATTACACCTCGATTGAGCGTCGCGGAAGTTTTCGGCTTCATTCGCGAAAAGGTTTACAGCACGATTGACCAACCCTTTACGCCGCAGCAATTCAGTTCCTACATTCAGACTCTTATCCCGGGCCTCCCCGCGGCAGACTATACCTTCAACACTTTCGGCTCCACCTACTTCCCGGGCCTATCGATTGTCGATAACTATGGAAACGCCGCACCCTACAACACGAACTTTGTGCCCAACGCGGGAATGAACATCGGCGGTGGCGCCAACTCGCAGGGGGCTTTTACGGGGGTGTTCCAAAACCGGTTCATGCCCTCGGCAAACGCCATTTGGATCCATGGGAAGCACACCGTCACGTTTGGCGGTAGCTGGGCTTACACGCAACTGAACACCCGCGATGAGCGCACCGACAAAGGCGTTATCGCTTTCGCCGACTTCTCGCAATTCTTGCAAGGCCTGGAAACTTCTTACAGCCCGAACGGCTTCGTTACGTCCGCGTTTCTCCAAGGCGATGCCAATCGTTATTGGCGCTCGAAAGATACCGCCGCTTATGTCCAAGATAAATTCCAGATTCGTCCTAACCTAAGCATCACAGCGGGTGTGCGGTTTGATGATCACGGCGGCCTCACAGAGAAATACGGGCGCATTTACAACTTCGAACCTTTGCTCTACGATTACAACGCGGCCACGGATACCATCGTCTCGAACGGGTTGATCATCGGTGGCAACAATAAACTGTTCCCCACCAAAGGCGTCAGCAACTCGACGCTGACGGGAAGGCAATGGGGGGTTGCGCCGCGCTTGGGCGTGGCCTGGAGTCCAGATAAGTTTCACAACAAGATTGTGGTGCGGGCCGGCTGGGGCATGTACTACGACCGCGGCGAACTCTTCACGTATCTCTCTCCAGGTGTGGCTGCGGGCGTCATTCCCGGCGGGCCGTTCGGAGTGAACCAGTCTCCACCGTTTGTGAATTCGCAGGTTTGTACAGCCATTGGCTCTTTTTATGAAGGGTTCATCCCGACCTGCGACCCAGCTCAGACAACTCCTTCGCAACCGAATGGCGGCTCCTTCAACAACCCTTGGGGCGCGAGCCTTCAGGGCCCGCCTACCGGCAATCCTGCTACGATCAGCTTGCCCAACGCGGCGGCTATCGAGAGTGGCTCACAGCTTTTCGCTTTCGCCGATTACAATCGGAAGAATAAGCTCCCTTACACCTTCAATCAGATCCTGGATATCCAATGGCAGCCGCGGAATGACTTGTTGATCGAAGTGGGCTACGTTGGCAACCTTGGCCGGCATGAAGTGATTCCAATTCCGTTTAACCAGGCCGGGATCGCTTCCCCCAGCCACCCCATCCACGGCCAGAACTACACTTACGGGTACAACATTCTGGCGCCTGCGGGTTGCAATCCCACACTTAGCCCCGCCGCCTGTACGAACTATGATTCAGGCTGCAACTTGAGCGGTGCTACTGGATCCACGAGCGACTGCCAATTCATGGGGCTCCCCGATGGAACGCAAATGCAGGCGACCTACGAAGGCGGCAACGTGGATCTTCGCGTTCCCTATATTGGCTATTCGTCGGAATCCGAGTCGTACACAGCGGCGGGCATCTCGGCTTACAACGCGCTGCAGGCGCACGTCGAAAAACGCTTGAGCCATGGGCTGCAAGTCGGCTTTTCCTATACGTTCTCGCACTCGACGGATGAGCAGAGCGGCATGGGCCTGTTCTATAACGGAAACAATCCGCTCAATCTTCGCAGCGGCTACGGCTTATCGGACTTCGACCGCAAACACGTGATCAACTTTACGTATCTCTACCAGCTTCCAAAATTTTTTGAGCTAACATCGATGAAGGGCCGATTCGCGGATGGCTGGGCCATCGAGGGACTTGCCATCATTCAAAGCGGGCAGCCCTATAGCGTCGTCGACTACTCCGGTGCGGTGGGCAGCATCTTCTTTGGCACGTCTGATGGCATAACGAATCCGGTCGTCCCGCTCGGCTCTTGCAGTCCCTCGAAGGCACTGACGGGGGCTAGTGGGGCTACACCGGGCGCGCCTGCCCTGAACGCTGCCTGCTTCACGCTGCCGCTCCTCAGTCCGGGAGATCTTGGGGGGGCAATTCCTGCCGGTGATACTTATGAAACCAACTTCACGACAGGCCAACGCAACATCTTTCGCCAAGCATGGCAAAAGAGGACCGATCTCTCGCTGGTGAAGCTCACGCAGATCACCGAGAGGGCGTCGTTGAAGTTTAGCTTCGACGTGTTCAACCTCACCAATACGGCGAGTTTCGATATTCCCGTCGACAACGTTTCGCAAAATTTGTTTTTCAACGATTTCCCGGTCTACGGTTCGAGTCTTTACTCCTCGCCGACCGCGAGTGGCTTGGGAATCGTTAACAAGACCATCGGGAGCCCGCGACAGATTCAAATGTCGCTGCGGCTCAGCTTCTGACGCACGAAGCGTCTTCGCTCAGGAGGAACGGGGGACCTTACGAGCGCGGCTCGGGGTTCCCAACGCGACGACAATTTGCTGAATAATTTTTCCAATCGGTTCGTCAGGGGGCTGGTCTTACTTCCGGACGAGACTTGCAAGGAGAAGACTTTCTCCTGCGAATTGGCCGGGCGCCGCAGTTCCCAACCCTAAATCAGCAGCGTTAGAAGGCATCGACACTGCGATTTTGCAACGAGGAAAGTGATATAAACAACGGGTTCGTTCGGGCGGGCGCGAATTCCGCAGCCGAGAGGAGCTCCAACTGAACGCCGCTTTGAGAAAAGCAACCGTCGTGGGGGCGCTCGGAGGGCTGCTGTTCGGATTCGACACGGCGGTCATCGCTGGGACCACACACTCGCTTACGATTGCGTATGCATTAAGCCCGAAAGCCCTAGGCTTCACGGTTGCTGTAGCGCTGATTGGCACGATTCTTGGGGCCATGTCGGCAGGCATCCCCGGGCAAAGATGGGGGGGACGCGAGACCTTGCGGGTCCTAGCCGTGTTTTATGTTTTGTCGGCGTTGGGTTGCGCTTTTGCGTGGAACTGGTATGCGCTTCTGGCCGCGCGCTTTATCGGAGGACTTGGAATCGGCGGATCGTCGGTGCTCGGTCCGGTTTATATAGCGGAGTTGGCGCCAGCCAAGATGCGCGGCCGCCTGGTGGGACTTTTTCAAATCAATGTCGTCATCGGGATTTTGCTGGCGTACTTCTCCAACTATTGCATCGCGCGAATGGGATTTGGGATGGCCGAATGGCGCTGGCAGTTCGGCGTGGCGGGAATTCCGGCAGTCTTGTTTTTGGTGATGCTGTTCGGCATTCCTCCTAGCTCGCGATGGCTGGTGACGCAAAATCGCGTCGCGGAAGCACGCTCGGTGCTGCAGGTGATGGGTGCGGAAAATCCCGAAGCCGAGCTGAAGGAGATTGTCGACTCCATCCATTTGGAACGGCTACAGTCCGCCGAACCGCTTTTCACGCGCAAGTACGGGCTGCCGATTTTTCTGGCCATTTCCATTGGAATGTTCAATCAACTTTCCGGCATCAATGCCATTCTCTATTATTTGAACGACATTTTTGCCGCGGCAGGATTTAGCAAGGTTTCCGGTGATCTGCAAGCAGTGGCTGTCGGTAGCATGAATTTAGTAGCAACGCTAGTGGGCATGTCGGTCATCGACCAGCTGGGGCGCAAGACGCTCTTGCTGATTGGATCGGTGGGCACGGCCGCGTGTTTGGCCGGAGTGGCTGGCGTGTTCTTTACCGAGAGTCATCGCGGATTTCTTCTGTGGCTGCTGGTGGCGTATATCGCGTTCTTTGCCATTTCACAAGGGGCAGTGATCTGGGTTTACATCAGTGAGATTTTTCCCACACGCGTGCGCGCAAAGGGGCAGGCGCTGGGAAGCTCGTCGCACTGGATCATGAACGCCATTATTGCTTACACGTTTCCACAGCTTGCAAAATCTTCGGGCGCGTACCCGTTTGTCCTGTTTGCGTTGATGATGGCGGTGCAATTCTTCGTTGTGCTCTTCTTCTACCCGGAGACCAAGGGAGTGACGCTGGAACAGATGCAGCACCGCCTGGGAATCGAGTAGCCGTTGGCAAGGAACGGGTGCAGGAGCCCTGCTCGGGTGGAATCCTGGAAATCCGGCGTCTGGAGTGCCTCATTAAGCGCCAACGCCCCAGCGTACTATTGAAGAAGGGGGACCTCCTGGGCGATTCTACTTGTACATACCGACCCGTATAACTCATCCTTAGGAGCCTGGCTATGGCTGAAAGAAACGGGGCAGAAACAAGACGCAGCGCTCGTATGACGCTGCGCGTGCCGCTGAAAATCTATGAGCGGGGTTCGAGCTCGAGAAACCGTTTTTTGGACGAAGAAGCGTATGCTGTGAAAGTAAGCCTGTGGGGCGGGCTGATCGCTTTCGGAGCACCCGTGGAACGCGACCAAACTCTGTACGTCTTCAACCAAGCTACCGGAGAAATCGCGGAATCCCAGGTAGTCTATCTGCGGCCGATGCGGCTAGCTGGCGGGTTAGGTCTGGTTGGCATAAAATTCTTGAAACCGTCGCCTGGTTTTTGGGGCGTGGACTTTCCCACACTTGATCCATGCCGAGCTCAGGCCAAGCAGCAGGCCGCCAACTAGAACGAGGCGGATGCCTATCGTCGAAGGTATTGGCGGCCCTTGGACGTTGGCTGATTCGAACAAGCAATCTATTGCCGGATTGCCTGCGTAACTGATCCTCGATGACTCGAAGAAACAAATCCTTGCAACCAGCGAAGCAGCGTTCCGTTCGGCGCTGCCAGTTCGTCGCTTCCTTGGAGTTGACCGAGCTGAGTTCCGGGGCGCTACTCTCAGCGCGCACATCGGAACTGGGCCTCGGGGGATGTTACGCTGACGCGCTCAATCCGTTCCCCACCGGGACGCTGGTCGGATTGCGGATTCTCAGGGACCAAGGCGTCTTCGAGGCTAAGGCCAAGGTGGTTTACTGCGACCCGAGATTCGGGATGGGCCTTGCCTTTACAGAGATGAAGCCCGACCAGCGGTCCCTATTGGAAACCTGGATAGCCGAGATCGTTAGCCGTGACCGGGACTGATTGTATTACAAGTGTTCGGCGAAGAACTCTAAGTACCGCATCTAGTATCGCCTGCAAGGAAACGCGCCGCTTATCCTGCCTTGAATTGAGCCGAAGTTGAACCGAAAACAGGCAGACGATGTTAGCCAGGACCCGCAAGGATTACGGTTATCTGATGGCCGTCGGCGTGATTTCCGTAGTCGCCGCGCTGCTGCGATTTGCCGACGTTGCCGTCCTGCTTTTTGACGAATCCAGGACCGCAGCGGTTCCACCTGCTGAGCTTCCAGTCTTCTCTGAATATCACCGGGAACTACCCAACTAAAGACCAAAAGGAAATGCAAATTGAACTCGAATTAATTGTGGCAGTCGAACAGCATGGACAAAAATGGTGCGCCCGGAGGGACTCGAACTCCCGACCTTCTGGTTCGTAGCCGTTCGAACTACTTTGCCAAATCTTGCCAGAGGAGTGGCTAATCGAACGGATTCAGCAAGTTGGGGCGAATTTCCGCAACCTGCTTTCTCCTTCATTTATTGTTATTCGCGGCATTTTTGCCGCCGTTTTCTGTAATTTGCGTTACATTTTCGTGACAGCTGACTCGCGGACCTTGGTGCCTCCGTCCTTCGGAATCTCCTTCTTCCGCACCGGCATGGGCCGATACGTGTTGTGGGCCAGTCCGTCCTGAATCTGTTTCAGAAAACTCTCCACTCCGCTTTCTTCGGATGGCTTCAAACGTGACTCCATCGATCCCACGTGCGCCATTGTTGCTCTTGGCCATCTGGTAGGCTTCCTGGAGCGTTTCCATCTTGCAGACGTGGAAGGCTTTTGGACACTGGGGGTGTACGCTTGCTTTGCCATCGGACTATTTGTGGGACAGATTCTGGTCTACCGAATCTATCGACAACACATCGCTTCCGGCTGACCTGGGTCGGCGGGTGGCGTTACCTTAATTTCTAGGCACCGAGCGTGTGCCGGACCACTCTGGATTCTAAAAGTCCAGGCTTAGAGTCCACTTCGTCGGCGACCGATTACATTTTTCAGAGCACTCCGTGTAGAGGGATGAGATAATTGGTCTTCGATCAGGAGGGGCCCGATGGCAACCACCTCTCAAAGCGTAATTGTCCAGGATCCGGACATCCACAGCGGAGAACCCGTTTTCCGTGGCACGCGCGTCCCTTTCCAGACGCTGCTTGACTATTTGGAGGGCGGAGAAACGCTAGATGAATTTCTGAAACAATACCCGGGCGTAAGCCGCGAGCAAGCGATTGCCGCGTTGGAAGAAGCCAAGACTCTCCTGTTGGCCCGCTTCGGGAAATGAAGATCCTCATCGATGAATGCCTTCCCGACGAGCTGAATGAAAGCGTCGCGGACATGGGCCACGAGTGCCAAACCGTACGAAGAGCTGGGTATGGTTCGAAAAAGAACGGCGAGCTCCTCGCGCTAGCGGAACGCCGGTGGGACGTGCTGCTCACAAGCGACCGCAACATCAAGTACCAGCAGAACATGGCTGGACGAAGAGTTTCCATCCTGATCCTTCGCGCGAAATCGAATCGTATGAAAGATTTATTACCGCTCATGCCAGCGTGCGCTGAAGCTCTTCTCTCTATTCAACCGGGGCAGGTGGCAGAGGTTGGACCAGCATAGCCAGATGGTCGAACAAACCATTCCGCTTGGCGCGTCGTATAACCGTGCCAGATACTACGACA
>Ga0307478_10000565_pt1 | contig 37410 bp, 30 predicted proteins | sample atmos_gasesECM4C_2_FD_203713 | JGI IMG/M metagenome (GOLD analysis project Ga0307478, IMG submission 203713) | Hardwood forest soil microbial communities from Morgan-Monroe State Forest, Indiana, United States - atmos_gasesECM4C_05 | ecosystem: Environmental > Terrestrial > Soil > Temperate...
GACTACAACCCCATGTGGGTGGATCACCGCGTTTTTTTCCTCTCCGACCGCAGTGGTCCAATATCTCTCATGAATTATGACACGCAGTCGAACACCGTGTCCGTGGCGCTGAAAAACGATGGGTTCGATTTCAAGTATGCCAGCGCCGGACCGGACGCGATTGTCATCGAGCAGTTCGGCGCCATCTGGCTCTACGACCTGAAATCTGGCACAGCCCATAGAGTGGATATCCGCATCGCTGGCGATCTGCCGCAATTGCGGCCGAATTTTTTGAATGTTGCGAACAAAATCGTAAGCGCGGACATTTCGCCAACCGGTTTGCGTGCGGTCTTTGGAGCCCGCGGCGAAATTCTCACGGTCCCCGCGGAAAAAGGCGATATCCGCAACTTGACCAAATCGCCCGGAATTGACGAGCGTTCTCCCGTGTGGTCTCCCGACGGGACCAAAATTGCTTATTTGTCCGATGAATCGGGCGAGTACGCGTTGCATATTAAGAATCAAAATGGCCAGGGCGAACCGGAAAAGATAAGCCTAGGCACTCCCGGCTCGTATTTCTATTTTCCGGCCTGGTCGCCCGACAACAAGAAGATCGCCTATGCCGACAAGCGACTGAATTTGTGGTATGTGGATCTTGAAAAAAAAACGCCTGTGAAAGTCGCTCATGACCGCTTCACGCCGCCGGACCAAGTTTCCAGGGTCGCCTGGTCTCCGGACAGCAAGTGGCTGGCTTACACGCAGCAAGAAGTGAGCCACATGCGTTCCGTCTTTCTCTATTCCTTGGAGATTGGCGAGAGCCAACGCTTGACGGACGGAATGAGCGAGTCGTTCTCGCCGGTCTTTGACAAAAGCGGAAAGTATCTTTATTTCCTGGCAAGCACCGACGCGGGTCCGACGCTGGACTCTTCCATGCTCAGCTTTGACCGTCCGGTGACCAGCAATGCCTACATCGTCGTCTTACGCAAGGAGTTGCCTTCTCCACTGGCCCCCGAAAGCGATGAGGAAGGACAAGCGAAGACCGACGCCAAATCCGAATCTCTGAAGCCAGATGGAAATGAATCAGATTCCCCGAAAACGGAAGGCCGGGAAAAGGAGAAGCCCAAGCCACCGGAGCCAGTGAAGGTGGATTTTGAAAAGATCAGCCAGCGCATCCTGGCGCTCCCGATCCCGGCAAGAAACTACACGGAAATAATTCCCGGAAAAGAGGGCGTGCTTTTCATCTTGGAAGGGCCTTTGGTCGAGCCTTTGAACGGACCGAGTACGCTAACAGCCCATCGCTTTGAGCTCAAGACGCGAAAGACCGACAAATTGCTCGACAACATCGTCGCGTTCCATGTTTCGGCGAATGGCGAGAAGCTTCTCTACCGGCTGGCTGGGGGCTCTCGGTCCGAAGGAAACACCCCCCTTCCGCAAACGTGGGTCATTGCGCCGCTTCCTCCCGCGCCCGGTCCGGGCGGCACGGGGTCAGTCGCGTCACCGGGAGCCGGAGGGCTTTCGGACGCAAAAACGTTGAACCTCAGCTCAATGGAGGTGCGCGTCGAACCTAGGACGGAATGGAATGAGATGTATCACGAGGCTTTCAGGTTCCAGCGTGATTTCTTCTACGACCCAGGCTTCCACGGTCTCGATCTCGCCGCAACGGAGAAAAAGTACGCCGCTTATCTTCCAGGCGTCGCCTCGCGCTCCGACTTGAACTACATTTTTCAAGAAGCCATGGGCGAGCTCACGGTAGGGCACCTGTTTGTTTTCGGCGGAGAGAGCCCGGAAGTAAAACGCGTTCCCGTGGGGCTTCTCGGAGCTGACTATAAGGTTGAGAACGGCCGGTACCGTTTTTCACGCATCTATGATGGGGAGAATTGGAATGCGCAATTGCACGCGCCGCTGACGCAACCTGGCGTAAACGTTTCCCAGGGCGAGTATTTGCTAAGCGTGAATGGACGCGACGCACGAGGCACCGATGAGATCTACAGTTTCTTCGAGGAAACGGCGGGCAAGTCCGTGATTCTGCGCGTGGGACCGAATCCCGACGGCACCGGCTCGCGCGAAGTGACCGTCGTTCCCGTGCAAAGCGAAGGAGGACTCCGAGGACTGGCGTGGGTTGAGGACAACCGGCGAAAAGTGGAGCAGCTCAGCAATGGAAAGCTCGCTTACATCTATTTGCCCGACACCGCTGCGGAGGGATACACATTCTTCAATCGCTACTTTTTCTCCCAGGCGGGAAAGCAGGGAGCGGTGGTGGATGAGCGTTTCAATGGCGGCGGCGCGAATACCGACTACATCCTGGATTATCTGCGCCGCACGCTCATGAACTTTCGCACGACGCGCGATGGTGAGGACATGACCACCCCTGTCAGCCTGATACGCGGTCCGAAAGTGATGATCATCAATGAATACGCAGGCTCGGGTGGCGACGCCATGCCTTGGCATTTTCGCCAGGCAAGGATTGGCCTACTCGTTGGAAAGCGAACCTGGGGCGGGCTGGTGGGATTTTACGGCCCCGGCGAATCGCTCATGGACGGAGGCGTCGTAACGACTCCGAGCCGCGGATTCTGGACTCCCAACAACAAATGGGAGGTCGAGAACAACGGCGTCGCGCCTGACGCCGAAGTGGAACTCGATCCCAAAGCTGTGCGCGAGGGGCACGACCCGCAACTCGAGAGAGCCGTTCAGTTACTCCTCTCGGATCTTGAGAAAAACCCCCTTCCCACATACAAGAAGCCGCCCTACCCCAACTACCATCGCAATTCTGCAGCGCCTGCAGCTCATCCGGATAACTAATGCATGCTGCCCGAATTGGCGCATTGAACGGGCGGGGATTGAAATTTATTGGACGTGGCAGGTGCACTCCCTGGTAAGCCGCATTACGCACACGGTTTGGGGTGATTTCACTTTCCGATTACGGCGTTACCAGACTTAGCTTTTACAGTGCGCGAGTTCTTGCATTAGCCATTACTTAGGGTCAGAAAATGTACCGTCGCCCAGCGCTTCCAAAATCGCTCAATATGCAACTCGCTGCAATCGAACCGAACAAGGATGACTCTTAACTTCCGAGCGGACGCTACTCATCATCAGGGTCGGTGGGAGGACGCTTGTCGTTGATGAAGTATTCGGCTTTGAGTGCCGCGTGGATTGCACGGAAGGTGACGGGCGTATGGATGAGGTTGAAACAATCGGAAAGGTCGTCGGCTGGACCGTCCGCGTACCCGAGCGGGGGCAGATTGTAAGTGGTCTCGATGAATTTGAGGATGCTGCCAAAGTCGTGTGTGGTGTGAGAAATATAAGCGGTCTTGGCGTACGGTGAAACGACAATCAAAGGAACGCGGAAGCCGTAGACATATCCCGACCCCCAACTGACGCCGTCGTTGATAACCTTGGGTGCGACGTGATCATACCAGCCTCCCCAATCGTCCCAAGTGATGATGATGGCGGTATTGGCCCAGTATGGGCTATTGCCAATCGCGTTGACTATCGCGGACACCCAGGAAGGACCGCTGCCGTCGTTCGCGACGGCATGATCGGAACTGAGCCCGTTTGGAATGATCCAGCTCACTTGCGGGAGCTGGCCGTTGGCGATGTCCAACAACACTTGCGATTGCGGGATTTTCACGTTGTTCGTCCAATCCGGGCCTGTGCAGGTGAGCGTGCCGTTGACGGTCTGCTGCTGGCAGATGTGTTGAATGGCGTCGGGCCCAGTCCAGATGGAACCGGCAGAAGGGGCGTAGTAGCGCCAAGTCACACCCTGCGTATTGAGGAAGTCGGTCAAAGTGGGATGGTCGAAGCAAGGATACTGGGGCGCCGGATTCGTTTCGCTTCCGGTGGGATCGATCATTTTGACCCTATTCGTCAGTGCAGCAATGCAACCGGCGGGGCTAAGGTTGGGGTTTTCGGCGGCGAAAAGATTGCTACCGGTGGTTGGAGCCGAAGTGCCGGAAATAATGAACTGGTGAGCCGGAAAGCTTGGACCTTCGTTGGTCTGAAACATGCGGTCGCCAAACGTGTACTGCTCGGCCAACGCAAAGTAGGGCTGAACGTCGGCTGGCTTGACGTACATGTATTGTGGATTGGGATGAGCGTTCGGAGGGCAATTGGCGGCCGGAGAGCAGGGGATCAGGTTTGCCCCGTCCATCTTGCCGCCGTCGTACATGGAAACGAAAGCGGCGTTGGAGTGGCTGAGATCGTAGTTTTGGGGGTTTGAGCCGGTTGTGCCCAGGTCGATGGGGCTTAGCGGAATGGTCTGGCCCGTGGAATTCAAGCCGCTGCTGGCGATGTCGGCGCCCCGGGATATCAGAACGGGATCTTGGAACAGATTGTCAGGAGTGCGGTTCTCTTGAAAGATGACCACGATATGCTGGAACACTGCCGCCGTTGTCAGGCTCAGCATCTGAGAACCGTTACTGGGAGCCATACTCTTGGCGTCGCTTCCAGTGACGGTGATGGTGGAGTTGCCGCCGGGCGTGCTGCTCGAAGTAGCTACGGTCAGCCTGGAAGTGCCTGGAGTGGCGCCAGAGATAGTCACCGTAGACCCGCTGAAAGAACAACTAGGAGCCGGCGTGCCGCCGCTGGTCATACTGCACGAAAGGTTGACGCTGCCCGTATAGCCATTTGCCGGAGTCACCGTGATGGCGGAAGTGGACGTGTTTCCGGCGGTGACGGACGCTGGGCTCAGCGGCGTGGCGGTGAGCGTGTAGCCAAGCTGCCGCCCCATTGGCCCTGTTGACGAGCTTGAGTTGCAACCACTTTGGCCGAGCAGAAGCGCGCTCAGGCTGAGGAATGCACTGGAGACAAATAAGGTACGAAGGGGACTCATAAGAAAAACCTCCTGGCAATCGCGGTGTTGTACTTCGCTGAATATCAACACGGCTGGCGATGAATTGACTCGGACAAAACACACTTTCCTGAGGCTTATCTCGCCCATGGAGAGCCATGTCTGGTGTTCCCTCGCGGTCTAGTTTCCGATTACCGCAGCGTTAACCAGAGAGGATGCCCGTGGTGAGAGGTAATCTCCGTTGGTAGCACTAGTCTTGGCGCTTATCTGATATGTTCTGTCCCGAGTGCAAATCCGAATCCGCCGGGTTTAACCCGCTGTTCCGACTGTGACGTGGACTTGGTCGCGGAGCTTCCGAAGCAGCTGGTCGACATCGATTTGAGCAATCTAAAGAGTGTGTGGGGTGGCAAGGATCAAGAGCGATGTGCAGGGCTGCGCGAGAAATTCAACGCCGCAGGCATCCCTTTCAAGGTGGACCGACGTCGGCGACAATATCTCATCGGGGTAGACGAAAACTATAGGATTGCTGTGCGAGCCGAATTCTTCGGGTAGGCGCGACAAATAATCAAATATAAAATCTGGACCGCTTGAATCGGCCTCTACTTTACCGCTAAGCGCGCTAATCCTGGAATGCGAATACGGTATGCGGGGCAACCTCGGTCTCCAAGATGAGCAGGTCACCGGAGCGCGCCGCCACAGCGCCCGCCTCGCCACCCAGAAAATCCCCGTCGCCCTAATTCACTGCTGCCAAGATTTGCGAAACGCAACTGGCGCTTAGAACGTCCTAATAGCGCAGAACGCGACCTGACTCTTTTGACGGAAAAACGGAAGGCAATCATGAAGAAAGAGAGATTCGTGCTCCTGCTATTGGTGTGTGCGGTACCTGCGATGGCCCAGGATCGGTCGGCGAACTTGCGCTCGGCCGCAGGGTGCGGTCCTGCAGCAACCGAGTTCTCGGTAAAGGTTGATAAGAATCAGCATGTCGTTACGCCACCACAGCCGGGAAAGGCGCTGGTGTATGTGATCGCACAGGAAAGCCCGGACGACTCCTACAATATAGGAGACATCACCACGCGCGTGGGTCTAGATGGAACTTGGGTAGGGGCGAACTATGGGGAGTCCTATCTCTCGTTTTCCTTGGCGCCGGGGGAGCATCACGTTTGCGTAGACTGGCAATCCAGCCTTGCGTCTAGGCAACAGCTAAGCGGTGCAGCCGAATTAACTGCAGAGGCGGGCAAGACCTACTACTTCCGAACTTGGATTTTGCCCTCCGGACTAATGGGAGGACATCGCGAAGGGTTGTGGCTGAAGCAAGTAGACTCCGCGGAGGGGTTGCTATTGTTGTCCAAGGCCGGGCAAAGCGCGTGGAAGGAAAAGAAATAGAGTCAGTCCGCGCGGCGACTCCAATTCTTGGTCCGCCGCAATCGGTGACGAAAAGGGAGTCATTTTCCTCGGGCAAGCTATCGACTGCGAAGCGGCCGTAGAGGAACGCGTCCATCCCCGATCCAAACACTCGAAAGGCTGTTCCCAGTTTGGTTTCATCCGGTGGAGAATGGAAGACCAGATTGAAATAAATTGGCAGTGCCAAGCGAACGAGGATCGGTCGCAAGGGATGCTTCTCCGGTGAGATGTAGCTGAATATTCCTTCTTGCTGGTTATCGTCGTCGCGCGTGCACTCGTCTCCTTTTCCTTCCTTCACTCAGACGAGTTCTTCTAAATTAAAGTTGCAGCGGAACGGGCTTTTTTCAACAAACTGTTAATTTAAGTTAATGGCATGAGGCATAATCACCCCGCAGTTTCGGAGAGGAGTAGTCACTTTTATGAAGGAATCGATTGGCCGGATGATTCTGACAAGTAGTATTGCCTGTGCGATCTCGATTGGCGCGGTGCGTGCGCAGCAGGGGACGCCGCTTACGACGGAACAGCGAGAGCAGCGCTTGCAGACAGAGAAGGAGCTCGAATCGGTGGCCATCATCGAACGGAAGGTGATGGTGCCAATGCGGGACGGCATTCGGTTGGCGACAGATATTTATAGGCCGAAGGATGCGACCGGAAAGGTGCCCGTCATTTGGGTTCGCACGCCGTACAATTTTAATTTCTGGGACGTGCGGAATGGATTGCCGGCGGACATGAAGGCAGCGCTGACCGCGGTGAAGCGCGGCTACGCGTACATTGTGCAGAATGAGCGCGGCCATTTCTTTTCCGAAGGCAACTACGACATTCTTGGTGCACCGCGCACCGATGGCTACGACGCCATCGCCTGGCTCTCGTCACAACCTTGGGCGAACGGCAAAGTCGGCACGACGGGCTGCTCTTCCACTGCGGAATATCAGATGGGCATCGCTGCGATGGGTCATCCCGCGTATGCGGCGATGAACGTCCAGGGTTTTGGCGCCGGTGTGGGGCGCGTCGCGCCATACTACGAGCAGGGCAACTGGTATCGCGGCGGCGCCGTTCAAATGCTGTTTATTACCTGGCTCTATGGCGAGCAGAACCAGGTCAGGCCGATGTTCCCGTCGAATACTTCGCAGGAAGATTTGATCCGCGCTTCGAAAGCGTTCGATCTCGCCCAGCAACTTCCTCCAGTCGATTGGTCAAAAGCACTGTGGCATTTGCCAGAGCAAGATATTTTGAAAGCGGTGGACGCGCCTCGGGGGGTTTACGCGGATGCCATGCCGATTGAAACCGGCGGGCGGATGATTCAGCGGACGCCAAGTGATCCAGCCTGGTATAAGGGCGGGCTGTACCACGATGACATGCAGCTCAATCTTCCCGGTCTATGGTTCATGTCCTGGTACGACGTATCGGTCGGGCCGAATCTCGCGCTTTACAATCACGTTCGCAAGATGGCGAAACCCGAGATCGCTAATGAGCAGTGGGCGGTCATTGCGCCTGTTACGCATTGCGGATATACGCGGGCGACAGAAGATACCGTCGTCGGCGAACGAAGCATGGGCGATGCGCGGCTCGAGTACCAGGAGATTGTGTACAGCTTTTTCGACCGCTTTCTGAAAGGGGAGAAGAGCCCGCGCCTCGAGTCGCTGCCAAAGGTTACCTATTTCACGATGGGCGCCAACAAGTGGCAGACATCGGAGACTTGGCCGCCTGCCGGCGCGCAAAAGATCACGCTGTTCTTATCCAGCGCGGGTCATTCCAACTCCCTCACGGGAGATGGTGTGCTCGTCATGTCGTCTCCCGCTGCGGATAAACCAGACACGTTCACCTACGATCCCATGAATCCCGTCCCTTCCTATGGCGGAAACGTTTGCTGCACAGGCTCGGCCGTTCAAGCTGGCGCCTTCGACCAGCGCAAAATGGAAGCGCGCAGCGACATCCTCGTCTACACCTCGGAGCCCTTCAAGGAAGGGACAGAACTGAGTGGACCTATCGAGCCCATGCTGTATGTTTCATCGGACGCGAAGGACACGGACTTTACGGTTAAAGTCCTGGATGTCTACCCTGACGGGCGCGCTTACAACCTCGACGAATCGATTCAGCGCCTGCGCTATCGAGACGGCTACGATAAGCCGATGGTCTGGATGGAGCCGGGGAAGGTGTATAAGGTCGACCTTCAACCACTTAACACCAGCAACTACTTCGATGTTGGTCACCAATTGCGCATCGAGATCTCAAGCAGCAATTTTCCACGCTTCGACCGCAACCTAAATACCGGCGGAAGAAATTATGACGAGGAAAAAGGCGTCATCGCACATAATTCCGTTCATCACTCGAAGCAGTATCCTTCCCAGGTGACCGTGACCGTGGTCAAGCATGCAGCCGGAGCATCAGCCGGAGGTCGGCAGTGACGGCCAGGCAGCATGTTCACTTCTCCCAATGTTGGGAGTTGAATTGTCTGGGGTCGAATATGGCAGGGTCCAGCTTCGGATTCGCCTGAATTTCGGAATATTCCTCGCTGAACACATTCTTCCCGGCCACAAAGAACTCGACGCGCGCAGCTACCCAGCCGACCGGAAGCTGGCGATAATCGGCAAACCGTGAGTCGGCCGTTCTTGCCGCGTCCCGCCGGTCCGGCGCAATCATGCGGACAAACAGGAGGCGCTTTTTCTCCACCCAGAATTGCTTCGACTTCAGGTCACCCTTATCCGCGCCAACGACGTATACAAATTCCCCATCCCAAGAGTCCTCGCGGAGCTTGGTCAAGTCGAACCCTTGGCCTTTTACCTGGTCGACCGTGGCTTGCGTCGGCTGGCGGTACACGTCAAAGCCCAGGACTAAGAGCATGTGCACGAAGGGATGTGGGTCCGACGCTTTGCCATTCTGGAACGAAGTCAGGGCGCCGTTCGCTACCAGCATGCCATTGCCGTCAGCCGGTGGGCCAATGTCGATACGTAGGTTTCCGGGCAGTAGCATCGCCTCGTGCCAGATTTCACTCTTATCTGTGCCGTCGTCGTTGTGCGTCGTACTTTTTTGTGTGAAGGTCAGGGTTTCGTACCAATTGTTTTGGTAACGACCATGCATGGCGCGCAAGAGCGTCTCGCCATCGCGAATTTCCTGAGCAGGGATTCCCGCAGCCAGAAGTGCGCAACCCGCAGCTAGAATCAGAACTGCTCTCCGCCTCATTCGAATTTGCATGTCAGCCCTTATGATTGTCTTGTCTATTTTGTAAAATCACTCAAGCGTCGCCCTTCTATATCAGGAGTCACGAAGCGCCGCCAGCGATAGCTTCCCGCCGTGCTATGTCCGTGATGATAGTGCGCGAGGCCATGTAAAGCGCAAAAGCGAGCGCTATGCATAGCACTGGAATAATCAGCATGGCTTGCTGAAGGCCAATGGCGCGGAAAGTTTCCGTGACCGTGGCTGAACCCGCTAGCGCCGCGGCGCGATGCGCCAACAGGTCGCTCAGCTTACCGGTGAACAGCGGTCCGAGGGACGCGCCGCACATGTACATGGCCATAAAATAAATCGCCATCGCCGCACCGCGCTGGTTCGGAGAAACTATATCCTGTATCGCCGAGTACACCAGCCCGTAGTACGTCGTGAGAGCAGAGTATGTCAGCGCCAGGAACGCCATGGCCACGAACAAAGAGCCCGCGGACTGAAGTATTCCCGCGCATGCAAACGGAATGGCCACTAAAGCCATGACGGCGGCGCAAAGCATGCGGCCGTCTTTGCGACGCTGGACGATGAAATCGCCCAGATAGCCCGCAAGAGTTCCCCCGCTGACGCCTCCGGCTAGATAGACGACGCCCGTGGCGATGCCGGATTTCGCCAGCGACAGGCCGTGGACGCGGCTCAGAAACGCCGGCAAGAAAGTTCCGATGGCATACATGCTGAAATTCAGCAGCGCACCGGAGGCGATGATCCACCACAGCGTGGGGATACGCAGCACGCTCCACATCGAGCTACGTGCTTGCGGCGCGCGATGACTCTCGCTGGCGCCGCGCTCCGGTTCGTGGAGCATCAGTAAAGCGGGAACCAGCAGCAACGCCGGGACCGCCGCAAATACCATTGCGGCTCGCCAGCCATACGCCTGTGCTATCGGGCCGCTGAAGAAAAAACCGAGTGCGCCGCCGACTGGCACGCCGAGCATGAAAAGCGCGAGCACTCGAGAGCGACTGGTCTGTGGAAACAGATCGCCGAGCCAGCTCGTCGCGGTCGGCGCGCAGGCTGCTTCGCCGACCCCAACGCCTACACGGGAAAGGAGCAGTATCGCGTACGTGGTGGCGAGGCCTGCGGAAGCCGTCATCGCGGTCCATATGACGACTCCCCAGGCCAGGAGCTTCTTGCGGCTTGCAGAATCCGCGATGCGCCCGAGTGGCACGCCGACAATGGCATAGATCCAAATGAAGGCGCTGCCGACAAGGCCGATCTGGCTGTCGTTGAGATGGAACTCCTTGCGCATAGGTTCGACGAGCGCGCCGGGAACGTGGCGGTCGTAGAAATTGAGGATATTGATGGCGAAGAGCACCACCACCGAGAGCCACTGACTCTGCTGCTGGGATTTCTGTGACAAGGCGCGAGCATGCTAGCACAGGCGGCTTGAGTTGTGGTTCGGGACTGGTGGCTAGCCAGAAACTCCCAGTCTTAGCCAGGGAAGGAGTTCGACATCATCACTAGAAGGTCAAGTCCCGACTAACGCTGCGGTAACCGGAAACTTGCTTCCCGCCCCACACCGGATGGTCCCGGCCTGCGTTTTGGCATTATCCTACTACGCAACCGGGACGATGGCCTCGGCATCGTTTTTTTCGCAGAATCGAATTTGTCAGTCAGCTTCACGTGAGCGGCAGGGATTTTGCCGACGGCCTCGGGGTTCTCGACAATCCAGATTGCTTGATCCGTATCTGCAACGAAGACGGCCCGCTGTGGCTTCCATTCTAGGTGCCCCACGGAAGCACCGCCTCGTCAGCATTTCTGGACGCAATCCGCCCCGCCGGGCCGTGTGTGTTTGCTTTCCGCAGGCCTCATCACTGATCCATCCTGTACGATACGGGTTCGCTTTTAAAAACTGATTCAACCGCCATGAGACCAAACAGCACCAAAGCGAAACCAATTCCGCTTTTTTTCACTTTGCGCCTCCCTCTTTGAGAACCTGAATCAAGGTCAGATTCAGCAACGCTAGCACGGTATGCGTTGAAAGATCCGGAGCCAGTCAATGTCAGTGAAGAAACCAGCCAGCACCGACCCCAGCAATCACAAGCTTTACCAACCACCCGGTCGCGTAGGAGGCTACGAACACGCGATGCAATTTCATGAATGCGGCATTGGTTAGAATCAACGGCAAAGGTCCTGTCAGCCATACGGCGGCAGCCAGTCCAACAGCCTTCGCTACGGAGTGAAGGTCCAGCCAAGCGATGATAGCAACGAAGACTGCGCAGGTCAGGAACGGTAAAGGACTGGTCAGGGCAATCGCACGTCCTTCATCGCCCTCACGCCAGACTTCGGGATAGGTGTAGCGTCGATGGAGCCAATCGCCAGCAAAGAACCAGTCCGTCAACGAGGATACGACACCGGAGCCAATCACAATAAGCACGAACCGCGTCCAGTTCATCCGGCCCTCCAAGCGGAAACGCACGCCGCGTGTAGACTGTTTGGCGAGCATTCTTACACAGGTGAAGCTTGGAAGTCCGGTAAATGCGGTACTCGGACAAGTGAGAGCCTACTGCTCACAAGTTCCATATCAGGAATCTTAGGGAAGTCAGGACTGCGGTGGTTGAAATGGAGACGACAAAGAGACGGTATCGCCAGTTAGGCGTAAAGCTCTCTGGTTCGCGACTCGAAAAGCGCCCGTAAGCTGTAAATTGCTCTGCTTTCAATTCGTACAGTACCACCCAAGTACCTGAGACCAGGCCCAGTCATGCTGATACCGTCGTCGGTTGACCTCGTAGAACGATCAAAAACAAATGGAACTGCAACTTTTCTCTTCAAGCCTCAAGTGAGTTGGGCGCAAGTATGCGTGTGCGGCTCTCGGGTTTTCAATGTGAAAAGCGTCCACTAAACTGGCTGAACGCAGCGAACTTCGATTCTGGGGTCGGGTTGTTCCCGGGCGTTCGTAGGAGATTGTCACGGCATGGTTGCCCAGAACAAGCAACCGTAGTGCTTGATCTCAATTCGGTGCGTCGAAAATGGCTAGGCTTATCCCGCCCAGTCGCCTACCGGACAAAATCTTTTTCCCGTCGGGCGACCACCGAGGATTTGTAAATTCACCGGCAGCATCCGTCAGCTGGCGAACACCGCTGCCGTCCCGATTCATGACAAAGATCTGAAACCCTTTCTCTACGTGCCGTGAAAATACAATCTGTTTGCCGTCAGGAGACCAGGAAGGCCAGCCGTCTGTGGACGAGGCCCCGGAAAGATTGTGGTCACTTGAGCCGCCGGCATTCATGAGAAAAATCTGCGAGACTTCGCCCTGCTGTCGTCGATGCAGAATGAACATTCCGTCGGGCGAGAACGACGCGTAGGTATATCCGCCACCGCGAGTGATTCGTTGCAAATCGCTTCCGTCGAGGCGGATCGTGGCTAGATCAATAGAGTCATCCCGCCTCTCGCCGATGAGGCGTTTCTGGTCGGAGGTTTTGTCATCTTTTTGGATCTGCCCGGCAAAGTGGGTCGTATTGAACAGGATTCGGGAACTGTCAGGCGACCACATGGGATGGATGTTCTGACCCAACCCGTATGTCACCTGCCGCACATCACTTCCGTCCGCGTTCATGACGAAGATGTCGGAGACATCGCCATGGACGGAAACGAAGGCAATCTGACGGCCGTCTGGGGACCAGGCAGGTGAATCGTCTTCATTCATGCCACTCGTGATCTGCCGCATGTCGCTACCGCTACCTTCGCTCCGCGCATCCAGGATGTGGACTTTCATACCGCCGTGCCGGTTGGAGATGAGTACAATCTGGCGACCATCCGGAGACCAGGATGCCTCGTAGTCCACGAGGTAAGTAAGCTGCGGAACCCGCTTGAGAGGGAAGTCTTCCACGGTCGCGAGGACCGATATGCCGTAAAGCAAGAATGCAATTGTCATAAACTTCAGAATCGTAAGCATGATGTAATTTTCGACTTTCCGAACCGGATTCGGTTAGCAAAATAAAGGAGCGTCGAAGCTACTCCAAGCCAAGTGATTTCTGCGGCTGCACTCTGCGGACGCAGATGCGTTCCATCGCAGAGGAGAGCTTCTACTTGCGGTGCTGGGTTCACTTGTCCCATGACGACTTGCCGGGTACTTGAACGACAGAGCAGTCGTAACCCGGCTTTTACTGGTCGGAGCAGACCCGCAGAACCACAAGAGTCATGTCATCGGACAGCGGCGCGCCTGCTGCGTGGCCATCCGCGGCTTGCATGATTCCCGCGACCACTGCCTCGGACTCCTCGGACACTAGCCCACGAGCCGCCTTGATCAGCCGTTTCTCACCCCATTCTTCGAGCGCCGAGTTTAGGGCCTCGGTAATTCCGTCCGTGTACAAGAGCCGCATGCCTTCCGGGTGCAAGCTCACTTCCGCTTGCTCGTAGTTGCACTCAGGTATCAGGCCAACCACTGGCCCTCCGCCGTCATTCAGCCGTTCCACGTTCCCGCCTTGCCGGAACAACATGGGCGCGTTGTGTCCAGCGTAAGCGCTTACCGGTAAAGTGGGTCCCGGTACCCAAGTTAGGGGTGATCCACTCGCTGCACGTACATTATTTGCACAATCTAGGCAAAGTACTTTCAGGATTGGACGCCAACACACTGTGCGGAGAAGCCAACCCCCTACTGCTCTCAACTGGATGTTCGCCGGGCTCTTCGACTTAGACGCGCATCAGGCATGCTGGCTAGGGCTCGACGCCTGGCATAAGACGTGCTCGGCCATTGGTTGCGGGCTATCTGGTCGGACGCCTACTTCCCATGGCCCCTCAAGGCGCGAGGGAGATTTTCAGCAGGTCCAGTACAGATATTCCGGGCCATTCCTCCCATGATGCCTAACGAATCGCCGCTGCCGGAACCAAAGCCTAGTTCGATACGGCTTTCCTGCCCCGTGTGCAATGGCATGCTAGTGCCGCTCGCAGGAAACTCGGCGGTCAAGGCTCTCGAACGGCATTTGGAGCGCGATCACTGGTATTCTTGGCAGGTCGCGCACGATGCGGCAATGGACCAATTCGCACTCCAGAAAGCCGTGCTGGACTAACACTAGCTCCGATTAACTGCGGTCATCGGACAAGAGGTTCCAGCTCGCCCTTCACACCACGAGACCGGGTGGTCTATCCTATCCTGTGATGTCAAGCACTCCTGTCGCCCCACTTTGCTGTGTGACGATGCCAGGACTTGTTCTGTCCGCTTACATCTACTGGTCGAGAATCTCTCGACCGACGCTACCTCATGGCTAACGCTTTGGGTCTGATTTCAATGTTTGTTTTGTCGGCAGTACGGGCATTCGAAACTTCTTTTTGGGTCCTCCACGCAGTGAGTTTTGAAGTTTTGAGAATCTCAAGGGCGGCAGACGTCGGGATGCATCTGGAGAATGACTACCTATCCCCTCCGTGTCCGGTACCTAAACTAGACAGCCAAAGTAGCACTGCTTTCCGAAGACGAACCGCAGGCGCTGGCATGGTTTCCGATTAGCCGACGAGCCGCTCTGAATTGGTGTATATTCCGTCGCAGCTTGGGGCCAGACCGAAATTCAAAGCCAACGGAGGAAATAGATCATGCGACCCATTTCCCTAGCAGTTGTTCCTGCGGCAGCGATCATGCTCTTGGCATCCGTGGGCTTATCCCAGCAGGCTCCAACCGCGGGTCCTTACAAGGTGCTGAAGACAGCCAAAGTCGGCGGCGAAGGCGGATATGACTACATTTTCGCAGACGTCGAGGGCCGTCGTTTGTACATCCCGCGCGGTGGTGCGACGGGCCAACTGACGGTCTTTAACCTCGATACGCTTGAACCAGCTGGCGCGATTCCAACTGTCAGCGCTGGCGGCGCCACGGTCGATCCCAAATCCCACCACGGGTTCTCCACCACAAAGCCGATCACGATGTGGGATGCGAGCACTTTGAAAGTAATCAAAACTATTGATGTAGACGGCCGCCCCGACGGAATCATGGTTGATCCCTACAACGCGCGTGTGTGGGTGTTGAGCCATCAACCGCCTCATGCAACAGTGATCGACGCAGCGGAAGGTACCGTCGTTAAGACCATCGACTTGGGAGGAGCCCCCGAGCAGGCCGTCAGCGACGGCAAAGGAACCATCTACGTCAACATCGCGGACAAGGCAAATATTGCGGTGGTGGACGCGAAGGGCTTGACCGTTACAACGCATTACGACGTCAGCTCAAAGGGCACCGGCGGAAGCGGGCTGGCATTTGACGCCAAGAATCGCGTCCTTTTTGCGTATTACCGCCAGCCGTCACCTACCGTCGTGATTGTGAACGCCGACAATGGCAACATCATCAGCACTCTCCCGACCGGCATGGGCGTGGATACCGTAGCATTCAATCCCGCCACGATGGAAGCCATCAGCGCCGAGGGCGGTGGCTCGATGACGTTCATCAAAGAAAATAGTTCCACCAGCTTCGTGGTAGAGCAGACGCTGCAAACCATGTTGGGCGCAAAGACTCTCGCCCTCGACACAAAGACGAATCACCTCTTAACCATGGCGGCTGAGTTCGGTCCGCCTCCGCTTAGCGCGCCGCCAGGACCCGCAGGCCGCCCTGCCCGTGGTCCAATGCTGCCAGGTTCCTTTTCAATTCTGATGGTGGGCAAGTAGAAGACAGCTTGCCGGAACTGTAATCACCGGAGAAACCCGGTTACGCGATTCTAACTGTCATAGTGACTCTTGCCGAGTTTCGAGGGCCGTGCTGCCTCGGGTCAAATCTCGCAACGCAGTCTTCTTGCACAAACACACAGCGAACCAAACTACGAAGCAATTATTCGTGGCGAAGCGCGTCCAATGGAGACACGCGAGTGGCACGTAGCGCGGGAATGAACATGGCCGCTAGCGAAACGGTGATCAGCCCGATCGAAACCGCGCCGAAGATCAGGGGATCCGTTGCGCTGACTTCATACAGCAGGCTTTTCAGCAGGCGCGTCAATCCCAGTGCGCCCGCAATCCCTGCGATCAGCCCAGCGGCCACGGGGACCAATCCCTGCCGCAAAACCAATGCGAGCACGTCGGCGGAACGGGCGCCGAGAGCAATACGAATTCCGAATTCGCGCCGCCGCTGATCGACCAAATAGGCCAGCACGCCGTAGATGCCGATGGCCGCGAGGAGTCCTGCGAGCGCGGCGAATACCGTCATCAACTGAATCGAGAATCGTTGCCGGGCGAGCGAATCAGCCAGGATCTGATCCATCGTAAGCAGGTCCACCGGCAGATTGTAATCGAGTGCCGCGACTTCGTGACGGACCGCGGAGACGAGCGCGAGCGGATCACGCGCGGTCTTCGTCACGATTGCCAACGAGCCGAATGGGACCTGCGGGCCGAAATAGTAGATGCGCGGCTCAGGGGGAGCAGACAAGCTGCGAGATTTCGTGGCGCCAACTACGCCGACAACAGTGAATGTGCTTCCGGCTAGCGGGACAGTGATTTGCATGCCGATCGGGTCGGCGTTTGGGAACAACTTCTCAGCGGTGATCTCATCTATGACGGCAGCGCCGGGCGAGCCCTGCTCGTCGGAAGCGGCGATGTCGCGGCCGCGCAAGAGCGGGATTCCGAGAGTCTCGAACAAACTGGGCGAAGCGCGCGTCTGCCAGATGATCTGCTGCGGTTCATTTGGATTTCGCGGATGGCCTGCGATCTCTACTCCGCCGCTTCCCGGGCCGCCATTGTAAGGAAGGAAATCGATCGTTGCGGCGGAGCGCACACCGGGAATCGAGCGTACGCGTTCGAGCACCGAGCGCGCGAAGGCGGCTCTTTGCGAGGGTTCTCGGTATTGTGCGACCGGCAAGGATACAAACGCGGTCAGCACCTTTTCGGATTGGAATCCGGGACTAGTGTGTTCTAAGCGAACGAAGCTTCTCACTAAGAGACCGGCGCCAATCAAGAGCACCAGAGAGGCACAGACTTCGAAGGCGACCATCGACTCGCGCAATAGTCTGCGTCCTACGGTCGATCCACGCGATCCTTCTTTGAGCGCTTCCGTAAGATCGATTCGCGAAGTTTCGAGAGCGGGCGCGATGCCGAAGAGCATGCTCGCGGCGATCGAGGCGAAAAGGGAAAAGCCCATAACCCAGGCGTTGATGGAAGGGCGGACTCCGTGAATCAAATCCGCGGGGCCGAACTGCGCGTAAAGATGAAGTCCGTAAAGCGCGAGCAGCGTTCCCGCACCGCCGGCGATGCAGGCAAGTAGCAGACTTTCGCTCAACAGCTGCCGGATTAGTCGGAGCCTAGACGCGCCCAGCGCCGAGCGGGTGCCGATCTCCCTGCGGCGCTTTATCGCACGGGCAAGTAGCAGGTTGGAGACGTTGGCGCAGGCGATCAGCATCAATGCGCCCACCGCCACGATCAGTACCAGCAACGGCGTCTTTAAATCACCCGCCTGCTTTTCCGCGAGCGGCTCCAGGTCGAGAGAAAACCCGTGATCCATCGAAGCCTGATTGGGGTACTGTTCGACAATGAAAGTAGCGATGCGGCGAAATTCATCGCGCGCCTCTTGGATACTCCATCCGGGCTTGAGCCGCCCGATCACGTCCATATTGTGCGGACTGCGCGTGCCTGGCGCAGTTTCGGAGGGAGCGAAGGCGAGCGGCATCCAGAGGTCGGCGGCAACGCGATAATCCAAAATCGGCCGGATTACGCCGGCCACGCGATAGCTTTCGAGATTGATTTGAATGTTCTTCCCGACAATGGATGGATCGCGGCCGTAGCGGCGCGTCCACAATCTTTCCGAGAGGATGGCAAGGTGATCTCGGCCGGGCTGATCGTCGTCGGAGGTGAACAGGCCGCCAACAACCGGAACGACGCCGAGCATTGGAAACGCGCTGGCGGTGACCCGCAGCGCCGGTACGTCCTCGGGCTGGCCGTCACCCGTCAAGGTCGCAACCGCGCCGGTTACCGCTGCGACCTGGCTGAAACAAGTGGCTTGGCGCCGGAATTCCGCATAATCCGGCGCCGTGGGCGCAATGCCGTGCAACGCGTAGCGAGGCAAGGTCTCCTGCACGATGACGAGGCGGTCGGGATCTGGATAGGGCAGCGGATGCAGCAGCACCGCGTCAATCGCTGAAAAAATTGCGGTGTTCGCACCGATCGCCAGGGCGAGCGTTAGGATCGCAACGAGGCTGAAGCCGGGGCTTTTCAGAAGCTGACGGAACGCGAACTGAAGATCGTGCAACATGGTTTACCGACGTTGGGACATGAGAAACCTTTACGACCTTGGTGCTTCATTCGAGAACGTTCTCTATTCTAATCGAAATCCTCTCTAGCGCCTGGCAGCCGTAACCGGACAACTGCCCCCGGTAACGCCCCTTGTCGGAACTTCCACGGAATGGACGCCAATTCACTAGCGACGCGTCGAAGACGCAGTCAATGCTAATCAGTTTGCTATCGGCTCAGCGCATTACAAGTTACTAACCTAGCAAAGCTTCACGCCGCGGCAAGTCGCGAAATGCAAGCTGGCGCGTTTTGCTTGCGAGGATCTTTCTCGTTTTGAGGCGCTGAGGAACACAGGGGACCGCCATAGATTCCCCCACCCTTGTCCAAATTGGCTTTTCTCTGCGGCCCAATTCGGACGGTATCCGAGGACTCCCCAGCCTGATTGCGTAACGATGTAGAATGAAATCCATGACCAAGAAAGCGATCTCCCCTGGCGCGGTACACAGTGTACCAGCGGATTTACGAGAGGCTCTCATTTCCGACCCGGTAGCGCGGGCAAAATGGGAGGACATTACGCCACTCGCGCGCAATGAGTGGATCTGCTGGGTTATCTCCGTCAAGAAACCGGAAACCAGAAGGCAGCACATTGAGCGGGTACGCACGGAACTTAAGGAAGGAATGCGCCGGCCTTGTTGCTGGCCAGGCTGTCCTCACCGCTGAAATAAAGATCGAGGCGGTCGAGGACCTTTGGACCGATCTGGATCGTGCGTTGCGCAACTTGTCGAAAGCTCAGTGAGTCCTGATAAACGTTAGGACCCAATCGGAAGTGGCCCGGCAGAATAAACGCGGAAATCGCCGAAGTTGATTTTGGCGCGGGGACTTTACCGATTTGGCGACTTTCCAGTAACTTGTTGATAAGTCATTTAAAATCAAGTGCTTGCCTCGGGGAGCGGAATACAACGCAGACACGCAGCGAGTAAAACGCTTTACTTTTTCCGTAGATTGTCCTGTGCGAGTTTCTCCGCTGTCACCAATGCATCCGGAGCTCTTACCTTTACATTGGGCTCAATGCCGATCTCTGCCCAATCGTTCTTCGCAAAAGGATTAATCGTTTTCGTTTCAGGGACGCCCATTCCGAAGTGATCGTCAATCCGATGCCAAACTCCTGAGTGCGCAGCACCCCCGGTTGTCTCACCCACAAGCGTGGCCCGTTTCAGCATCTTCAAGTCATAGGAGAAGTGCTCGGCACCGGAGAAGGTGGATCTGGAGGTCAATATGTAAGCGGGCTTGTCGGCCAGGCTGTTTCCTGGAACTGGCGAATGTGTCCAGGACCGTTCCGTCGTATTTTCCCTGGGGTTGAACATGTACTCGGGATGGTCAAACAGGTAGGCGGCAATCAACATAACCATCGCTGGCTCGCCCCCACGGTTGTCTCGCAAATCAAAGATGATCGCGTCCGCGCGGTTTAGAGAAGCCATTGCCGCCTTTGCCGTCGACTGGCACACCGAAGGATCAGGAAATGAGTTGAGCTTCAAATATCCGATGTTGTGCGGCAGGATCTCGACTTTTTCAAAGGTACAGTTTAGTTCTTTCATGGCCGCGCTGTAACGAGCAAGGCCTTCCGGTGTTTCTCCTGCAGGCTGTTCAGGTAGAGGATCATGGCTGTAGTCCAGCGTCAGATGCCTGTCCGGGCTCACGTCCCTCATCTGTCGAGTCAGCAGAGCGGCAAAAGCGTCACCATCCGTCACATTGTCATCGTCACCGCGCTTCTCGTGCGCCAATAGTGCATCGGCCATCTTCTGTGCGTTCTCGCGCTCAACGTAATACTCTCTGAGAATGACGACCGCCGCATCGATCACGCGCCGGCGCTCCACCGCATCCATCTTGAAGACCTTCGTATCATTCGTTGCACCGGCAGCAGTCTGCCCCTCTGTGCGCGAAGCATCCTCTTGAAAGAACTTGGAATCAGTCTGGAACCGGCCAGTCGCGGCGATCCCTAATCCCACATAGTTTCCGGCATGGTTGAGAAAAAGCCAGAATGTAGCGAGGGCAAGACACGACAATACGCTTCCGAAAAGCATCGCTCCAGGGCGGGGTGGTCCGACTTCAAGAACGTAAAATACAGGCACGCCGTTCAAATGCTGTGGGGCTGAAGCACCGAAGGATGCGGCTTGGGCATATCCGTACTCTTGTGGTATGGAAATTACCAAGTCAACGATCAGGTCAAGCCAAAGCCGCAGGCACGGGAAGAATCCTTTTTCGTCGCGCACGCGGTCTCGGAAGAGTTGCAGGGCTTCGCTACCGTAAGCCTCGCGAAATTGAGAAGGATAGAGGTGCAACAACCAGGCATAGATCTGCTCAGACATAACGCCCCCTCAATATCTTTTTGGCGCGAGCGACTCGCAATAGATCGGCAAGTCTCTCTGCCTCTGAGCGTGCCAGTTTGCGTCCCGCCGATGTGATCCTGTAATAGCGCCGACGCTCCGGCCCGAGTCTCGAGTCCTCGCGTGAGTCAACCTGGTCAATGAGCTCCGCTTCGAGCAGAGTCTGGATGGAACTATAGAGCGTCCCTGGGCCTAGGCGCATGCGGCCGTCGGTCTGATCCGCAACCTGGCGCATGATGGCGTAGCCATGAAGGTCGTCATCCACCAGCGAGAGCAGGATTTGGAAAGCGGCCGAAGGGAGCGGGTCGAGTTTTCGTTTTGGCATAAAGTAGTATCGATAATCAGTATATCGATGAACGACTATACGCCAAGTGCCAGCGCCTCTGCAACCCTGATCCCTGGGAAACAGCGTTCGCGTCCACACGGAATCCGTCGCGAAAGGTCCCCGGCCAATTGGACGAGAACGCCACCTACAACGACGAGGTAGCTGACCAATTGGAAAGAACTAGAGTCAATCCGATGCAATTATTTGAGGGACGTTTTACACCTACCCGGTGATGTGAATAAGATGATTTCCGAATCCATGTTGGTTAACTCATCAAAATGATCGATAGTCCTCAAATCCGACCGACGATTGCGCGGACCAGTTCCATCGTGTGGCAAGACGCGATTCCCAAACTGGATGCCGGTTCGATTCCTATCGCCCGCTCCAGAAACCCCGGTGATTCAACTGCCCTTGCGTCGCTAACCTGCCTGAATCCGCCCCACCCTCCACTGAGACTAAAGCAGGCTGCGCGAACTTGGGACCTCGCCCTTGCGACCGTGGCCCTGCATCTCCACCGCCATTACCCGCCGCTTCTCCGCCAGGGGCTGCACCCATCGTTGCATCTCGTCGATCGTCGTCAGCCCGCCATGGATCAGCACTAACAGTCTCCCGGGACCGTTGGGTTTCTGCAAATCGTTTCTAGATCAAACGCCGAGCTCAGTTTTGCGTGCAGGCAACGGGTTCTGCAGGACCCGATGGAGCGAGGGGCGCATTAGAGAGCGAATAGCCACCGGTTCCGGCCACGGTCGCGTCGAGGACAGCGGGACAACTGAACGTAACGGTCTCTGAATCCCCATCGATAATCGTGTTGGAAGCGGAGTTCAAGTAGGTGCAAGGGATGCCGACTCCAAGCATCTGGCTCACCTCACAAACGCGGAGCACCTGTTTCGATCCGCCGGTTTTGCAGGTCAGCTTGACTTTCGATCCTGCAGGACAGGAATAAGCCTTGCTCGGAGGCGTGAAACCACAATCGCGGAGCGGCCCAACTTGGCCGCGGTCGCACGGATTATTGACGAAGCTGCCCGGTCCTTGTGACACCGAAACTTGTCCGACGTTGTTCGTTGCATAGTTCGGCGAGAAATTGCAGCGAATGCGCGAAATCGGATTCCCCTGAGCGTCCGTGAGCGATGTCGGGTCGAACACCAGTGCCGACAGATTCGTTGGATCAACAGGCTGGTTATTTGCGCCGAGAGTCTGTCCTTCGCAGAGAAACTGCTGCGGATTCAGCACATAGGTCAAGTCATGAGGCTGCGTGGTATCGACATTGGTGACATCGACCCATTGTCCGCTGATTCCGAATTGATATTCGTCGCCCCACCCCGAAGAAATTCCTTGGAAGTTGCAGGTCTGATACGTACCTGCCAATGGCGTGGATTCATCGTTGTGATAGCGGTTCGTATCTTCAATACAGAAAGCTCGCTTGACGCCGGTTGCAGTGTTGTAAGCGAAATTGACGTAGTAATTGAAGTCCCATTCCTGGTCGCAATTCCCGAATTCAAAGACGTTGCTGAGCAACCAAGGGTTGTTGGGATTCGTGAGGTCGCCAATGTGAATCGGCTTCGCACCATCGTTCCGTGTATTCGTGGAAAAGGTCCAAAGCCTGCGCCAGCCCGGCTGCGAAATTGTGCCGTATTTAATGTCACAGGAATCCGGCGTAAAAAACCGGTAGTACACGCGGTTCTCGTCTACCAAAGCTTCGTCAATCGCGGCGAGGTCGGGCCCAGTTTTGTTCGTAAACTGCCCCTGACGGAAATCCGCTGCAATCTCCGGGGCATAGGCCACGCGCGTGAAATGCATGTTGGGCTGTAGCATGCCCACATGATTCGTGAGCGCCTGTGTGCAGGACTCCCTCGGAAATTGCGTGACGTGGCACGCCGAGGTCGCCGGCGTTTCCACCTGGCACGTCTGGTCGTAGAAATAATAGACGCTCTCTTCAAAAACGCTGTTCGGCGGAAAGCCGAACTCGTCGAGGCACGCATACCCAGTTCGTTGCATCACCAACTCGGGATCCGCGGGCAGGTCAAACGGTTCGTCCCAGGTTCCGCCGACCGCGCTGAGCGCCGGCTCACTGGCCCCTGGAGAAGCCGGGTCGGTGACGATATAGGTCTGAAAATGATAGGGAATAGCGACATAGTCGTGCGTGCCAATCTGCACACGACGCGGTTCGTCAGTGAATTCAAACCTCCAGGCTGCATGAGGTGGAAGGGGCAGATCGCCGCGCGCCGGCGGCGCGGTGTAGAAAAATTGACGGAAAACGAGGCGATAATAGGTCAAGTTGACCTGCTCTGAGGCCCGCTTTACCCAAAAGTTCTTGTCTTGTGAAAGGACCCAAGCAGCCGCGGCTTCGCGCTGAGGACCCGCCGGGATTTCGTCCAACTCGACTCCCACGCTCGTGTGCATGTCCATGTGGACAAGCGCGCCTGGCGGATTGGCGGATCCAGCCGTGGATTGCCCGCGGGCGCCCCGGGCCAGCAGCAGTGCTGCGGCCAACCCGAGAAGCACCAATGCTTCCGTTCCTCGTATCAGACTCTTGAAAAACATACAGACCTCCTTCGACGTTGTGTGCCGCTGCTATCAGCCTCAGGATGAATCCCACTCCTAGGGAAGTGTTGCCTGCATCGGCCGCAACAGCCACGTGGCCGGTGGAGCGGCTGCCCCGGGAACTGCGGGATCTACTTCTTGCTACTCACATAAGCGAAAACGGCGGGCAAAGTGGACCAGGGAATCGATGAGAGGACCGTAGGCTCCTGGAAAGGCTCGTTCCGAAGCATCCCCGTTAGGTGAAAACTGATTCCGTTTGACCTGGTTCGTTGCTGGTTTTCGCTTCTTAGCAGAGGCCACCCGTTGGGGTGGTTATGTGACCCTGAAACTCTGTCAGAGCTTAACTAAGGTCGGGTGTGATGAGCCGGGCGGAATTGGCGCTGCTAGAATCTCAGTCACAACCTGGCTCGGCAGCTAAGGCCGCAATTTCATTGGTGCGTTTCTGCCCGATTCTTAGCATGGCTCCGGCATTGGCGATTATGGAGATGGTGGCGGGCGTTGTCCTGAAAAGGAGAGCGGCCCGACCCCGCTGGGGAGATTGAGTAGTTTTCACCAACCGGGCCGAGCCAAGTTGAATTTGACACAGGAAGGTTAGCATGAAAACCAAGCCAAAGGAGAAAAGCAAGAAGGCAACCGACCATCCAACACAGCACCATTGGCACGAGATGAACCGCAAGCAACGGCGGGAGACGATGCGGAAAATCCAGAGCGAAAGCCTTAGCCTGGAGGTGGTCCATCCCGATGCCGCAGGCATTGATATCGGCAACGAATCCCATTATGTGGCGGTGCCGCCGAGCCGCGACAACCAACCGGTACGACGCTTCGGATGCACCACCGCCGAGCTGAAGGCCATGGCCGCATGGCTGAAGCAATGCGCCATTCGGACTGTGGCGATGCAATCCACCAGCGTGTATTGGATCGCCGTATACGACATTCTTGAACAAGCTGGTTTGGAAGTGTACTTGGTGAATGCACGGGACACGAAGAATCTCCCGGGCCGTAAGAGCGACGTGCAGGAGAGTCAATGGTTGATGAAGCTGCACACCTACGGACTTTTGCGAAATTCGTTTCGGCCATCGCAGGAGATTCGAACGATGCGGACCTACTGGAGACAGCGCAATGACTTGGTACAAACAGCGGCGCGTCACATCCAGCGGATGCAAAAGGCGCTGACGCAGATGAACATTCAGTTGGCCAATGTGTTGAGCGATGTGAGCGGAGTGACGGGACAAGCAATCATCAAGGCCATTCTGGGAGGCGAACGCGATCCGCATAAGCTCGCGGCATTTCGGGATCCTCACGTGAAGGCGAGTGAGGAGCAGATTGCACAAAGTCTGGAAGGCAACTGGCAACCCGATCTGCTTTTTGTGCTCAAGCAGGAGCAGGATGGCTATGAGTTCTGCCAGAAGCAGATGGCGGAGTGTGATCGCCAGCTCGCGCAGTATCTCCAGCAGAGAGAGGATCGCAGCCAGGGTGCCACGCTGCCGGTAGAGAAGCGCAAGGGACGGCTCAAGAAAAAGAAGGGCAATGCACCGCGGTTCGACTTGCGCGAAAGGTTGTTTTGCCTGACCGGTACCGACTTGACTCGGATCGACAGTATCGATGTCCAGACCGCGACCACACTCATCAGCGAAGCCGGATACGATATGAGCAAATGGCAGACCGAGAACCACTTTGTTTCCTGGCTGCGGTTGCGTCCGGACAATCGCATCAGTGGCGAGAAGATCATCGGGAAAGGTCGGCTGCCAACCAACAACAGAGCGACCACTGCTTTAAAGATGGCGGCCAGCTCGTTGCGGAAAAGCGACACCTATCTCGGAGCGCAGTTCCGCCGACTCAGAAGCAAGCTAGGTGCCCCGTGTGCGATCAAGGCCATGGCCGCCAAACTGGCCCGCTTGATCTACCGCATGCTGCGCTACGGCATGAAATATGTGGACAAAGGCGCGGGCTTCTACCAGCTTCAGCACCGGCAATTCCAGATCAAGCAGCTCAAGTGGAAAGCCGCCAGCCTCGGATACCAAGTCACCCCAGTACCCGCGGCAGCCTAACAAGCAAGAGTTTCTGGGGAGAAGAAGGGAAGACAGCTCAATGGCATTCATCGCCTTGGCGGCGCCATCGCGCCCAAAAGAATCGACAGACCCGACGGCCCCATGCACGCCTCCACAGCAATGTGAATTGACTTCGCTCGACACTTACTCTAGGTTGTTGGGCAAGTGGGAAGTCCCCAGCGTAATCAAGGGTGTGCGTGTGTCCGAATCGTCGCCCCAGCCTGTTAGCGCCCTCCTGAGTAAATGGCGCGCTGGTGATCCGCAAGCGCTCCGAGACCTCATCCCCCTGGTTTATCAAGAGTTACGCCGAATCGCACAGCATCACCTACAGCAGGAGCGTCCGGACCATACTCTCCAGAGTACCGCCTTGGTTCACGAGGCGTATCTCCGTCTCATGAAGCAGGGGCCCGCCGAAGTTGCGAACCGTGCTCACTTTCTGGCAGTAGCGTCGCAGTTGATGCGACAGATTTTGGTCGATCACGCGCGCGGACATCGCGCCGCCAAACGGGACGGTGGTTTCAGGTTAGAACTCAACGACGCAATAGGCGCTCAGAAACCGCAAAACATGGACCTTGTTGCATTGGATGATGCGCTCAACGAGCTTGCCAAACTGGATCCTCAACAAACCCGGATCGTCGAGTTGCGCTTCTTTGGTGGTTTGTCGATAGACGAAACTGCGGAGATTGTCGGCCTCTCGTCTACCACCGTGAAACGCGAATGGGCCACGGCGCGCGCTTGGCTACGCAGGGAGATCCGGAGAATCGAAAGCCAATGACTTCCGAAGAATGGCAAAAGATTAAGTCGGTCCTTCAGACTGCCCTCGAGCTGGATCCTCCCGCACGCGCCGGCTACTTGAACTCCGCATGCGTAGGACAAGCCTCCTTTCGTAGCGAGGTGGAGTCGTTGCTGCAATCGCACGACGAAGACAGCGCTTTTCTTGAAGCTCCGGCCGCGTTTGACGCGGCTAATCTTGAAGTCGTCAGGACCTCAACGAAACTTGTCGGGCGTCGTGTGGGCCCATACGAACTTCTGGAGCAGATCGGTGAGGGCGGGATGGGCGAGGTCTATCGCGCCGTGCGCGCCGATGGAATGTATGGCAAGGAAGTAGCCGTAAAGCTGATTCGCAGCGGCTTGAACACAGACTTCTTTGTCTCGCGATTCAAGAACGAACGCCAGATTCTGGCCGGTCTTGAGCACCCGAATATAGCGCGGCTACTGGACGGTGGAGTCACCGAAGAGGGCCTGCCCTACGTTGTTTTGGAGTTTGTTGCCGGGATGCCGATAGATGAATATGCCGCTCGACACGCCCTCTCCATCACCGAGCGCCTGAAATTGTTTCGCAGTGTCTGTTCAGCAGTGCAGTACGCCCACCAAAACCTAGTCGTGCACCGTGACTTGAAGCCGGGAAACATTCTTGTCACAGAAGGCGGCGTTGCCAAGCTACTCGACTTTGGTATCGCCAAAATCGTAGATTCGGGCGAAGAGACAACAAAGGATCGAACTCTGACGCTGATGCGAATTATGACTCCGGATTTCGCCAGCCCAGAGCAGGTTCGCGGCGAATCGATCACTACCTCGACTGATGTCTATTCCCTCGGCGTGATTCTCTACCTCCTTCTCACTGGCCACCGCCCTTACCGCGTAATCAGTACAGCGCCCCATGAAATCATCAAGGCAATTTGTGACAAAGATCCGGAAAAGCCCAGCACAGCCGTGACTCGACTCGAAAAAAGTGGGGACGTAGCCAGGACCGCTCCGGACGGCCGCGGCACCGGGCAACGGGAATCCGCGGTGGAGAGGAAGAAGCTCCACCGCACCCTGGCTGGTGACCTGGACAACATCGTTCTCAAGGCCCTGCGAAAGGAACCGGCGCGTCGTTATGCTACCGTCGAACAATTTTCTGAAGACGTGCGCCGTCACCTGGAATATCTGCCCATCATCGCCCGCAATGATACGCCCGGTTATCTGGCCTCAAAATTCATCATGCGTCACAAGGCCAGTGCTGCGGCCACCGTAGCAGTTGCCTTTACATTGATCGCAGCGTTGCTGATCACTCTCGGAGAAGCCCGTATTGCTCAGGGGCGGTTCAACGATGTCCGCAGCTTAGCTAATTCGTTGATCTTCGACGTCCACGACTCTATTAAGGACCTTCCAGGCTCTACACCGGCGAGAAAATTGATCGTTGATCGCGCGCTTCAGTATCTCAACGCCTTGGCTCAAGAGTCTGGCAACGATCTAGCTTTGCAGCGGGAATTGGCAACCGCCTACGAACGTGTTGGGCTAGTACAAGGCCATTACTTGCAGAACAGCTTGGGAGATACCCAAGGCAGCCTCATCAGCTATCAGAAGGCACTCGCAATTCGGAAGCGCGTGGATGGTAAATCAAGCGACTGGAACGACCGTCTCGCTCTAGCCCAAAGTTATCGCCTGGTCTCGAACCAACAATGGGCCCTTGGAACCTATGCGGATGCGGTCCAAAGTATTGCCGCCGCGGTTGCGATCTCGGAAGCTCTGAACAACGCACACCCCAAGGATCTGAAGATCCTGAAAGAGCTTGGATCTGACTATAAGATCGCCGGTCAAAATATAGAGCACGGCTACGCAGGCCGTGGCGGTGATTCCGCGAAGGCTGAAGATAGTTATCGCAAAGCCGTCACCACCGATGAAGTCATGCTCGCCCTCAGTCCGGACGACTCTGATGCTCAACACGCATACGCGACAGATCTCGTCAATCTTGGCATCATTCTGACTTACCACGAAAAGGACCTTAATGCCGCGCTCGCGTGCTTCAAGAAAGAGTTGGGAATCGACCAAAAGCTGCGGGAGCGCTCCGCAGACACTCGCTATGCCCGAGGCGTCGCTGTTGCCTATAGTCATCTTGGGCAGGCTTACGACAGACTAGGTGATGCCGCGCGATCTGTTGAAAACTTTGCTCAGGGACTGGAAGTCTCTAGGGAACTAGTTCGTGCCGATCCCAAAAACACGCTATTCCAGCAAGGCCTGGCAATCGCTTACGCCAATACTGCCAATGAGTTGAGTAAAACAGGCAGATTTGCCCAAAGCACCGACTATGTCGAAAAGAGCGACCAAATCATGCGCCAGCTTGTTGCGTGGACCCCTGAAAACAAACAGCAACGCGGAATTTTTGCAGCGATTCTTCTCGACAACGGAATTACCCTGGGCAATTCTGGCAGCTTAGACGCGGCACTCAAACATCTCGAAGAAGCTCGCGCGTCCTTTGAGTCCCTTGAGAAGGCAGATTCGCTTGATCATGGAATCCTGATGCGTACCCTGACTTGCACGGAAAAAATGGGCGAAGCGGCGTCGCGTGCCGGCAACTCGAAACTCGCCGCAAACTATTTTCATCAGGTCCTGAAGGAGGTTGAACCTGAGCTTGCGAAGCAGAATGCGGACGCCAGTGTTCCTTACCTGGCGGCGGACTCCTATTCTGGCCTGGGTGACCTTGAACTGCGCAAGGCTCACCAATCTCGTGGAAACGCGGCGACACAAAAAGCTAGGTGGACGCAGGCCCGCGTTTGGTATCTCAAGAGCTTGCAGGCTTGGCGTCGCGTCGATCATCCCCTCCCTGTGGCACCCTCCGGCTTCGACGCCGGCGACCCGGCCAAAGTCGTCAAGAACTTGCAGCTTTGCGACGCCGCACTCCGGAGAGCCGAGCATCCTCGTTGAGTCGACTAGTCTGAGTAAAAACCATCGACTTCCTCCTTTTGAGCGGCCCTTAATAGAGAGGGCCGCGTTTCTCTGGAATTTTTCGCGATTCATCAAGGGGTAAAGCTGCCAGCTGGCTTGCTACTGATTCCGCGCCGGAGCGGATTAAGGCTTTTGCAGTTAGGCGGCCTTCGCTCTGGCGGTATCGCCCTGCAGCACATTACACGAAGCGCAGGTTGGTTCCCACCGCGGTGTGCTCGGCCTTGTAGCAGATACGCCGCTGGTGCGACCAGGAGCGGGCGCGGTGGCGAAAGCTGGAGAAGCTGCGCTGCGGGAGCTCCGTGCGACGATAACGGCGCTTCAGTTTTTTCTGCAGCGGCTCGGCGCGGTTCTGAAAAACGCAATTGGCGCGAATGCCCAGTGTGTATTGGATTCCGAAGAACTCGCAGAACTCATAATTCGGGCTCGCAACGAGTGGGAACCTGATTCTGCTGGTTCGCCATGAGCACTATTGATGCAAACGCAAACAACAAAACAACGCGAAGGAGCATGGTTCTGCCTCTGGTACTTGGACACTGCCGAGCGCTGGGACAGTCTTTTGGTAAGGTCACGCGCCAACGCGCCCGTGCCCGCTTTTTCGTCCACCGCATCATCGCAGTCGGCGAATACGTGTGGGCGCACGTGAACTTCCTGAACTTGTTCAACGATGACCCGCAGGGTACGGGAATCGTTGGTGTCGATATCTGCAAAGTGGACGCCGACGGAAAGGCTATAGAGCATTGGGACACCCTGCAACTGGTCGGCAACCCAAAAGACTCGGCCCCCTTGATCGCCCCGAACATCCCTCGCGCCAATCCAAGTGGAATGTTCTGAACTGAGGCATTCGTCGCTGACGGCTCAGGTATCGCGTTTGAGTAAAAACGTCTGCGCGACAGCGCATCTGTCAATCGTTGGACACCGACCATGCCACGTCGCACATTAAGACATACCTCTCGTCGCGTAAGTCCTTGTTAGTCTGCGATGCAGCGCAAGACGGTCACAGCTTATCTTGGAATCACACTTGCAACCCTAACTCAAAGGACAAAGTGCAAAGGAGCATACGATGTCGGTCGCGCGAGCAATTTCAGAACATCACGGAGACAGCCGGAATTTCACTTCCGACGCTGCTCAATTTATGAGCGACGAGGCGCTCGTCGCGGGTGCCAAGATGGGCCACGGAAGTGTCTTTGACGAGCTTCACGAACGTCATCGCGAAAGGATGTTTCGGGTTGCTCATCGCATCACGCGACATCGAGAGGATGCCCAGGATGCGGTTCAAGAGAGTTTTCTCAGTGCCTATGTCCACCTCAAGAAGTTTGACGAAAGGGCACGATTTTCAACATGGCTGACCCGCATCGCCATTAATGCCGCGCTAATGAAAATCCGCAAGAATCGCGTCTCCCGGGAAGTTGGGGTGGGAGACGCCGCAGATGGGGTCGAACTGAGCGGCTGTGTGCCAAATCCAGAGGAGATTTGCGCAAGAGGCGAGCAGAAGGCAGCGCTGAGAGACGCAATCGCAAAGCTGCGACCGACACTTCGAAATGTTATCGAACTTCACGACTTGCAGGAGTGCTCCCTGCATGAGACCGCCGAGGCACTCGGGATCTCCGTCGCGGCAGCGAAGGGGCGACTGTTTCATGGACGAGCCGCATTACGCAGGACACCAAAACTGAGAGCCGCCGCTCAGTAGCATTGATGAGGGCTTACTTCTGTATTGGGGGCTAGGCACCATTCGCACAATCACTCCCCGGCCCCCGCTTGTCAGCCTGTGCGTCGGAGTGAAAGATCACCGAGGTATAGCGCGCTTCCCGTTTTGTCGAATTTCGAATTATTGTTGGAAGACGGGAGGAGGCCCGCTTATCCGTTTCCATTTTAGGCTGACATTTACTTCGACACGGTTGGCGATCTTAATGAAGGGAATGCTCTTGTTCATCCCGTAGTCTTTGCGATCGAAGGCCATTGTGCCGTCGATGCTTCCGGCGGTTGATCCTTTGCCATTATCAGTAAGAGTGAGCTTTTCGGTTTTCGAGACACCGCGAATCGTAAAGTCTCCTTCCAGGTCGAATGTGTTTGGACCCGTCTGAACGACTTTCGTGGATTTGAAGGTAATGGTGGGAGAGTCTCTCACGTCAAAGAAATCCTTGCTCTTCAATTTGTTGTTTTTTAGACCACTACCGGTGTTCACACTGTCGGCTTGAATCTCGATCTCTAAAACGCCGCTCCTCACATCCGTGGACGAAAACTTCATTCTTGCGTTCCATTTATCGAAAGTGCCTTTAATAGGCACGGAGGATTCGACACCAAATTTGATGGTGCTTTCGACGGGCGTGACTTCGTACACCGGAACTTGGGCACGGTTTGCCGAGGGGAAAATGCAAAACACAACCAACCATAGAACGGCCATCGGTAACTTGTAGGTTCTTACTCTCGCGAGATGCCGCTTACTGTAGATGTGGAACCAGCTCGCTCTCGATGTAAGCCGATTTAGGTTCATAACCCTCTACCTCCAATTCACTCTGTTCCAGCGACTGAGCCGGCGCGTCACCCTGTGGAGGAATGAATTCGTTTGACCATGGCTCGGATCTCGCGGTTCTCGAAAACCTTGGCTCCGCGGTCAGTTCCTTGGACGGTGACGTCCACCATGGCACGTGCCAGGTCGTCGGCACGAATCACGTGGTTCGGAAACAGCAACTGAAACGCGGGGTAGATAGCGCGCAATAGGCGATAGCTGAAATTCGGTTCTTGCCGTGGCTCTACGGGGTAGATGTATGCGGGCCGGAAAAGGTAAACACTCGGGAACCCGGCCGCGTGGAGTGCGTTCTCGGCCTCTCCCTTGTATCGCGCGAAAGCGATCCGACTTCGTCCTGACGGGTCCGCGCCGCTTCCGCTCAAGAATGACAAAGCCACGTTCGGGCTGCTGCCACGCAGAACTCGCGCGAACTCGATCGTGTAGTCCACGGTTATCCTGCGTAGTTCGGCGTCGGACACCGCGCCGGTATAGGCACCCAAACAAAAGACTGCGGCGTCCTGACCTGAAAGCACCTGCGACAGTGAGGAGCAGTCGGCGAAGTCACGATGCAGAACTTCTTGAAGCTTTGGATGTGAAGTGCCCAGCTTCCGACGCACGATAGCAGTGACACTTCGAACGGTGGCGCTCTCGAGCGAGTAGCGAAGCGCATATCCACCGACCATTCCAGTCGCACCCACGAGCAGTAGCCGCCTCTGACTCATCGGTGTCATGAGAGCGCTCGCTGCTCCAACCAGTCGGGGTTGAGGAGGCGCTCCGAAAAAAGCCATGCGCCGTCCAACTTGACGAACGTGTCGAGGTAACGCGGCGACGCGAGCATCAAGCGTCGCTTTCCGCCGTCCACCGTGATTTGATGCGCTAGGCAGTAAACTTCCCCGTTAACCCGGTCGGATGTAAGCGTGAAGATCGTGCTCTGTCCGACGAAGTGAGTGGTGGCGTTGTACTTGTTTAGGTCTGCGAAGACGGGAGCGAGCGCCTCGCGCGAATGCAGGTCCTGGGAGGGCATCGGATCCTTGGCGTTCATAAACACCACGAAGTGGGTGTCCGGCGTAAGGAGAGACATAGCAAGGGCGGTCTCTTCCTGCGCCAGCGCTTGAAAATTCTGGGCCTCTTCAGGATGGTCAAGTATGCGTTGCATAAGCCCGAGCGTGCGAAGGCGCAGTGCCTTCTTGAAAAGTGTCTCCAGGTATTCTGCCAAGTCGTCGTCAAACAAAAACAGGGCCTCATCGGTATCCGTGGCGAACTGTAGAGTCACTTTTAGGTCCAGCCTCAAGTTTTCGGCGACGTCTCGGATAAACTGTCTTGTCGTTCTGTATATCGGAACACGGCGGTCATAAACATCGAGACCTCCTCTGCCAGCTGGTCTTTCTTGTCGGCTCGCCATTTCAGGCTTTGTTTCTTCCTTGATCGCTCTTACGAACGCAAGCAAGGTTTCTTGATGGCTTCTCAACTCTGCCGGGGTATAGCCCTTCGTTTGCCATGATGTCGAGTCACATAAATCGTGGTGGCGAGTGCCGAGGAAGGCCGCATTTTTTTCGTCAATATCCTCGGGGGCTTCGATGTGCGCAATTTGGCCCCGCTTCTCTGCACTGTCATTGTCGAGTCCAAAGCAGAGCGCACATCTGCGCTTGCATTTCACTAAGACCGCGGTCTCTACGGAGTCTGGAAAAGGTTTTCGTGGCATCGTCTTACAAAACCTACCCTCTATGATTGCGCAAAATCGACCGAGGATATGCGAACGTGCACAGTACGTGCACAGTTGCACCATTTTTGTGCAGTCGCTAATTCTGCAAACTTGCACTGTTGCCGGATAAAGCAAAAGGGCTCAAGCATTTAACTTGAGCCCTTGTGGTTGCGGGGGTCAGATTTGAACTGACGACCTTCGGGTTATGAGCCCGACGAGCTACCAGGCTGCTCCACCCCGCAGAAGCATCATAACACACAACTTAGATTTTTCTGCAAATGCCCGTTTGCAGGGCTGTCGTTATACTTGCCCGACGAGCTGTTCGAATACTCCGCGTCGCGCGTTGATATTACGCGACTTTGCGGTCCTCGGCGCTTTTCAGGTGCCCGCTTAGTGCCCGAAATTCCGAGCGACCAACGTATTACTTCCGGTTTATGTCCGTGATCCGCCCAGAATTGTCGGTAAGCACTCATGGAACGGCCGTTTGCAACAATTCTGAATTTCCGGTGAAAGGGTCGGAGCGGCGAGTTAGGGTGCCTGCCAGTCTAAGGCGTAGATTTCCTTGGTGCCGATGTCGCGAAGCAGAAGCGGCGAATCGTCGGGCGCGATGCCCAGCCAGAAGTTAAAGTAGCCGGTTTGCCGGAAGTTTTTCATGTCGGCCACCTGCTCGAGCTTCCGATCGCGAATCCGTATTCGCATTGCCCACGGCTGGTTTTCCCCGTGCAAGAAGTAAACATAGTCGCCGTTTTTCGACCAATTGGGGAAACCCAGGCTTATCTTCGCAATCTCCTCCCACTTCTGGGTCGCAAAATCGAAAAGCATGAGGCTCTGGGATGCGAAAGGCAAGGCAATGAGATAGCGTCCGTCGGGTGACCAGCGCGGGGAGAAAAGGCCCTCTGAGCCAGGCACCGTCGAGATTTGGTTGGTCTTAACATCGAGGATGAGGATGGTACTGTTGGCAGCAGTTGATCCGCTGGCGAAGGCAATTCTGGTTCCGTCGGGCGACCACGTCGGGTCCCACTCCTCTTGGGTGTCCGTGGGTAGCATTTCGCGCGGCGCTCCCCCCTGGTTCGCAACGATGTACAACTTCGGCTTGGGGCCGGAAAAGGCAAAGAAAACGATTTGCTGGCCATCAGGTGACCACCTAGGTCCTACGGGGGTGAGCGGCGGGTAGGTGAGCTGAATTTTTTGGCTGAGGTCCGATTTGCTCCTCCAGAGCGCTCCCTCCGGGAAGCTGACATAAGCTACCCACTGACCATCTTTAGAAAAGCTGACGCTATCCGCTGAAATCCCGGAGAGAAATGGAATGAACTCCCCTGCCCTGGTGTCATAGCGAGCCAACTCCCCACGCGCCAATGCGCCCACCACGAACAGCTTTTTGCCATCTTTGCTGGGCAAAGGCAAAGAGAATCTCATCGGCCCGGAGGTCAACTGGACGGGTTGGCCATTCACTTTTCCAAGGAAATTCCCCTTTTCCGCAAGGGCCCAGATATTGCCCTGTGACTGAAAAACGAAATATCTTCCGTCGGGAGTCCACTGGCCGCAACACTCCTCGGGAGGAGTGTGCCAGTCGGGGACCAAGGGGTGCAGGTTCGTCCCGTTGACCGACGAGACCTGGTAGAGACGGCCACTAGGCGTCAAAGCCCCCACAGTCCCGACATTGAATCGAATCACTGTGCCGTCCGGCGACCAGGCAGGATAGTAGGCTTGATCTGGCGCGGAGACTAGCTTGTGAGGTTCGGAGCCATCGCGCTTTGCTAGGAATAAGTCGTGTCCGTCGGCGTAAACAATCCTTTGGCCGTCGGGAGACCAGGCAGCGGCCTGCCCAGCGGCCTCTCCCAGTCTGCGAGGTGAGCCCCCGAGCACCGGGACCTCCCAGAGCGGCCCATGGAAAGCGGTCTGGCCGACCTCGTCCGCCACAAGCAGGTTTGCCCCGTCGGGAGAAACTGCAAGCAAGGACATAGTCGGTGAGGGAACGGAGACGTGCGCTACCTCTCCACCGGAGCTGGACACCTGCGCGATGAGAGGAATCGACGCGGGATATTCATTAAAGAAAATTCGTGACCCGTCCGTACCGACCAGACCCTTTCGATGACCGTCGTGAGTGACCGGGACGTAGCCTGATACCTTGGGCGGGGGGAGAGGGCGAGACTGCAGATAGATGAGGGGCAGGATGACGAGAAGACCCAATCCGCCGGCAGTGAACACCAGACTCTGCCATTTAGGCCGCCCGGTTTGGGAGACGGTCGCCTCACGCCGGAGGCCACCGGTCCGCGCCACTGCTGAAGATTCACAACTACCGGCAGATGCGGCGGCGGGGGACCGTCCCGACTCCGTGTCCCGCTTCAGCCGTTGGAGGTCGGCACGCATCTCCGCCGCGCCCTGATAGCGCAGGCTGCGGTCTTTCTCCAATGCCTTGTCGATGATCGCTTCGATTTGCGGCGGAAGTTCCGAATTGAAATGCGACGCCGGCCCCGGGTTCTGGTGCAGGATCGCGCCGCATATTTCTCCAGAGCTTGAGCCTTCGAACGGCATATTGCCTGCCGCCATCTCGTACAACACCGCGCCAAACGAGAACAGATCGCTCCGCGCATCCAGTTCTTTCGCACGAATCTGCTCAGGTGACATGTAAGCAACCGTGCCCAACATCGTTCCCGGGCTCGTCAGTTGCTGGGAATCGATCTCCGTCACGGTATTCGCCAATGCAATTTGGCTGGAAGGACTGCCCGGCGGCGCGACCTTCGCCAGCCCGAAATCGAGAATCTTGGCGTGCCCACGCTTAGTTACAAAGATGTTCGCAGGCTTGATGTCGCGGTGAACGATCCCCTTGGCGTGGGCGGCGTCGAGCGCGTCGGCGATGTCGATGGCGATGCGCAGAAGAACGTCCGTTTCCAGGGGACGCCCTGCAATGCGGTGCCTCAGCGTCACGCCATCCAGAAACTCCATGGCGATGAACGAACGATCATCATGCTTGCCGATCTCGTAGATTGTGCAGATGTTCGGATGGTTCAGGGCAGAAGCTGCACGTGCTTCGCGGCGGAAACGTTCCAATGCCTGCGGATCTTGCGCCACATCTTCGGGGAGAAACTTAAGTGCGACGAAGCGCCCGAGCTCGGTGTCCTCAGCTTTGTAGACCACGCCCATGCCGCCGCCGCCGAGCTTCTCCACAATGCGGTAGTGCGAGATGGTTTGGCCGATCATCAGAAGATTCTTGGCTTTCGGACCCCTTCATCTTACGAACGCGGCATTCGCGAGTCAACGAAAGGCAGCTGCGGCGCGGTCGCGTCGAATCACTCCCGGATGGTTCGGCAAACCTTACCTTACCTGATTACGGAAGGGTTGCCTGTGATCCGGGCGCAATCCCGAGAGGTATCGTTAATCGGCTGAGAAGAAGGTCACTTGTGCGGGAAGCCCGTTAGGCTTGGTGGCTCCGTGCCGCATGCTTGTCGCTTTACAGGTGCCCGTTAAGTGCCCCAAATACCCCTATTTTTGGCGGTTTTGACTTGCAGAAGGAGAGCTAAGTTCTTTGAATCCAGCGGGGCCATATAGGTTATGACGCGTTATGAGCCCGACGAGCTACCAGGCTGCTCCACCCCGCAGAAGCATCATAACACACAACTTAGATTTTTCTACAAATGCCCGTTTGCAGGGCTGTCGTTATCGCTGCCCGACGAGCTACTAGGCCGCTCCAAGC
>Ga0307478_10000566_pt1 | contig 37406 bp, 48 predicted proteins | sample atmos_gasesECM4C_2_FD_203713 | JGI IMG/M metagenome (GOLD analysis project Ga0307478, IMG submission 203713) | Hardwood forest soil microbial communities from Morgan-Monroe State Forest, Indiana, United States - atmos_gasesECM4C_05 | ecosystem: Environmental > Terrestrial > Soil > Temperate...
TTCCTTTCCTGTGCCGGTCTCCCCTTCGATGAGGACGGTCGAATCGGTGGAAGCCACCTGTTCTACTTGGCCGAGAACAGATTCTAGGGCGGCGCTATTGCCGATGATCCGCTTGAATCTTCGATCGGGCGGGTCTGCCTCTGGGTACCTGACGGTTGCATATTCTGGCACTCGAAATCTCCTATCATACGATGCGATTGTAGCCGTGTCGCTCACAGATCAAGTGCTGCGCGGACCGTTTCGAGCAACAGTTGATGATCCAACGGTTTCGCCAGGAACTCGACTGCGCCCTCTCTCATCGCTTGAATCCGCATCCTGGCGCCTCCATTGCTTATAAAAAAAATGATCGGAATATTGCATTGCTTCGCCTTAAGCCTTGCCTGCAGTTCCAAACCCGAGATCCCCGGCATTTGCATTTCAGCTATCAGACACCCGACTTCACGGTGCAAATCGGATTCAAGGAATTGTTCCGCCGATCCAAAGCACCGAGCCACAAATCCAGTAGACTCAAGTAGCTCCCGAAGTGATTTTTGAGTCGACTCATTCTCATCAATAATTGCAATCAACTTTGGACGTTTGGCCCACGGCAGGATGCGCGTTCGCCCTCGCTTATTACGTGGCCCCCAACTCATTTTTGCCCGCCCTTTCTCTCGTGATCCATTCACGGATGTAGGCCGGGCAATTTCTGAGTTCGGTTCCCGTCGATTCGAGGGAGGCCAGGAATCTTACAGCCTCCCTGTCCACGAGAAGAATGTCCTTTAGATCGATGGCCACTGCATCCCTTTCGTGTTCCAAACAACCCCGAAGCGTATCCACATCCTGCTCTCTGATTCGCCCGCTAATACACAAGATGACGTGACCCTCTTCAACGACAACGCGCTCGATTCTGCAGCTCATAATAGGTTTGCGTTCGAACTGCTGTTCCTTGCTGTTCCCGACTCGGCTTCCGAAGCACCCGATTTTGCTCGCACACACCAAGCGTTGCGTCTTTACGTCATGCCGACTCCTCTTCCGGCGCGGGAAAGCGAATGATCGACCCGCGCTGCTGGGGCGGAATCCATTTTTCGCTTTGTTTTCGGAATTTCTCAGGAACGTAGAACTCGATCACAATTGCCATTGCCATTACCATTCCCAGCCGCACTCGCAGCGGATGTGATCGCATAGCCTAGCTTTGCGGAGTACCCGTTTGCATGCTGCGCAGCACCGCATCCACATAGCGACCTCCTACATTGCTTCTCCTCGGCAAGCCATCCTTCGGGCCGCCAGCATCGCGACACACGTTAGCCAAAGCAAGCCTTACGCCATTCGTAATCTGTTGAGTTTATTCAAAGATGCGGCCGAACATAAGAAAGAGGAATAATGGCAATTTCCGCAATTTCGGCAATTTCGCCACTCTCGCCACTCTCGCCACTCTGGCTAGTTTCCTCAGAGCGAGGACCGTCCAACTTCAGACCGCTCGATTACTGCTTGGGCTGGGCAGGGGATTGGGATCGAGATTCTCGATCCAGAGTGGTTTTTCAGGAATTATTGGGATAGCTGACCAAGACTCCCTCGAAATAGTCTTTAGTGGTGGTGGGAGGACAAAGAGATTCTCCCCGCGGCGTGGTGTCACTTGACGGCGTGGCGGAACTTTATTGCAATCGATGTTTACGTGCGCACGCGTACCGGCGATTGCAAGGTTTCATACCTCCTAAAAAGTCGGCGAGACCCGCTTATTGGTGTTAGAACATTGCGCGCTCGGTTCCTGGGCCGTGGAGGGAGCTTTAATCGGCGTTAGCGTGACCTCATACCCTAAGTTTTTCAGCTTCTTAACCAGTCGGTGTTGGATCGTGTCCGCATTGCGTCGATCGAAGTAATCTCCTCCCAGCTCCTGATATGTGCACTGTCGTTTGGCCATGTAATAGGCCATGACCAGCATCGTGTGGGCCACTGCCACGATCGTCCTCTTCTTGCCTTTGCGCACAATCAGGTGATGATATTGCGCCGCTAGATACGTATTCTTGGTGCGCGAGGCAGCCCAGGCCGCTTGGCAGAGAGCTCGTCGTAACCAAACGCTGCCTTTGGGTGTCTTCCCGGAGAGACGCTTGCCCGCGCTTTCCTTGTTCCCAGGACAGAGCCCCGCCCATTTGGCCGCGTGGCCTGCGCTGGGAAACTGATTCCTGTTGGCTCCCATTTCCGCCACCAAGGTCGTAGCGGTCAGTTCGTCGATCCCTGGGATCGTATCCCAGAACTCGACCACAGTTTGTAGGGGACTCTTCTGGGCTGTGGCTGGAGCTTCCGCCTTCGCGCCTGGAGCTGCCAACTCTGCGGTCACGGTGTCCTCCGGCGGAACCGATGCCGGCTCCACTTGGGAGAGTAAGCATCGGATCTCCGTTTCCAACTGACTTAGCCGAATTTGAATCGCGTTTTGTTAATGTTGAGCGCTCTAATCCTAGACTCGAGAGTAGATCGCGGTATCCCGAGCCTAGCGGCTGCCCCCGAGGGTCCAGAAACCCGGCCTCTGCTCTCGGCCAGCGCTCCCTCGATAATCTCCCGCTCACTGCGCGGATCAACCTCACCTCTGACAGTTGGCTGCGCCTTAACTCGAGATGCTGGCACGGCTGTTTCTTTGGAAAGCCACAATTCATCCACGGACAAAACTTCACCGGAGCTCAGAATCACGGACCGCTCAATTACGTTCTGCAACTCACGGATATTTCCAGGCCAGGCATAAGACTGCAGCAAATCCAGTGTCTTGTTGTCGATTAATCGGACACGCTTGCCGCCCTTGGTGGCGAAGCGTTGCACGAAATACTCGACCAACATCAGGATGTCGTCCTTCCTTGCGCGGAGGGGTGGCACCTCGATGGGAAACACGTTGAGTCGATAAAAAAGGTCCTGGCGAAAGGTTCCATTGGCGACGGCTGCGTTCAAATCACGATTCGTGGCAGTGATGACGCGAACATCGACATGGACAGACTGTGTTCCCCCGATCCGCTCAAATTCGCGTTCCTGGAGCACCCTCAATAACGCGACCTGCGTATCGAGCAACAGTTCGCCAACCTCGTCAAGGAAAATCGTTCCCCCGTCGGCCAGTTCGAAGCGACCGACTCGCCGCTGCGTGGCTCCGGTAAAGGCGCCCTTCTCGTGACCGAACAATTCGGAAGCAATTAAGTCTCGTGGGATGGCTGCACAGTTCACGCTCACAAATGCTCGCGAGCTTCGCTGCGATCTTCGGTGGATGGCGCGTGCGACAAGCTCCTTGCCTGTTCCCGTTTCCCCCGTGATGAGAACCGTAGAATCGCTCGGCGCAACTTTGGAGATGCGCAAGAGTACATTCTTCAGAGCGGAAGAGGTCCCGACAATCTCTTCAAACATCGAGGTTTGGTCGATTTCCTCGCGCAGAGCGGCATTTTCCTGTTGCAGTTTCTCCTCTGCCCGCTTGCGATCTTCGATATCGGTACCCGCAACATACCAGCGCATGATCTGTCCCTTGTCGTCGCGCACCGGATTGTAGCGAGCCAGAAACCAACGATACTTTCCATCATGTTTGCGCACCCGCAACTCCACTTCGAAACCAGAGCCGCTTCCGAAAGCACGATCCCAACAAGCATTTACCCGTTCCGAGTCATCAGGATGAATGTGAATGCCAGGGCCCCTCTGCCGCCACTCGTCAAGGCCAATGCCGAGGTAATCGAGCTGAATGCGATTAGCGTGAATACGTTCGCGGCCGGCGCCGTATACCGAGACAAGTTGGGGCGTGAAGTCCAGCATCTGTCGGAGCTCGATTTCCTGTTGCCTCAGTGCTTCTTCCGCCAGCTTCCTGTCGTGGATATCGATATCGCTTCCATACCAACCGACAATCTGTCCGGCGGAGTCAAACAGAGGGAACACGCGCTCGAGGAACCAGCGGTATTCTCCGTCGAACCTCCTGAGGCGTGTTTCCATCTCAAGGGGCTTACCCTCCGCCAATGCGGTTCGCCACGTGACTTTTACTTCCTCAATTTCGTCGGGATGATATGCCGGTGTCCAACCCCACCCCACTGCTTGTTCCAATTTCATTCCCGTGTAATCCAACCAGCGTTGGTTAATAAAGTCGACCCAGCCGTCGGGTCGCGCGCTCCAGTGTAGTCCCGGGACAGTGTTGATAATTCGGTGAATTCTGTGTTCTGTTTCCTTGCCTTCGGTGACGTCCGTTACCGCCCCAACAAACTCGCGATTGCCGGATGCGTCCTGTAACGCGTGAGCTACGGCGTGAACGTACTTGACTCTCCCATCAGGCAGCAGCAAGCGACAGGTATGCTCGAACTGCGTCGACCCCGCAGAGGCACGATCGATGACCTCCTGGAAGTCGGTCCGGTCCTCAGGATGGACGCGCTGCACCACTGAATCGATTGTCGGCTTAACGGCGTGGTCGTACTCGAAGATGCGATAGGTTTCGTCTGACCAGACAATTTCACCGCTGATAGGCTTCCACCCGAAGCTGCCTGTGTGGCTGAGCCTCTGGGCTTCTGCTAAATAGTCTTCGCGCCGTCGGAGTTCCTGAGTCAGGAGCTCGTGCACCGAAGCGTCTATGGCAGTGCCAACGATTCTTTTCAGAGTGCCATTCTCGATAACAGGAGCACCAACGCAACGCACGTACCGAACTTCGCCGTTGGGTCTCACAATGCGCTTGGTGACATCACAACCCGCGGCTTCTGCAAACATTCGGTTGATTAGTGAGCGCATGAACTCGCGATCCTGTGGATGGACGATTGTCAGGTATTGCTCAAGGCTGACCCCTTCCTTCGCCGGATCGAGACCATAAATGTTGAAAAGTTCGTGCGACCAGTAAGGGAAAACTCCCGTAGGGTCCAAAACCCAGCTGCCCATGTGCGCAAGCCGCTCTCCCTCTGCGAGGTAGAACTCCGCTTGTTTGCGTTCTTCAATCTCGAGGTTAACGCCGATCCAATACAACAGAGTTCCATCGCTCGCCCGGAGAGGTTCTGCGCGACTGAGGAACCAGCGGTACCCTCCTTCCGCGTTTCGCACTCGAAAACTCACCTCAGCGGCACGGCCCGTGCGCAGACATGTTGACCAGACTCTCCGTGTTTCTTCTTGGTCGTCGGGATGCAGAAGGGGGATATGGGAATCCCAGCTCGCGGTAGTGTCAATACCGAACCGGAGAGGATGATCTTTTGGCAGCCCGAGGTAATCTGCAGTTCGATAACTGACAAAAGTGAGCGCACCCGACGGGAGAGCGTACCAGGTGTACGCCGGAATCACATTGAGGGTGGCTTGTAACTGTGCCTCGCGTCCCGACTCGGAGTTGTTGGCGAGTGAGACCATGGTAGGCATCATACACCGGGAAAAAAGTAGACGCTCCTCCATCCTTCGACATAGGGCAGGCGCTCCGGAAACAGCCCGGCACCGTCAATTCAGTCCATCAATTCGATAGGAGGTGCATCGGTTGTCAACTTTGTCAACTGCGGGTGCTCCACGGACTCCAAAGAAAGTGGTAACCTGCGTGTGGCCAGAATCAGCACCGAATGAAAACCACAAAGCAAGGCAAAACTCATCGCGAAAGCGCTAGATGTGCCTGCTGAGTGAACAACGGCCATGCGCCAGCCCAGGAACGTCGCACAAACCGTCGTCAGTGTCGGCCCACCAAGGCGCTGCACGATGTTCAGCGAAGTTGTCGCCATCGGCAACTCTTCTTTCCGTACTGACGCATATGCGGCGGAAATAGATGGAATTCCGACGGCACTCATCCCCATGCCTCTAACAAAAAGGGTAACTGCCAGAATGCCCTGACTGAAGTGTTTGGAACTCAAATAGAGAAAAGGCAGTGTGCCCAGAAACGCGATAACCGCACCTCTAAAGGATGTTCCCCTAATGCCAAAGCACCGAGTGAGCCTTGCAACCCACGGATAGGTACATACCATTCCCAGTCCCATTGGCGCCATTAGCCAACCTGTAGCACTCGGCGACTTGCCTACGTCGAGAATCAAATATACGGGAATCAGCATCTGCCCCGCGAATGACAGACCGTTAACCGTGAACTGCGTCAAAGCCGATGCAGAGAAGACCTCGCCGCGGAAAATCTGCAGATCAATCAACGCTCTTGGGCCGTCTTTCAATGCCTTGCGGAAGAAAGTCGCAAGCAGAATAAGCGATAGCAGGAGGATGACCAAGCCTTCGCGCTTGTTCAGATGGTCCGAGCCGTACAGAAAGAGCACCAGACTGGGCGATAAAGTCAGAAAACCGACCAGGTCGAAACTTCTTTGAGATCGTGTTCCGTTTTCATCCGCAGGAAGAAACAAGGAGGCGAGTACAACCGCAAGCACACCGATCGGCAGGTTGATAAGGAAAAGCCAACGCCAAGACTCGTGCTGCAGAATCGCGCCCGCGACAACTGGGCCCACGATGGGTCCTAGCAGCACCGGTACTGCTACATAGCCCATCACGCGCACCATGTGTTTTCCCGCGGCGCGCGCTATCATGAGCTGCGTCAACGGCGCCATTAGTCCTCCACTGATGCCCTGCAGAACGCGGAACCCGATCAAGGAGTCCGCCGACCAGCTCAAGGCGCACAGGACGGAGGACAACGTGAACCCGGAAAAGCAAAAGAGGTAGAGCCTCTTGGTTCCAGTGCGCTCCACCAGCCAGCCGTTGAGCGGAAGCATCAGAGCGAGTGCCAGCAAATACCCGCTGGTAACCCATTGGATCGCTTGCAGGCTACTATGCAGCTCTACGGCAAGGCTCCCAAGCGAAACGTTGACAACGGTGGCATCCAGTTGTGAAAGAAACGAACCCAGCACCGCGACTGAGACTGTCTTCCATACTCCTGGATTGAGCCGGTCGAAATGGTCAGCATCTTCAGGCAAGCGCTTTTAAAACCTCATCGACCGACCGCACCCTTGCAAGACGCGGGAAGATGTTTTGGAACGCAAACTTATGCTCGTCGGCATCCCGGCCCGAGCAGGCGTCTTCGGCGACAACGAACGCGAAGCCCAAGCCGGTCCCTTGCCGCAGTGTCGATTCGACCCCCGCGTTGGTCGAGATTCCAGTGAGGATGATGGTGTCGATGTCGCGAGCCCTCAGTTTCTGCTCAAGCGGCGTTCCAGCGAACGCGCCCCAGTGATATTTCGTGATCATCAGATCCCTATCTTGAAACCCAGCTGACGGCGCAATCTCCATCAATTTACTTGGTAGATGCTTGCCCTCAAACGACATCGGAACGTCAACCGGTATCCTGATGGCTTGATTGATATCCACCCGCACCCACACGACCAGCCCTCCCTTAGCCCGCAATACATCGGAGATCCGCCGATTATTCGACACCACTTCCGCTGCGGCATGCGGGGCCGGGTTCATCTGCAGAACAGCGTTCTGTAGATCGATAGCGACTAGCGCGGTTTTACGAGGATCGATTACAAGCTGAGACATGGGTCCTCAACAAAGTCGAGGGTATCCTCGAATTTCTATTGATAGAATATGAGGATGTCCTTGATTTCGTCAAGCCCTATCCGAGTGGCTCCTCAGCAGGACCGCTCGGCGCGCAGGTTGGCGGGCTTTCTTCAGGCCGCCGCCGAACTATTTGCGAAGGTCGGATATCAAGCCACAACGATGCAAGCGATCGCCGATCGCAGTGATTCGTCGATTGGAGCGCTGTACAATTATTTCCCCGACAAAGAATCTGTCGTCGCCACACTGCGCCAGCAGTACTCTGAAGATTTGCAGTCGAGGGTGAAGTCACTCATGGTGGAGTCGAACAACCTGTCAGCTGTTCGCTTTGCCGAGGCGTTCATCGACTGCATCACAGATTTTGTGCAAGATCGACCGGCTTGGCTGAACCTGGTCGCTGCACCCGTTCCCTTTCATCGTGCACAGTCCGCCAGGAAGGCTCTGCGCTCGACAATTGCCGATGCATTTCGAACCAAGAACCCGTTCCTTTCCCGAGAACGGGCATTACTCGCCGCAAACGTTGCCGTTCAGATCCTAAAAGGCATGACCACACTTTGGCGGGAGGCAGAAGCGAAATCACGAGATCTCGTTGCAGCAGAGTTTCGAAAGGTGCTCACTTCGTATTTACAAGGGGTCTTGTGCGAAAGAGAGCGAGCAGAATAGATCGCGTTGCAAACCGCCTTGATGCACTGCCTACGCCTATCGGACCTCGTTGGAGCTTTCTTGCAGACAGGGGTGTCTCTGTATTCACAGAATTCCCAACTCACAGGGGCACACGAAACGTATATCTTCCGGCATTCGGCTGATCTGCAAAGTATATTTCCACTACTTGCTCTAGTCTCGATCAGCATCGGGGAACATCCCACCCGGCATCCATGTGTTCTGCTAGCGATGCGTGACACCAATTGACCCGTCAACGTCTACGACTCAACCCTGGCAGCGAGTTTGAGGTTAGTGAGGTTCAAATATATCTAACATACGCGGTTTCAATGGGGTGAAGCCCCAGCTGACAACCAGCGCCTTTGGCAGTGTATTTGCTTATGGCTCATTCGACCATCTGTACGAGGAAATCAACATGACCGTGCCCGGCCATTTCTCAACTAGGGCGGCGAACGCTGACGAGATGTCGATGCGAATGATGCACGCGGGAGAGGACTTCATAACTTCCAACTTACAAGGGCGCTCCCAGGTGAGAAGGCAGTTGATGAAGCGCCAACACGAGGCGTTCACTGTGAGTCGGCGCTGGCACCACGCTTAGGTATGAAGGGCCGAAGCTGGCGTGGGTCGGATTTATCAGGTTCTTAGAATTGTGGATGTTGTAGAGATGTTGTGAAAGGGAAATGACGTGAAATCTAAATTGCTCCAGCCCCACTTTATCTTAGTTACGTCTGTTGTGATCTTTGCTCAAGGGCTATCAGCTCAGGCACAGGATGGCAAGCTGCGTCTCAAGGTCACTCCCAAACAAGCGTACGTATTCGTGGACGACAAGGCTATCAGCGAGGCAAGTAAACATCACACCCTGGATCTGGGTGCAGGCGACCACAAAATTGAATTAGTCAATTACGGGTACAAGCCGGTCACTCGAACGGTCACAATTGCTGCCGGAAAAACGACAGACCTCGATGTCACCCTAGCGAAGGTCGGCGACAAAGTAGCTGGGCCTCTCGGTGCCATCTCCATCAAGGGAGCGGACCGGGATGCCGTTCTCATTAATGGGAAAACTCCAGACTTTTTCGTTGGCCACGGAGATGAGTTCAACACCGATTTCTTGTGGTGGAAGCAGGAACTTGTAGTCCCACCCGGCACGTACCAAGTCGCAATACGGAGTGGAAACAAGGATGTCTGGTCAAATCAGGTAAATGTTGGGCCAATGAGCGCGTCATTGTAGAAGTACCGAAGGGCGTCGGTAAAACTGTGCCTTGGCATCGCGGAGAGAAATTGCCCAGCATCCCTCGGTTTACGGCGGGCGTCGCCAGCGCGACCGTTGCTGTCGCCAAGCCTTCCGCCGAACTAGCCGCGAGCAATGCCCAGCTCAATTGCGGCGACACAACACAGTTGAGGTGGAGCTCCTCCGATGCTCCACAGGTTGAAATCAGCCCTGTCGGGACGGTTGCACGCTCAGGCGAACAAACGGTTCAGCCGAAGCAGGCAACGACGTACAACCTGACGGCGACGGGACCCGGTGGCACAGCAACATCCAATGTCACCGTCAATGTGAACAGAGCGATCGATGCGGATGTGTCGCTCTCGCCGGGGGAAGTGCTCTATAAGCGCGTCGGAGATAAAGTGTTGGAAGATGACACTGCCGCATTGAACTGGACCGCCAAGAACGCGTCGAATATCTCCATTGATGGCTTAGGCAATGTCGATCCGAGCGGCAGCCGCGCTTTGACGATTGCGCCGAAGAAGAACGACCCCGGAGCAGTAGACGAGACCGTTACCTACACTCTGAACGCAACGAACGATTGTGGCGGTGTCCAAACTCGAACGGTTGCACTGCACATTGTGGGAACGATCGAACCGGGCGCACTTATCATGCGAAGCGTTTACTTCCCGACCGATCGGCCAAGAACTCTTAAATCCGAAGCAGGCCTGCTGCCGAGCGAACAGCACGAACTCATGACCATCGCCGAGGAGTTAAAGAAGTACCTCGGTTTCAAGTCCGACGCACGGTTGATTCTAGCCGGTCACGCCGATCGCCGCGGACCGGAGAGCTACAACATGCGTCTTTCCGAACGGCGCGCCGAACTGGTCAAACGCTTCCTTGTGGATCAAGGGATTCCGGAATCAAACATTAACATACAGGCGCTGGGCAAGACGAACAACCTGACGACCGAGCAAGTGAAACAACTATTGGATCAAAGCAGTGATCTTGCCACCGACATTCGGGACAAAGTCGTCAAGAGATTAGGCAATATCGTGCTGGCGCACAACCGTCGCGTCGATCTGACGTTGAGTTCAACTGGGCAAGAGTCTGCCCGCGCGTACCCGTTCAACGCCGATGACTTCGCTCAGCTTGTTGATCGAAACGGTCCGACGAAGGCTCCTCCAATCCAACCGGCGGCGGATAAGGAGCGGTCGGGCAATTAGACGAGCGATTCACTACTCGATGGGTAAGGTCTTAAAAGGCGGGTCCAAACTCAATGCTTTCGGCGTGGTCGCGGACGCCGGGTTGATGGGAAGTCTACGCTTCAGAATCGGACGATCCATGGCGGGGTTATGACGCTGTTGTCGACCTGTATCGGCGCCGCATTGAGCCGTGGACTGGAAGCCTTGATTCGGACTACCGAGGCACGGACGGACTCGTGCGCGCAGCCCGTGGCGAACCCACATCTATTCTTCGTTGCATTGCTGGAAGGAGCGGAATCAGGGGGGCCTCCAACGCCTTCTGGATCCGAATGGTCGCATGATGGAATCGTCGGGGGAATGGGTGCTTCTGGATGAGACCGTGCGTGCTAGGAAGAGACTATCCATCTACCATCCTTATTCAGAATCGATACTGGAGCCCTGAGTATGAGCAATCAGCGAAAAGAGCAGGCGCTCTTCCAGGTTCGCTTCGCACGCTGTCATCGATTGCTTCACTTCATTGCATGTGTCCTAAGCGGTGCGGAACGAACGGAGGAAGTTATCGAACGTTGCAGGCTCAGAGCGTCTCTTAGTCCACAACGATTTGAATACGAAGGTGCATTCCGCAGTTGGCTGCTAAGGCTTCTGATTGACGAGGCTCTAGCGGTTCTTCGTCGAAGCCAAGAGGATGCAGGAGGGAACGACATAGTGGCGGAGCGACGGGACTCGCGCCCGCGATCTCCTGCTTGATAGCAGTGCTAACCAACTTGCAGCCTTCATCGCCGAGAATCTGTGTGTGCCGGATCAGCGGCCAGAATCTGGGAGCGGCCGTGAATCAGGCCTTTGCTTTGAAAGAAGTTGACCACTTTCGCGTCATTCGGCGGAACAACTTAATCATCTGCGCGATGCTTACGGACACTATTGACTTGGATTGACGGTAGTGTCATCGACGCCGATCAGGGATTTTTGAAACTGATCGAAGCCGAACCTGTCCTTTATCCACTTTCCGTCCAAGGGGGATGTGGCCTTTATCGTGCATAAGCTTTTGGCGAACTTCCTGCACGATACGAGGTGAAAAGATGAATGCTCAACGTCAACGAAAGTGCGCCTATTCGGCTTGCTAATGCACAGTCACAGCTACGGAGACGTACTGCAGCGCCTATTGTTCCCAAGCCGATCGCGTTCAGGAGACGGAAATTAAATGCGATTGCAAGCACCATCCCTGCGCGCTCGGCTGAGCAAGTCCGACGCAACAAGATCGCGCGGAATTGGTATCTCATCTATGGATCACTAAAGCATGGCATTCCCTGAACGACGTACCGTCGACATTCTGCTGACGACTGCGTTGTTGACCGCAGTCGGCGTCGCCGTCTACTGCGCTCGGCGGGTCATTCTGATGTTTGTTTTTGCCATACTGTTCACCTACCTCCTCAATCCCGTAGTGAAGTTTCTGCAGCGCCATTCTTTGTTTTTCAGAAATCTCCGAGGGCCAGCGGTCGTCGAGGTGTACCTAACATTTGTGCTGCTTATAGCGCTCGGGGGTTACACGTTTGCCCCAAGCCTGGCAAGAAGTACGGCGAGGGTGCTGGATGATGCACCCGCTTTTTTGAATAGTCTCTCCACTGGCGATGTCGCAAGTGATCTGCGAGGAAAATACGGTTGGAGCGAGGCGCAGGAACTTCGCTTCAGAGCCTTCCTTGCGCGGCACAAACAAGATATTCAGAGTCTTGTACCGACAGTCGATCGCTATCTTTCAAACGCTGCGCAAATTTTCGGCTGCTTCCTGTTGATTCCCATCTTGGCCATCTTTTTCTTGCGCGACGGTCACCGCATCGTGGAGGTTTTCATTCGGCTGCTCTTTCATACCGATCGGCATCCTCAGATTAATGCATTAGTAGGCCAACTGCACCTGATGCTGACCCGATACATTAAGGCGCAGCTGTTGCTGTGTGTGCTCTCTTTCGTATTCTATTCGGCAGCTATGCTCGTCCTGCGTTTTCCCCATGCCATCGTATTGGGGATATTGGGTGGATTGCTGGAGTTTATTCCAGTTCTCGGCTGGACAAGCACATTCGCTGTGGTTGTTGGCGTCGGTATTTTGAATCACTCTCACTGGGCCTGGATCGCGGCATTGTTGGGCATTTGGAGAGTGATTCAAGACTATTTTGCCACGCCTCGGATCATGGGAAGTCACTTGAAGATTCATCCTCTGGCTGCGATTTTCGCTGTGCTGGTCGGGGCCGAAATCGGAGGAATCGTCGGTATCTACCTCGCAGTACCGCTGATGGCCTCGTTCTGCATCATCTGGCGTTCAGTTGCTCAAGAGCGAACAAAACGAGGTTGTGTATCTGATCGGGAAGCCGCTGCGAGCACATCTTCGAATCTTGTAGAGCCAGCGATCTCATGACCAATCAGTTGACTGCACTCGTCACTGTCAAAGGCTGGCGATTGTATGGTTGCCTAAAGGAGCTTGAAAGGACTTGCCAGTCGCTCTCAGCCAGAGGTCGGACTGGAGGCAAGGGTGCTCATGCCATAACAAAAAAGACGTCCTAAATGAGAGGTGACGATGAAAACAGACTATATCTTTTTATGCGGGGAAATGCGGACTCGGTTCGGTTTGGAAGATGCCGGTCGAGAATTGGTTTGCGCGCTGCACTCCAATGATCCAGATATCGCCGTGCTTGCTTCTGCCATTTTGGAAAGCAGATCTCAGACTGCCGGCACGCTCGATGCGACCTTCGGCACCGGAGGAAGGGTGACCACCTTCTTCGGAGGCGACGGTCTCAACGGTGACGACGCGCATTCCGTTGTGGTGCCAGAAAGACGGGAAGCTCGTGGTAGGAGGATCGACGACCAATCTTGACGACACAACAGACTTCGCGCTGGCACGCTAAGCAGCAATGGCACGCTCGACAGCACCTTCGGTACTGGTGGCAAAGTAAAAACGACCTTCGGCAACTTTGACTTCGTGGGTGCATTGGCCCTCCAGTCCGACGGGAAGATCGTCGCGGTGGGCATGACTATCGTTAACTTTAGTCCCGATTTCGCAGTGGCACGCTACAACAGCAATGGCACGCTCGATACGACCTTCGGCATCGGTGGCAAGGTGATCACCGACTTCGGAGGAGCGGCTCAGGCATTTGCCGCCGGCGCATAGGCCGACGGTAAGATTCTGGTTGCGGGATAGAACGCCTGTCACGGCAGAGGCCGCGGGTTCGAGTCCCGTCGCTCCCGCCAATTCTTCGACTCGAACGCTTCTAGTCTTCCGTCAAAACGCCTGAGGCCAGCTTTACTCCCGCATTGCCGGCGGTTCGGAAACAATTCCTAAAATGCTACGCCTCCGCAGCAGCTTAGCCATAGTTGACGAAAATAGGCACTCGCCTTGAGTTGGAAATGTCCCCGCGCATACCCTGGCGCGTTGGCAGCGTAAGTCGCCGAATCGAAAGTTGAGACAATCAGAGCGGGGTGCGGTTTCTCTGACTGCGAAGAGAAATTCATGCAAATAGGGGACTTAGGCAGGCAAATGGATCAATTCGCTGCGGAACGGTATGCTCAAAAATTGTCTATTCGGTACGTATCGGGCCTCTGCAACCAGAAACTATTCTGCCGCAATAGGTTGCATTATTGCCACAATCTTCACTTTCTCGCGGCCAGCTACAGCATGGCCGGGGATTTCGCGCACGCCAAACAAGCCGCCGATGCAGTGGCTGCGCACGCCGCTCCAATGCTCCACGACATGCCTATGGCGGAGACCTACGTGCCCTACCCAATCTTCATACTCGTTCGCTTCCATCGCTGGAATGACATCCTTGCGCTCCCGGCACCGAGCCCCGGCATGGCTATGACCAATGCATTCTGGCGTTTCGCACGCGGGTCCGCATTTGCCGCGAAGGGCCAAATTGCCAAGGCTGAAGCGGAACGGCAGATTCTTGCTACAGCGCGCAAGGAAACACCTGCCGATGTGGAGTTCAGCTTCTATTTCAACAAAGCGCAACGCTTCCTTGATCTCGCGGAGAATATCCTTGACGCTCGGATCGCTGCTGCGAAAGGCGACCATACGCAGGCAATCAGCTATTGGGAAAAGGCAGTAGAAGTCGAAGATAAGCTGTATTATGGCGAGCCGCCGGAGTGGTTCTATCCAGTCCGCGAATCCCTGGGAGCCGCATTGCTGCTGAACGGCCAAGCGGATCGCGCAGAAGCCGTGTTCCGTGCAGATCTGGAACAGCACCCACGAAATCCACGTTCGCTTCTTGGCCTGTTGAAGAGCCTGGAAGCTCAGAGTAAGACTGCCAACGTGGAAGAGGTTCGACGAGAATTTGTAGTGGCTTGGAAAAGCGCCGACGTGCCACTTGAACTTGGGGATCTGTAAAGCCCATGCAGGCATGTCATAGGGTAGGCGAGGTCGCCCCACTCGCGGAGCAGACTGCGCAACCGGGTTCCGGGTGGAAGGTTTTCGATTCAGCCCGACTGTACCAGAGGACTCCAGCCGCAAATAAAGTAAAGGCCAGCAGAATTCCTACAATGATCAACAACACATTCACTAGTGTTTGACGTTTCATCCATGGACCCCCTCAAACCAAGTGGAGCCGACGCTGCACCGGCCCTGCGGTACGCTAGAAACGCCAAAGGCGCAGGACGATTCGCTCGTCCTGCGCATTGACGCTAAGGGGTAATGCGCTGAGCGCTCAGAGTGCCCGTCGTCGAGAAGATCAGGTTACCGGAGGGGTCATAGACCTTGTATGAGAAGGAGCCGTGATAGGTGTTTCCCTCCGAATCAAGCGCAATCGTCTCGCTGATGACGCCGTTGCCCGCGAAGTTGCCACTCGCGTCGAAGGCCCAGAACGGGTGCTTTAGCTTGATGCTTCCCGGCTGGGTCTGTTTGTACACGCCCAGACACACCGTGCCTGCACCGTTGGCGGGCTGGGGCGGCGCAGTGTCATTAAGGATCTCTGTTCCGTCGTTGTGCCATTGATCATAGCCGGTGTCAAACACCTGACCACCGGAAACAAAAGTCACATACCACAACCCCACGATGGAGGCAGAACCCTCTTCCCTGGTCATGGCTGGTGTTGCCATGGCGATACCGGCCAGGGCTTTCGCCGAGGGAACTTGTGCCAGGGGAACGAACCCATCCTTGCTGACTTGCGGTCCACAAGCATGGGCAGAGCCCGGCAGAACCAGAAGGCACGCCAGTGTCGCGGCTGCAAAGCCCGTCCATGCAAAACCCCTACGTGATGCCAGCGAACTGATTACGAATCCACGCGTCATAGATTTTTCTCCTTTACGGGCCACTCGCTCTCGAATCGCGCGGTGTCGGCCCGTGAACGCGGGCGAACTTAGGCGAGCAGACCGAAGCAGTCAACTGACATGTTCCTAGCAGTCTAACGTTCCTAAAGACAATGGTTTACTGGAGCTTCTGGCGCGCGTCTGCGGGCAATGCTAGACTCCCGCACGGGTGTTTTTCACGCATGTCTGTGTCGCCACCCACTTCGAAGCTCGTGCAGTTCGGTGTTTTCGAGTTCGATCCGCAGCGCGCCGAACTTCGCAAGCAGGGCGTCAAGGTCAAGTTGCAAGATCAGCCCATGAAGGTCCTGCAACTCCTCCTGGAGAACCCGGGCGAGATCGTCAGTCGGGAAGATCTGCGCACACGCATTTGGCCCGCGAATACCTATGTTGAGTTCGATCAAGGACTCTACAGCGCGATCGCACGCTTGCGGGACGCGGTCGGAGACTCGTCGGAAAGCCCACGCTTCATTGAAACCATTGCGCGGCGGGGGTATCGGTTCATCGCGCCAGTGACGATGGCAAATCCCCTACCCGCCACCCAAAATCATGAAGGATTAGATCAAGCTCAAGGTCAGCCGGGGAAGCTCGATCCTCGCTGGCTGATCACAAGCGTCGTGGTCGGTTTGATTGGAGGGGCGTTACTTTTGGCGATTGTGTTCGTGTTCGACATGGGGGGCGCAAAGGAATGGTTGCTTCGCAGGACCGCGAAAAACGTTGAGGTGCAACGGATCACTGACTTCGTCGGTGTGAAAGAGGCACCAGCAATTTCGCCGGACAGTAAGGCGGTAGCTTTCGTAGCACCCGTCAACGGTCGCAAGCAAATCTGGCTTCGATTGTTGGCCGGAGGCTCGCCTCTACAGCTCACCCATGATGACGCCGACCATCAGCAGCCACGCTGGACACCCGATTCCAGTTCCCTGATCTACTTCACCCCTGATCCTTCTCCCGGCCAACCAGGCACGATTTGGGAGATCTCAGCCTTAGGCGGAGTTGCCCGGAGGATCGCCTCCTCGGTGTCGGCCGGAGATATCAGCCACGACGGGCGGCGTATAGCGACCTTTCAGTTGCGAAGCGCGTATGTCGCACTCGTCATGATTTCACGTGATGGCTTGATGCTGCGCGAAATAAAGCGCTTCCCGAATCTTTACGGTTACGACATTCCGCGCTGGTCCACGGACGACCGCTGGATTGCTTATGTGCGAGGCTGGAGCTACCTTTTCGATTGGGTCATTCAAGTCATCGCTGTTGAAGGAGGCGAGCCCCGAGACGTCGCCCACGGTGAGATGTTGCGCGACTTTTCCTGGCTGCCCGATGGCTCCGGCCTGGTTTATTCGTCCTCGGCGGGAAGTACCATTCTCTATCCGCCGATCTTTAATCTAAGAGTCGTCGGGCGCGCGGGCGGCGGGGACCGACAACTGACATTCGGCGAGGTGTCATATGTGCAACCGGATGTGGTGGCGGGGAGGCTGGCCGCCAGCCGGCTTCGCATCCAGTCGGATATTTGGCGTTTCCCGGTTTCGGGTTCTGCGCAGCAGAACACCAATGGCGCCATGAGGATCACTCACCAGACCGGTCAGGCACAGACGCCGTCGGTGAGTCCCGACGGCAGAGAATGCGTCTACCTTTCCGACAGTGGAGGCCACGGCAATCTCTGGATTGCAACCACCGACGGCTCGAAGACCCGCCAAATCACGTTCGAACACGATCCTGCGGTTGCGATCGGTGTCCCTATCTGGTCTCCCGCGGGAGACCGCATCGTATTCATTGTTACTCGACAAGGAAAAACTGGGGAGTGGGTCGTGAGTCCCGATGGCAGCAATTTGCAGCAGTTAGTACCGCTCGGCTCAGGAGCCAGTTGGTCTCCCAATGGAAAGTGGGTGTACTACCAGAAGGAGCGTTGTATCGAGAAGATTCCGGTTGACGGCGGCAGCGCTGTGCAGGTTCGCTGTCAAGATCGCCCCGCACCTGAATCCCTGTCTCCTGACGGCGCAACACTCTACTATTACAATGGTGTGGAAAATGCCTTCGGTGGCGTCGAGGTCTGGAAGGCAAGGCCAGAGAACGGGCCGTCCGAATTGCTTGTTCGCCTACCTGGCTCCCGCCTTCCGTTCGATGGATTCGTGTGGCAGCAGACCTTGTCGCCGGATGGAAACTGGTTAGCGGCACCCCTTGTGGATCGAGGCACCACTAACCTCTGGGTGATGCCTGTCCACGGCGGCCTGATGCGACAGATCACCGATTTCGCGCAGCGTTCGGTGGTGATCGTGCGCCGCGTGTCCTGGTCTCCGGACGGCAAGTATATTTACGCCGCCATCGCAGAAACCGACGCCGATGTAGTACTGCTTGACGGTCTGTTGCCGCAATGAATAAACCTGTGGCGCTCATCTCCAGTCTCGATTAGGACGGTGAGCAGAATAAACTCTCGAAGCTCGGGACACAGAGCTCGACTTAGTTTGTGCACGGAATCGGAGGCAATTCGTTTCTGAGTGTGACGTGCGGTGGCGACGGGGCGCTGCGAATCAATCATAATCACGGATGACGAGCCACTCGGAAGTTGAGCCCCCGCGGAATCAGGCAGGCCCCAAGTCGGCTTCAAGGAGATGTGGCTGGACTAGGATCGATAAACGGCGTTATCGCCATGAACTCCCGAACAGTCGGCCAACAGAAATTAAGAAAATGCGCTTCGACTAGTTTCGCTCGAGCTTAGATGAATCGGCTTGTCTTCCAACCCCAGCGGGCGCTAGTGCATCAACTCCCCCGAACGGAGGACTCACTGGCTGTGAAGCGGGTGATCAAAGGTGTGCATATCGTCCCGATGGGGTTTGCAAACGCCTTCTTGATCGAGGACGACGACGAGTTAGCGCTGATTGATGCCGGTTACCCCCATAAGGAAGCAGCTGTCTTCGAGGCGATCCGGGCGCTAGGCCGTACGCCAGACCAGTTCAGGCACGTCGTTTTCACTCACGCTCACCCGGATCATATCGGCAGCGCCGCCGCTATCGTGCGCGGCACCGGTGCGAGGACCTACATGCATCCGCTCGATATCCCGATTGCCGAGAGTGGAGGTCCTTTTCGGCCGATGAGGCCGGCGCCTGGTCTCTGGGGGCGAGTTTTGTGCAACCTGTTCTTCCATCCCGAGGAGCAACTCGACCCGGTTGCCGTCGACCAGCCTTTGACCCCAGGGGAAACACTGCCGATCGCAGGCGGCTTCGAAGTAATTCATGTCCCCCGGCATTGCGCCGGACAAGTCGCGCTGCTGTGGCGTCCCGGACGAATGCTGTTCGCCGCTCATGTGTGCACGAACATCATGGGCCTCGGTGATCCCGTTGGCTTCGAGAACTTGGAGGAGGGTCGCGTGAGCCAGCGCAAACTTGCCAGTCTCTCATTCGATGCTGCCGGGTTTGGCCATGGCAAGCCTATCACCCGCGATGCGTCGAAGCGTTTTCGAAATAAGTACGGCAAACATCAAGAGGAAGTGCATCAACTTCGATCGGCAGCTTAATGCCTCGACCGAGGGGACCGGTTGGGACTGGTTTTGTCTAAAACGCTGCAATTGTTCTTCGCGCCACTCGTATACTCATCACCGGTTCGCGGCCTGTCAAATAGGCCTGGGGTTTCGACTTCCGAATCGTCGTTACGGTCGAGAGAGCCTGCAATATAGGTCGGTCAGAACGTCCGGCCTTCACATCAGGGTGAAGGCCGGATTTGTCCTATGCCGCCGCTCGCTCACTTTTCTTGAGGAATGTCAGTAGATCGGCGTTAATCGTGTCGGCCTCAGTCGTGGGCATGCCGTGAGGAAAGTCCTTGTAGGTTTTAAATGTGCTATTCCTCAGCAACTTTGCCGACAGCGGTCCAGCCGCGACATAAGGCACGATTTGATCGTCCTCGCTGTGCATGACCAGGACTGGCACAGTGATTTTCTTCAGGTCTTCGGTGAAGTCCGTCTGGGAGAAGGCGACAATGCCGTCATAGTGCGCCTTGGTGCCTCCCATCATGCCTTGGCGCCACCAATTCCAGATTATGCCTTCAGAGGGTTTCGCACCGGGCCGATTGTAACCATAAAACGGTCCAGCAGGCACATCATAGTAGAACTGGGCTCGGTTGGCGGCCAGTTGCGCCTGCAATCCGTCAAACACCTCCTTGGGCTGACCGGTCGGATTGGCCGCCGTCTTCAGCATCAGCGGAGGCACTGCGCTAATGATGGCCGCTTTTGCCACCCGACTTTCGCCGTGGCGAGCCAGGTAGTGCACCACTTCGCCGCCCCCAGTGGAATGGCCGACATGAATCGCATCCTTGAGGTCGAGATGTGCGGTCAGCGCCGCCAGGTCGTCGGCATAGTGATCCATGTCATGGCCGTCCCAGCCCTGGCTGGAGCGCCCGTGTCCCCGCCGGTCGTGAGCAATCACACGATAGCCACGTTGGCCGAAAAACAGCATCTGGTTGTCCCAATCATCAGCCGACAGCGGCCAGCCGTGGCTAAAAACAATGGGCTGACCTTCGCCCCAATCCTTGTAATAGATTTCCGTTCCGTCTTTCGTCGTAATCGTCGGCATGGGTATTCTCCTTTTGTGTCTAAGTCAGCCGGAAAATTCTGGACCGTCTGTTGTTCCTTTGCGACCTTACAGATCTGCAAGTATTTCCAGCGCCAGCATTGTCCAAGCCTCGGTAAAAGGCGCTAGAATCACAAATCGTCGTCTATACGAGGGGTGTGGCTACAATTCGGATTCGTGCATTTGAACCCTAAACTGGCTGCGTGTAAATGGGCAAAAACGACAAAGTGCGGGGCAAAAACGACATTGCCACAACCGGCGGATTGATTGAGATTGGTATCTTGCTATATCCCGGCGCCCAGATGTCGGCAGTCCTCGGACTGACAGACCTTTTCGGCGTCGCCAATCGGCTCAGTGCTGAGCACGGAGGCACGAATCCGAGGGAGTTGCGGATCAGTCATTGGCAGTTGCGGGATAAACCCAGTTATGAACTCGTACGCGTTTTCGACAGCCACCAGCAACAACCTCAAAAGTTAGTTGGTTTGATCTTGCCGCCAAATCTCAATACTGACCCGCAGGGAGGGGCAATTCCTGAACTTCAAAGATGGGTTGAAACCCAGCATGCTTCGGGCTGTATCGTCTGCTCGGTTTGCGGGGGCGCTTTTCTTCTGGCCAAGACAGGGTTGTTGAATGGGCGATCCGCCACTACACATTGGACGTTCTCACAGACTTTAGCCGACCGATTTCCTCAAATTCGAGTCGACACTGAAAAACTGATTATCGATGACGGGGACATCATTACAGCGGGGGGCCTCATGGCTTGGGTCGATTTAGGATTGAAACTCGTCGACCGCTTCCTGGGTCCGACCGTCATGCTTGAAACAGCCCGGTTCTTTCTTGTGGATGTGTCGGGTCGCCAGCAGCGTTTTTACTCGAACTTCTCGCCCAAGCTGCATCACGGCGACGAACCGATACTCAAGGTTCAGCAATGGCTTCAGAACTCTGATGTTGGCAGCCTGAGTGTCTCGACTATGGCCGCGAAGGCCCGAATGGGCGAACGCACTTTCTTGCGCCGATTTCAAAAGGCAACGGGTCTGACGCCAACAGAATACGTGCAGCACTTGCGCGTAGGGAAAGCTCGCGAATCGCTTGAGTTTTCATCACTAGCCATGAAGGAAATTGCCTGGAAGGTTGGATATGAGGACTACGGGGCGTTTCGAAAAGTATTCCAGAAAATCATGGGACTCTCTCCGGGAGATTATCGCCTTCGATTCAGCGTTCCAGGGAATAGAGCTCGTAACTAATTGTGAGTTCCATCCAATGCATGGCCCTTCGACATATTATTGAACGTTGTCTCGTCCCGGACAGATGACGGGCGATCCGGAAGTCAACGCAATGAACGACTATTCGGCCGTTATACGGTCTGAAGCCATTCTCGACTACAATCGCTAGTACATCAATCACTTGCCGGTAACCAGCCCGCACAGAAGTGACTTCAGCGCCCTTCGAGAATTGTTGAAGTTGCATCGATTCAAACGCAGCACGCGGCACAGCAATGCCACATGGCGAAGAGTTGCATCACCCCTCGAAGGTTTTGTGCGTTCGGGTTATGCGCAAGGCAGCTACCAGCACATTCCAAAAGCACATGTTTTAGCTAGGTAGAGTAGTACTTACCGTTAACTTCTGTCCCCGCGAAATCACATTTCGACTCTTCCAGCGGATCTGTTTTAAATAGGAAGTCGATTGAGGGCACTCGAACTGAAGCTTCGAGTTGTGCCTCTGCTGTGAAACCTTCGAACCGGTATTGACGGGTTGGGTCCTCGTACTTGACCGGCTGCTCTCTACCCTTAAACACGAGCTTGAAATCGAGGTACGCCGGAGTGGTTTCGGCGTCCATTGCGGGCCACCGCGGTTGGTCGATAATGGGAACATTGCTCATCTCGAGTGTCGCCACCTTGCCATCCGGGCTGATCGTGAGGCCGGATGCTGGTACAGGGGCAACCCAATATAGGCCTTCAGCGGAAATCGGCGAGTGGAAGTCATGAATCTGATTGGCGGGGGCTCCCGGCCCCTTAAACACGGTGAGTCAAGTGTGAGCAAAAATGCCGTCATGGGCCTGTCGCGCTGCCCAATACTCGCCGGCCATGTAGCTGTAATCGGTTGTCCCTGTCCCCCATGCCAGCCGGTTCCCCTTATTGTCCGTTCCCATTCCATGGAAGCCGCTGCAGCGGCCTAGTTTTCCTTTGAAGTGGTAAATGCTGGAAAGTTCGACGTTCGGCATGGCCGGCTGGTTGTGATTGCCATTCTTGTCGAGCCAAGGAATCGGGAACGGACAGCGTCCCCCATTCGAAGGCTCGTGTTGCTGAGGGATTTCGGGCGCGCACGACTGCTGTTCTGATTGTGCATTCAGAACTGCCCGCGACAAGATGGATGTCGCCGGGAAGGCGAATGCGAGTTTGAGCCAGCGGCGTCGATCAAGATGTGGGCGGATTGCCATATTGCTTTTCATATGGAACCTTTCTTCTTCGATCGTCCTCTTGCGCAAAACTTAAGTTCTTACGTCGATAACACACTATCAGTTAAAATCTAGCTTCGGCGCACCCAGGGTACGCAGCTGTGCGCACCATTTCATAGAGCACACTCAAGGCGAAGAAGAAAGACATGTGTGCAACGGCAAAGACAATCAGCCCAACTGTGTTCAAGTTACGAGATCCCGCCAGTCCCTCACCTGTCAGTGGCAACACCAAGAAAGCATTGAAGCACCAAACGACCGTACCGTAAGCGAGACCCTTGAAATAAGCTCGACCGGGCAGCTCAGGCTCAATCATCAAGGCGTATGCGATTGCCATCGCCAAGCCCGTAACGATATGGAATATGGCCTGAGGAGACAGCGGAAGATTGCTCCGGCTATCTATTAGGCGAAGTGACCAACCGAGACGACTGATGATCGACGTGAATAGACGAAATAAGCCTCCATGCGAAGTGCTGATACCGGCGGCGCTCGCAAATGACAATAGCGCCATATTCAGGGCGATCGCGATGGTGCCGGCTAGAACACTGGCTATCAAGCGGAATGACAGGGCGCTCGTTCTTCCGCTTTCCAGATTTCCGTGAGCAGAGCAATGTGACATCTGTTCCTGCCTTCGTCGAATCGCTCGGGGTTACCATTGCCGCCCCTGCGGCTTGTCCTGTCAGCTCGCCGGCGACGCAGGGCATGCCGTCAAAAACGATCGACGTCCATCACAGCTTGGGCAAAAATTCCGGAGCTTCCTGGGGCAGATTGTGACCAATGCCGCCATTGATTAGCCGGTACGAATATTTACCCGAGAATTTTGCAGCATAGAAACTGGCGCCAGGGTGTGGCGCACCATTGGCGTCGCTTTCCATCGTAACTGTTGGCACAGGGGCCACCCACACCTTTCCCGGCCCCACCAGATCCGCATTCGGGACCTCCGTCATCAGTCGGATTCGCTGCCAATTCGCCTTCTTCGGCGGCTTGGCCAGAAACGTGAGCAGGTATTGGTGCATCAGCCGTTTTTCGGCGTCTTCGAGAAACGGAGTAAACGACACTGGCGGCCCCGTAAACCCTATGTAATAAGCCTCTCCTCCCGTTTCATCCGCTAGTTGTGACAAATAGATCTGGCCCTAGTACGTCTGCCAATAGCTGTGACCGAAATGTCCTACGCCTGGTGTATATATCGCCGAAACTGTTATGCCGGCACGCAAAGCATTGTCGATCGCTTCATCGAGGTACGGGTCCTGCAGGTCGCCCGTACCATACAAGCGGTCAATTCCGTCTGTCACCACAATGACCGCTCGCCTCGCAGCGGTCGTCGGCCAGCGCTTAACCAGGTCGGTCAGCGAAAGATACGGGCTAGCGTTAACCCCTCTTATTCCCAGCGGAAGGCGCAACGCTTTGGCCGCCAGCGAGTGATCGCTCGTCAGATTCTGGACAACCTGAGCAACACCGTCACGCATATAGGCCACACCAACTGTCGTCGTGTCCGGCTGTGAACTGATGAAGTTGCGCAGATCATCGAGCTGGGTACCCAGTGTGGTGTACGATCCATCGTCCAACAAAATCATTAGCTCCAACGCTGCATGTTCGCCCTGAGCCCGGACCCAGTCGACCACCGGGTCATGATCGCGCCCCTCATGCACCATCACATCTTCGCGGTTGATCACCGGAGGTTCCTTTCATTTGTGGGCTTCAACCGTGACCACGACATGCAAGGGAACTCCCGCGGGCTGTTGGGCTCGTGCACTGGCAACGGTGGCTGCGAATACGAAAACGGCTAATGTGAACAGAAGGTTCTTTTTCATGGTCTGCCTCATTACGCGAAGTCCCTTAACGAATTTCGTTTTTTACCTTCATCTAACCAAATGTGAAATCAAGTGCGTGAACGCCAAGATCGAGGAACTCGATTTCGAACGTCCGATCTTCAATTCGACCTTTTTGCCGGATGAGCTGATAGAGTCGGGGCTCTCGAATTTCGCCGGAGCCGTCTGGGCCCGTGTCGACGCCGGAGTTTTCCCCCGGAGCCGCGCCATCCAGTCGCACGACAAACCGCACGGGTTTGCCGTCCTTCGCAGGAGCCAGCACCAGGTTCAGGTCGCGGCTGTGGAACCGGAACACGATCTTGCCCGGCGCTGCCTGAAGCACGGCGCTCTCGACATTGACATTCCACGACCCGTTCAATCCCCAATGATTTAAAGAAAGTTTTCCGGGCGCACTGAAAATCTGATTTGAATCTTTGTGCACTTTTTCAGGCGAGGCGAAATTCTGCGCCTGGCGATAGCCGATATAGGTTTCGGGAGACCGCTCATCCGTCCAATCGGGTGCGGCCTCGATTCCAACACCGGATATGCTGGTCGTGCCGGAAGCTAAGCCAGTTGCTCCGTTTTCCTTCAGGAGCTCCTGGATGACGCGCTCGATTTCGGCATAATCGCCTTCCCCAAAGTGGTGGTAGCGAATTCGCCCTTTCGCGTCGACGAGATACTGGGCGGGCCACGCTTGATTGTTAAACGATTGCCAGACCCTATAGTTGCTGTCCATGGCGACGGGAAGAGTAACGTTCAAGGTGCGCACGGCATTTTCTACGTTCATCGGTTCGTGCTCGAACGAAAACTCCGGCGTGTGGGCGCCGATCACAACAAAGCCTGCATCTTTATATTTCGCGGCCCAGGTCTTCACGTAGGGCAAGGGCCGCAGAGAGTTGATGCAGGTGTATGTCCAGAAGTTAACCAGCACTACCTTTCCGCGAAGCGACTTGCGGCTCAAGGGAGCTGAATTGAGCCAGCCGATGGCGCCGTCCAAGTCAGGCATGTCGCCTTCGTTGCCGAGTGAAGGGTGAAATCCGCGCTGCAATGCGCCGATCAAACTATCCTCCGCTTTGGCAGTATTCATGATGTGAAACCTCGTGAGTACACTCCCGTCGGAACACAAAGCAAGTGCGACAAATCCCACGATGCCGGCCGCGCAGAGTGCGCGACGCGCCGAATCTGAATTAAATGAATGTCGCCTCATGGTCTGACCTCATTTCTGCGCCTTCTAGGGCCGATCGAAGGCGTCGACATCAACGACGGCCCTGGCAAAGGCTTCCGGAGCTTCTTGGGGCAGATTGTGCCCGACGCCTCCCGTGATATTCCGGTGCGAATACTTGCCCGTGAATTTCTTGGCGTAAGCGCTAGGATCCGGATGCGGTGCACCGTTGGCATCACCTTCAAGGGTAATAGTGGGCACCGTGATGACCGGGGCTTCCGCTAGCCGCCTTTCCAGAGCGTCGTATTTCGGCTCGCCTTTCGCCAGACCTTGCCGCCAGCGGTAATTATGGATCACGATGGCGACGTGATCCGGGTTGTCGAACGACGCGGCACTGCGGTCGAACGTGGCACCATCGAAGTTCCACTTCGGCGAAGCGAGCTGCCAGATGAGCTTCGCAAAATCGTGCCGGTATTTGTCATAACCTGCGCGGCCGCGTTCTGTCGCAAAATAAAACTGGTACCACCATTCGAGCTCAGCGTTTGGTGGCAAGGGCGCCTTGCCGGATTCCTGACTACCGATCAGATAGCCGCTGACCGAAACGATCCCCTTGCAGCGTTCCGGCCAAAGCACCGCCATGATGTCAGCGGTCCGCGCGCCCCAATCGAAGCCAGCGATGATCGCTTTGTCGATCTTGAGGGCATCCATAAAATTGATAATGTCGCCAGCGACCACGGACGGCTGCCCGTTCCGAAATGTATCGTCAGAGAGAAAACGCGTAGTGCCATAGCCGCGCAGGTACGGCACGAAGACGTGGTAACCCTTCGATGCCAACAAAGGAGCAACGTCGACATAGCTGTAAATGTCGTAAGGCCAGCCATGCAGGAGAATCACCGGAGTACCATCGGTGGGACCTGCTTCAACGTAGCCGACGTTGAGGAGACCTGCATCGATTTGCTTGATGGGCCCGAAGGAACCATTCAAGCCAGGTACGTTCTGCCTGCTGGATTGTGCCTCAGCAAGGCCGCTCACCGCCAATGTAACGGCAGCAATGATAGTGACAGCGGTGGCGATCGCCAGGGACGAATTGCGCAGGTAGCGGCGATCAAGTTTGATTTGTTCAGACATTTTATTTTTCCTCCAATTGGATTAATTTAGTCTTGCTTGGCCGCCGCGCATAGATGCGCGGCGGCCCGGCTACCGCAGTAGTCCGAAAGCCGCACAGATCGCACGCTGGCATCCGATTGCATCGGCGCCGCTATGAGGGCGTTAAGACAGAAGCGTCGAATCGAAACAATTGGACGATGGTATTGGCGATACCTGGGTACCAGTTGTCGATGCGCCGAGCGACCTCTGACGATGCAATGCAACATTCAGCCGATTTGCCAACCGAAGCGAGGCTGCGACCGTGATAGCCCGCCAATCTCGGTGCGTGGATCGAGGCGATACATCGATTAACCCCGATTCGTCGAGCCAATCCTCTACCGATATTCTGGCCTGATCTGCACCAAACAACTCGGCTACCGCGGCGATGAACGCTGATAACTCGCGCTCCGCTAAGTGCATCTGGTCCGTGTACAACGAATTGGAAAATGATTCACTCTGCGTCATGATGTCCTCTTCTCCGCTTCACTAGAATGCTTTTGATGAACTGGCCCGCTGTTGGCAGGAGACATCGCTGTTGCGGGTTTGTCTTCTTCCGGGTTGATCGCGGATTTGAACCCACGAATGCCTTCACCGATCCCTTTGCCCAACTCAGGAAGCTTTTTGGGGCCGAAGACAAGCAGCGCGATACCAAAAATGACCAACAGATGCGTTGGTTGAAACAGTCCTTCAAACATGGTGCGCTCCTTAATCTGTCTCCTTCTACTGAGTTCCTCTGAGACCCTTATCGGGCTCATTTGTTAAACAGATGGGCCCGCTGCATGACACAGGTCACGCCCTTGCACGATTGAGGACCGTGGGAGTTGCGGCTGGTGTTTGCCGGAACTCCCACGGAGTAATGACAGAGTCGCTAGACTTCGCGCTGTGCGGCATCCGCCGCCTCGGCCAGATTAGTCAGAAATGTGAAGAACGCATCCGACTGGCCTGTGAAGAGTCCCATGCCCGTCAGGAACTTGACCGCTCCCGTAGCAACTCCGGTCGTGTTCGTTGGGCGGACTACCGAACATACTGGCAGGCTCGCGCTGATGAAGGGGCAAGGTTCCGGCATGATCAGGTTCGTCTGGAACATCTCCCTGACTGCCTTGCCTTTGGCCCCGGTGTTAGGGTCCACGCCACTGTTGAGGTCGGGAAACGTCAGCCCATTGGTTGGATCGGTCAGCGGCGGTGCATAGCCAGCCGTTTCTGACAAGGTCTGAAAATGCATGAGCTCAATTGGTCCCATGCTGATGAGGAGTCGTAGCACTTCCACGCTGGTGGCTCTTTGTGCCAGCGCCAGGCGCAAACTGCCGCCGCCTTGTTCCACAGTAGGAATATGGAAGGCCGCTGTGTTGGCAATTGCCTGAATGTGTAGGTGTGGGTGCAGGTCGTCATCTGTCCTTGGAATTGCGGGGAACGTCCCGTTGGCCAGGTCCGGAACCGCTTGCTCGAAGGTAATGGGATTAACGTCGGGATTATTCGCACTGCTGCGGTAACGAGTCCACCAGCTGGTGTTGATCGTCAGCTGCATCAGGTTCGTAATCCGCAACTTTCCACTGGATCCTGTCGCGGTGCTGCCCTGTAAGGTACGGAACGGTTCCATATCCACGGGGTCGGCGCCATTCGAAACAAGATATGCATTCAGGAAACTCTGATGACTCATCTCGTCGTCGGTGATGTCGTGAATGTACTGAGAGAAATTGGGATCGATTGTTCTCAGCGCACGGGTATAGAGTCGATTGCCGCTTCCTCCGGGAACTTCGGCGTCCCGGTGTCCGCCGAGTTCGTTATATTGGGTGTAAAAGTCGGCCTCGAGGGCTTCTCCCGCAGCCAGGAACTGCAGGATGGCAATGTCACCTGAAGTTAGGCTACCGCCGGAGCCTGTCTGCTGCGCAGAGGCCCTAGTGGCGCGGGCGAGTAAGCCGGTTCCCATGGTTACTGCCCCGGCGGCTGCCAATCCGGTTTTCAGAAAGCTGCGCCGACTCGGAGAACTGCTGATCACACTTCCTTCATTCGTCATTATTGTTCCTCCTTCACAAAGGTTTGTAGGTGTCGCGCTTCTTGCCGATTCGGTGACCCTCGTCGGCCTTTCTTCGCACACTATGCGATTGATTCCGATTTCCGACAAACCTAAATCGAGGGTTAGGTTTCACTAGACTGGGAGGGTAAGTTCGTCACACTTCTGAGGTAGTTAGCGCTTGTTCTTGTGAGTGTCGATCTCGATGCGCTTCCATCCAAAAAGGCGAGCGTCTACCGACCAGGCTCCCGGCCCGAGTAGAGCAATCGCAAAGGCAAGGGCACAGAGCAGAATGTCGCTTGCCGGATCCCCGTGTCGTGAAATGATTCGCCACAATTCAAGGAGCACCATAACGGTCGCGACAACAGGAGTCCACAATCCAATGATTAGCAGCAGTCCGGCAGTTGCGATGAAGAGTTGGAAGAAGCCAGTTCCGCAGGTGAGTGTATCTCCCACCATAAGAATGGCGCGAGCGATTAATGAACTGCCTGCAGCAACTCGCAGTACAAGGAGCCCGACCCCGGGCCAGCCACGTGCGAATGATGAGAATAGTCTACGCACACCAGCTCAGATGATCGATCTGCGACGGCTCAAGGCGAAAGCCTAAAAAGGCCGGCCTGAATCACTCTTTTGAGGGATCAGAGTTCGATGATTCCGCGCTTCAACCCGATCATCGCGGCATGAGTTCGATCGTTGGCATTCAGTTTTGAAAGGATGCTTCTGACCTGGCTCTTAATAGTTTCTTCGCTGATTGCGAGCTGCGCACCAATTTCCTTATTCGCATATCCCTCAGCAATCAGGCGGAGAACTCGGATTTCTGCTGGAGTCAACAGATCCTCGCCCGCGTGTTCGGCAAGTTGGAGAGAAACCTCGTTTGAAAGTACTTTTCTTCCTGCATGGACGGCTCGGATTGTATCCGTGAGTTCTTTATTCAAAGATTGTTTCAGCAAGTAGCCTCGGGCCCCGGCCTTCAACGCGCGCAGCACCTGAACGTCTCCCATATAGGTCGTCAGCACGATGATTCGAGCGTCAGGGAATTCTCCTCGAATCGCAATCATGGCGTCCAGACCGTTAATCTCCGGCATCTGCAAATCCATCAAAGTTACGTCTGGATGGTGTGTTCGAAACTGCTGAATCGCCTCCTGCCCATTCGCCGCTTCGGCGACGAGACACATATCAGATTGGGCAGCCACAAGACCGGCGATTCCTAGGCGGAATGTTGGGTGGTCATCCACGGCTAGAATGCGAATCGGGTTCGTCCTCGTATTCATGATCTCGACTGTCTTCGTTTCGTTAGAATCCGCAAACGGGAAAGACCGGGCTTCGCATATGCGCCGGAGGAAGGAACAGTCAGATCGATCTCAGTACCTGAACTCACTTCGCTCCAAATAGTGAGTTCGCCTCCTAAAGATTGAGCACGTTCACGCATCCCGCGTAAACCGTAGTGTCCGGAGAGTCCTTCTGTGCAAAGAAGTTGTGGGTCAATCCCTCTTCCGTCGTCCCGAATCCGCACTCGAAGTCGCTGCCTATCATAATGGATTTCAACTTCGACTTGACGGGCTTGCGCGTGCCGGAAGGCGTTTCGCAAGGCCTCGCCTGCAATTCGATAGACTTCATCTCTCGTGATAGGAAGAAGATCTTGGGGCGTGCCTTCCACATCAACGTGGAATGCCGGAGCATCGCCGTTCAATCCATCGGCAAGCGCTTGCCCAAGGGAACCAATCGCGCAAACGAGGTCGCTAGTGGCTAGGCCGGTCGGGCGTAACTGCTGCACGGCGTCTCTTCCTTCAATGAGTGCCTGAGCAGTTTGATCGATTGTGCTGTCGAGAGTACGCTTCGCCTCATCTGGCCGAGTACTGAGCAAGTCTGACGCTGTTTGGAAACGGAGCAAGAGTGCATTGAAACTCTGGAGCAGAGTATCGTGCAGGTCGCGCGCGATGCGAGTTCGCTCCTGTACCCGCGCGTCCAACGCGATCGCGAACTGCCGGTGCAATTGCCGAACGCGAAACTTATAGATGGCCCACAGCAAGAGAAGAAATGCGCCCACGCAAGAAGTGCGGAACCATACCGTCTGATAATAGGCCGGAAGAATGGAGAAATTCAGAGAAGCTCCGCTCTCGTTCCAGACGCCGTCATCGTTGCAGGCAATCACTTGAAAACGGTAACTTCCAGGACGAAGATCGTTATAAAAAGCCTGACGTCTGGTCCCGGGTTCCTGCCAATCTGCGTCCCGATTCTCAAGCTTGTAGCGAAATCGAACCTTCTGGGGCGCTGCGTAACGGAGAGCTGTGTAATCAATTTCAAGATCGCGAGTTCGTGGTGGAATCGTTAGCCCGGTTTGCGGCGAGTAACTGCGTCTGTCTGCAATGATTTGCTCAACCCGCACTGGCGGTGGCTGTTGATTGTCGGAGATGTGCGCTGGATCAATCACTTGCAGCACAATGCCATTGGCAAACCACAATCGCCCATCGTGGGTTTTTGCGCTGGTGCTGAAGTGACCTAGACCAGGCTGCACTCCGTCGAGCGCGTCGAACACTCGCAGCGTCAATTTTCTTTCTGCGTTTTCCCACCAGAGTTGCATTTGCTCCTGCGGAATCTTGATCAGGCCGCACTGTGCAAGGAGCCACAGATTCCCTGCATCGTCCGAAATAAGTGCGGTGACACTATTGCAAGGCAAGCCGTTTTGTACTGTCAGGATCTGCTGCTTCCCATCCTTCCATCCCACCACACCAAAATCAGTCGCCCCCAGGATGGAGCCATCGGGGGTTGCGGTAATTGCCACAACCCGCGAATTGGGATGGTTAGCAAACTTGACTACACTGATTTGGCCATCGCGATAGCGCGCCAAATCTCCTGTCATCAGACCCAGCCAGATTCCTCCTTGATGATCGGCCACAATCTTTCTTGCCAATGGCACCGTAGGAGACGGAAACTCCTGCGTGACCTTCAGGTTTTGAATTCGGACGAGCGTTCCTGGTGGATCGCTGGAGCTTCCCTTTGTCTCTACCCAAATGTTGTATTCCTTGTCCTCGGTAATTCCCATTGCCATTCCGAGGGCGCTGCCGTCCTGTTTTGTGACTTCACGAAGGCTTCCACGCTCGTTAACGTAGAGTCTGTTCATGAACCCCATCCAGAGACGATCTGAGTGGTCAACGAAAAGAGACGTAACAAGATTTCCAGGCAAAGAGCTTCCCGGGCCAAGAGAGATTCCGTGCGGACCCAGCCCCTGCAGACGGGCTGTTCCAATCCATACGCTGCCATCGCGCGAGGCAGCGACTGATTCCACTCCATCTTCAATCAGGCCCTGGCGTTTAGAAATACTGCTCACGCGCAGTTCTCGAAACATATCGAGCCCCTGTGAAGTGGTCACCCAGAGGTTGCCTTCGCCGTCCTCGAATAACCAGTTAATGTAATCGCTGGACAACCCGTCGGCAGTTCCGTAATGATCGGCCTTGGTGCCATGAATCTTGTAAAGGCCCTGACTGGTTCCGACCCACAGGCTGTTCTGACGATCTTTGAGCAGGCACAGTACCTCTAGCGTCTCGCCATTCAGTTCTCGCGAACGAAACGGCTGGAAAGTGCCATTCACCAACTGTTGCAGTCCCGCGCCGCGGCCAGATATCCCCATGCCAACCCAGACGGAGCCGTCCGTCTCGGGCGCAAGTGCGGAGATGCCAAGATTTCCCTGGTTGGAGTGCAACGACTGGGGGCGGAAAACAGTTTTCGACTCTCCTGGCCGCCACCTTGTGATCTCAGTGTCGTCTCCCATCCAAAAGGCGCCGGAAGAGTCCCGCGCGAACAGCCTCTGCGCGGAAGTAACCTCAAGTCCGTCTTCGCGTCCATAGCACCGAACTCCGCTGTCCAGGACCTGGCACAGAGGGTGGGTAACATCACTGACCCGATAGCGTGAGAACCATATTTCCCCATCTTTGTCCTGAATGAGATCGAGGACAACCCAGCCTTCATTTTCCTGAAACCGAGTCAGTCGGCCGGCAACAACGTGTGCCAGATCGTCATTTGTTCTCATCCATAGGCTTCCGTCCCGCGCGCCCTGAAGACCGGTTACGTGGGATAGAGTCGACTCCTTGTCGGACTGGGCGCTCCATTGGACAAAACGCACTCCATCAAATCGATACAGTCCGGTCTCCGAACTTACCCAAATGTACCCGTCTGCGGTCTGCGTGACGTCGAACACGGCCCCGCCAAAATAGCCGTCTTGCAGCCTCCAGACGCTATGACCGTACTGCGAGATGCGATTTGTTGGGCCGAGCGCGAGGATCCCACCGGCAGAGGAGACGAAGAAGATCGCCAGGAGCGCAAAACTGCGTCCAGCACTCAAGCTTCGCTTGATCATCTTGCCAGAGCCTACTGTTCGCGGAAGCATTTTCTGTCGTTGGCGCGCTCGTTTTCACTTCTCTGAGGCGCACGGTCTGCGCCAGAGGCACTGATCGCCCGCCTCGATTCCCCACAGAACACTTTCGCAATTTAACAGCGGGCAATTACGCCTAGTCAACTGCTTGACGCCCCGGATAGTGGGGGGCGATACCTCAACTGATGGCAGCGTCCAGGTGTCGTGCCCAATGTGCCGTTCTCACCAGTCAGGCGCAGTCGGAGGCAAGGTCACCAACGTCGCGTTCACGACACCGGTTCGAGCCACGGCGCAAGGCGATCTTGGACGGAACGACCTGCGTGGCTGCGAGGGAACGATGACGCCAGAAAGGTTCAGGCAAAACAACTACACGATGGTATTGGTGAAATCTTGGCATCGCTCGGCTGGAATCGAATGATTCTGGACGTCCAGTCGCACGGTAACCATTCCGGTCCATTCGGGTCCGGAGGTCCCAACGGCGGCCCGCGCTCGATCGAGCTGGCCCTCAAGCTTCAGATCCAAACGGTAGCGCGTTCGTTCCAGAACCAGTGAGGTATCATATAGCCCGTTCTCACGATTGCTTGTGAAGAACATGCGGGTTGCTTCTGTGCGGGCAGCAAGGAGGAAACTCGTGAAGCTGTTCAAGAAGCCTAAGTCGAAGTTCTATTGGTATGACTTCACGGTGCGAGGCCGTCGCTACCGAGCGTCAACCCAAGAGACGAAGTCAGTTAGAGCACTGCAAATAGCGAGCTTGAAACTGGCTTCAGTAATGGAAAGAACCGATCCACTTCCAGCCAACCTTGTTGTTCTCCACGAGTTTGCGAATCGCTTTCTCGATTGGGTTAACGATGCCAGACTCGAAGAGAAAACCAGGAAGTTTTATCGTAACGGCTGGCGGCTGCTGAGGTCGACACCTGTTGCGATGTCGAGGGTCGACCAGATTACAGGCGATTGCGCCGAGCAATTGAGGTTTCCTGGCTCGGCAGCGAATGCCAACTGTGCTTTGCGAACATTGCGACGAACGCTTCACAGAGCGGAGGAATGGAAGGTGATTAGCCACGCTCCGAAAATCAAAATGATGAAAGAGCATGGACGACACCTTCGTCTTGACGATGAGGCGGAAAGGAAACTGACAATGGGAGCTTTGGCTTGCAACTGGCGCCCACGGACATGCGACCTTTTCCGGGACATCGTCATCTTGATGCGCGACATAGGGATGAGGAATGAAAGAGAACTCTTCCGGATGCGTATCGAGAATCTGGATTGGCAAAACCACGTGATTTTTGTGCCAGACAGCAAGACCGCGGAGGGGCGACGACTTGTTCCGATGAGCGGGCGAGTCTTCGAAATTCTGCGGAACAGGTGCGATGCCAGACAGGAGGGCTGGGTATTTCCGTCCAGGCGCTCCGCATCAGGACACCTAAGGTCAATTTGCAATCTCTTCCGAAAAGCACGCAACATATCGGGCCTTCCGAAAGAATTGGTTCTCTACTGTGCGCGACACGACTATGGTACGCGAGTTCTGATGCGAACCGGCAACCTTGCGGCCGTAATGCGAACGATGGGGCACCGCGACGTAAAAACCGCGATGCACTATCAGCACCCGGAACTGGAAATCGTGCGCGCCGCGCTCGATTACCGTCCGCCAACATCTGAAGCAGCGGCGTTGCAAATACGATTACGACACATTTTGCGACACACCCAAAAACGACAATCTCGGCAAGTCATTGAACACTTGGCAAGTCGGAGAATACCGGTTCTCTTGGCCGGATAATCGGCCGTCATCCGTCCATCCGTTAATCTTTCTCCGGTCTTTCCCTCCATCAGTCCTGATTATACTTACGCTTGACGTAACACGTAACAATCTGCTATTTCTGAGGCGTGATCGTCAGCTACCGGGACAAGCGGACCAGAGATTTCGCATCCGGTAAACGGGTCAAGGCATTCTCTGGAATTGATCGTGCTGCGCGGCTCAAGCTGGATCGCTTGGAAGCGGCGGTTGAGCTTAGGGATTTGGGCGCATTGCCTGGCAACCGACTGGAAGCCTTGAAAGGCGAACGAAAGGGGCAGTACAGCATTCGGATCAATGACCAATGGCGGATCTGCTTCGAGTGGCCGACGAAGTCGCCCGGGCCCGCAAACGTTGAGATCGTTGATTACCACTAGGAGAGAAGTTGTGGCGATTCTTGCAATTCACCCTGGCGAGCATCTGGCGGAAGAACTCAAAGAGCTCGGTATGAGTGCTGCTGAGCTTGCGCGGCAGCTCGGTGTTCCAACCAACCGCGTAACCGAAATCCTGAACGGCAGACGTGCCATTACGGGGGACACGGCTCTGCGACTCGCCCATTTCTTCGGAACGACGGCCGAGTTCTGGCTCAACCTGCAGAGCCTGTACGAGCTGCGCATCGCACAAAAGAAAGCTGGAAAATCGATCAGCCAGCTGCCTACGTTGAAGCACTTCGAGGGAGCACGTGCGTAAGTGTTCTATTGCTCCATGTATAAGGGGTGTGGCTGTAAGTGTGGCTGTACGTTGCTCAACATTCCCAAGGTTTCAAGCATTTCCGGCAGGCTCTCTGTGCGCGCATGACTCGTTGTAAGTTGTGGGTGAATTGAATGTTTAGAAGAGAATTCAGGATAGAGGACGGGTTGACGGCCGATTGCTTAAACAATTGGTTCTTGGCCGCAGTGGGAGCGAACAGAGCGTTGATGGCCATGAAGACCGCCGTTAGCCTGCCGTTTCGCTGTGCTCAGGCGACGCTTTCCCGCTCGGAGTCGTTAGTTGAATGTGGATCGCCCGGAAGCCGAACGAACAGCATTGGATTGCCCTCATCCGTTCGCGGAAGAATGCCGTATCGTTGGCCGTGTCGGTAGACGAGGTTCATGATCTTTCGAACTTCAGCCAACGTACTGGTTTCGACCCGGTGTTCTCGCTCAATCTGTTTGAACCAGTCCTCCACTTCGAAAGGATGCACGGCGAGAGCACGTTCCTTCCGCCATTTCGGAAGCACCCAACTATTTAGATAATGCTTGTACTTCGTGATCGTGGATTGCGATTTTTTCGATCGTTGCATGACTTTGATCGTCTGGAAGTTCGAATTTGACGTAATGCGCTGCGACTTCACCAAACGTAATCCGTGGGTTTCGAGGGCGCTCAGGCGAATAAGGCTTCAGTCCGAGTTCGTCTACTCGCTTCCATGCCGCTTCTTCGTCGGGGAGCTCATGGATGCTTCCAAGACGTCTTTCTGTAGCCTCGACCCACTTCCCATCCCAGCGCCTCCGGCGGTGGCAGTACACCCAAATGTCGCCTGATTTCCGATGTCGTTTTCGAATCCATCCATTCTGATCCGCCATGAATCAAACTCCGTTGTCGCCTATTTTAGGCGTTCGGAAACGCCGCTGTAAGGCCGATAAAAAAGTTGGCAATCTTACCGGCAGTTGACGTTGCATGTTGTGACTAGCATTGACTTGGAGAGCCGGGAGGCACCTCTAAGTAGTTGTAAAGACTTGTTCTCGCGACTCTGAAAAGGATGGCGTCGGCGGTTCAACTCCGTCCCTGGCCACCATCATTCCAAAGAGCTTGGGCGTTTTCGCCCACTGTCTCTAGCCCAAGATTCAGCCCAAGATGCGTCACTGGATCGTCTCCGTGAGCAGGTGGGCCTTGTCTCCGAGCAGCAGTGCCAAGAATTTGCCCTGAGCTTCGAGCCTCGATTCTTGGTCGGACTGCGCGTAGAGTTGCATTGTCGTCCTGACGTCTTCGTGACGCAGAATACCCTGTACCGTCTTCGGATCACACTTCAGCTTCACTAGCGGTCGAACCAACGATTGAGCCAACGAAGCATAGAATTTTCCCCGCGATCTCGCGCGATTCGTTCTGAGAGAACTTTCGCCACAACACCCCTATAGCAACGTATGCTCGCGCTGACATAAGCTGTCGTAAATTTATTTGCAGTCCGCGTTACCAAAGTCACCGGCTCGACGGGCTGCTGGTTGACGTAACTTCTCCACCTCAGTGATCACCTCAAAACCGGCCAACGGCGATCAGGTCAAAACCGGCCAACGAGAGAGGCCGGGACAGAATTTGTTTTACTCCGCCGAATCCTTTGGCGGCAAGTTAGTTTTTGTGCGCCAACT
>Ga0307478_10000567_pt1 | contig 37389 bp, 33 predicted proteins | sample atmos_gasesECM4C_2_FD_203713 | JGI IMG/M metagenome (GOLD analysis project Ga0307478, IMG submission 203713) | Hardwood forest soil microbial communities from Morgan-Monroe State Forest, Indiana, United States - atmos_gasesECM4C_05 | ecosystem: Environmental > Terrestrial > Soil > Temperate...
TGGTCTCCACTCTGCCGTTTTTTCATGGCCCGGCGATGGAAACGCACGACTTAACTATGAAAATGAGGCCAAAAATACCAAAAATCGCTCGCAACTGCGAAAGTTGGGTTAGCTTCCGTCTAGAATCAACACTTGACCCACATAGCTCGTTTCAGCGCCGAACCCCAGCTAGGGATACCGCTCCTCTCTGCTCACTAAAAACGGACGAATGACCACCGAGCAAAAAAAAGAGGCGCCCCGGTTTCGACCGGAGCGCCTCTTTTGTTCAGGAGTCGAGGAAACTTACTTGGTCTTGGGCTTGGCTGGCGGCTGCGTCTTGGCGTTGTGCTTCTTGTTGTAGATGTTTTTCGACGCCGCGTTTTGTTCCTTATTGACTTGCTTCTTTTCGCCGGTCGTCAGCTTGCCGCCATTGGCCGTGCGGTCCGCTTTCACTTGCTGGTTGATGCCTTTTTGCTGATTCTCGAGCTTGGCCGTTTCGCCAGGTGTCAGTTGCCCGCTCTTGATACCCTGGGCGATGCGGTCTTGCTGATTTTCGCGGCGCTGTCCGACTTTATTATTGCCGTACTGGGCGGTCGCGGCGTTGTGTTTGTCGGCGTAGATCTGCTTGGACAACTTATTCTGTTGCCCGTTGATTTGCGTCTTCTCAGCGCCGGTCAGCTTGCCGCCATTGGCTGCGCGGTCCGCCTTGGTTTCGCCGTTGATGGCCGCTTCCTTGGTTTCCAGGTTGGCGGTCTCACCAGCGGTCAGTTGCCCGCTCTTCACGCCATTGGCGATGCGGTCCTGCTGATTTTCCTTGCGCTGGGCCACTGTCGGCTTGGGCGTTGCCGCCGGCGCCGGCGTTGTTGCCGGGGTTGCGCTCTGCGCTGGCGCGGGTGGTGGCGTGCCGGAAGACGATTGCTCCTCGGCCATCGCCAAGCTGCCGGCCATCAGCACCGCAACGGGCAAGGCACTCCACTTCATCCAAGTGATTTTCATGTCGCTCTCCTCATTGAAATCCGATGATTGCGATTCCCGGGGTTACCCTGTAATACCCGAGTCTGCAGAGAAAGTTGTGCCCTCGCTACTGGACGGAAGTACAGGTTCGTCGTATGGCTTAAGGATTTTCCGCTACTCTTTGGACACAATTAGGAAGTGCGGCGACTCGCCGGCCGCTTTTCGCTCCACCTTCCCGCAAAAAAAAGGCCCCGGCAGAGCCGGAGCCTAATTCCAAATTCTTGCTGGATTTTCTCTAAGCCCGGGTTACTTCTTTTCCTCGGCGGGCTTTTCGACCGTTGTTGCGGGGGCCGGCGTCTGGGCCGGTGGCGTCGCTTGGTTCTGCGCATGCGAACCGGACATCCCTTCCTTGAATCCGCGCACTCCTTCGCCGAGTCCGCGCATCAACTCGGGAATCTTCCGTCCGCCAAAAAGAATCAGCACGACGACTAAAATAATTAGCCAGTGCATTGGGAATTCCATGTTGCCTCCTACTTCTCGAAACCGAACTTCCGACCGCAAGCCCTTCTCGAGCCGCCACTGCCTGCCGGCACGATTCTAAAGTATAACACGCTCATCCCCGGCGCGCCGCGTCACGCGCTCGCGGTCCAAGTACTCCAGCAAGGGGATGGCATATTTTCGCGTTATTCCGGTTAACTCCTTGAAAATGGGGACGGTTATCCGCTCGCCCTTGGCCTGCTTATAGCCCGAGAGCTGCTGCTTTAATTGGGCCAGCGCTTGCGAGTGAAATACCAGTTCGGGGGAAACGCGCACGAGGCTTTTTTCGCGCAGCAGAATCTCGAAAAGCTTTTCGGCGCGCCGGGCTTCGACAGTTAGTTTGGCCAGCACCTCTTTCACGGTGGGAACTGCGAGTCCCGCCGAAGCAAACGCCCCGGCAATTTGTTCCTTGGCCTGGGCTTCTTCGGGAAGCAGCGCAATTTCAGATCCGGCTTTTTTGACCAGTTGGCCCGGCGCATCCAGTTTCTTTTCGGCTACCAATTCATCGAGCGCGGCGCGGAACGTTTCACTGCGGACGCGCTTCCCCAGGCTGGCGCGCAAGTCTTCTCGGGGAATCCCCGGCACCAAGGGGTTTTCTTTCTGAAAGCGCTCCACGTTTTCGGCAATTTTCTTGCGCGCTTCTTCAAACCGTTTTCCCGAGACCAGCACCAACGGTTCGTCCGACACCATTTTCACCTGGGCCGTTCGCCCGAGTTTTTTCATGGCTTCTTGGATTTCTGTTTCCGTCCAGCCGGTGCGCGCCACGATCTCCTCGTATCCCAGTCCCAGCAAAGCCCGCTCCGTCATCGCCGCTAACATTTCTTCGGGTTTTCCGCGCTCCAGCGTTTCTAGAAACGCCGCCCGTCCCGCTTCCCGCAGCCTCGGCCGCCGCGCCAGCGGGTCCAGCACCGCGCCGCCGCCCATGGTCACGACCGGAGAAAACTGCCGCACAATGAATCGATCACTCGGAAGCACCAGCACCTCATCTTGCAATTTCAAATTCGCGAGCGCGCTTCCGCCCGGTGGCAATTGTTTCTCTCCGTGAAACCATATTTCCGCGATGGTTTCCGCCGTTCCAGCGTGAAAATGCACGCGCGAGCCTTGCTTCATTTTTCTTGCCGAGGGCAGCAACTCCAAGCGCACATCGATCCGCCGTGTTTTCCGGAGTTTTCCCGGCGTCGCCAGCACCATGCCGCGCTTTAGCGCGGTGTGCTCGATTCCCGCCAGGTTCAGCGCCGTGCGCTGTCCGGGCATCGCTCGGTCCACGGGTTTTCCGCCGCTTTCGACGCCCCGCACGCGCAGCCGCTCGCCGCTTGGAAACAATTCCACTTCATCGCCTGGCCCAACGGTCCCGGAAATCAGCGTGCCGGTGACCACCGAACCAAACCCTTTCATGGCGAAAGCGCGGTCAATGGGCAAGCGGAAATATCGCGCCGCGTCTTTGGCCGGCGCGCTGGCCGCGGCTGCGCTCAAGGCTTTCTTCAGTTCACCGAGTCCGGCTCCGGTTTTCGCGCTCACCGGCACGAGCGGCGCATTTCCGAGGAATGATCCGGCGAGGAATTCCTCCGCTTCCATGCGCACGAGTTCCAGTGTTTCGTTGTCCACCAGGTCGCTCTTCGTCAGCACCACCACGCCGCGCTTTACTCCCAGCAAACGGCAGATATCGAAATGCTCCCGCGTTTGCGGTTTGATGGATTCGTCGGCCGCGATCACTAGCAGCAACACATCGATCCCCGCCGCCCCCGCCAGCATGTTGCTCACAAATCGCTCATGGCCCGGCACATCCACAAAACCGAAGCGCACGCCATTTTCTTCCCGGAAAGCGAAACCCAGGTCAATTGTGATGCCACGGCGCTTTTCTTCTGCCAAACGATCGGGGTGCGTGCCCGTCAGCGCCTCGACCAGGGTGGACTTGCCGTGGTCAATGTGCCCGGCGGTGCCAACGATGACGCTCTTCATCAGAGTGGACATATGGGAATGGGCGGAAATCCATCCGCGGCATTCGATGCTACTGGAGCGAAGGATTACCGGTCAAACCGCCAAGACACTACTTCGCAGCGCCGATTTCTTCGACGATGGCCTGGGCGGCGGCTCTCGGATCGGCCGCGGCAATGATGGGCCGGCCAACCACGAGGAAATCGGCGCCGGCCCGAATCGCTTCGGTCGGAGTAGCTTTCCGGGATTGGTCTTCGGATCGGGGTTCCACGGTGGAATCTTTCGGGCGAACGCCAGGTGTTACGATCAGGAATTCGCGCCCACAAGCCTTGCGAATCGCTCGCGCTTCTTGTACCGAAGCGACGACTCCGTCGACGCCAACTTTCTTGGCAAGTTCGGCGAGCTTAACGACGCGGAGTTTAGGAGTGCCGCCGACCCCGACTTCTTTCATGGTCTTCTGGTCCATGCTCGTCAGAACCGTTACGGCCAGCAAACGCGGCCGGTCGGCTCCCATAGGCACTCCAGCGCTGATGGCTTGGACGGCCGCTTCGAGCATGGCTTTGCCGCCGAGCGCGTGCACATTGACGAGTTGTACTCCCGCCATCGCCGCGGAAGAAAGCACGGCGCCGGCAACGGTGTTGGGAATATCGTGGAATTTCAGGTCGAGAAAAATGCCTGGACCGAGTGCGGCGACTTCTTTGACGGCCGCGGGACCCGCAGCGGTAAAGAGCTGGTTGCCGATCTTAAACATGCCCACCAGGTCGGCAACTTGCTTCGCGAATTTCAGCGCAGTGGAAAGCGAATCAAAATCAAGCGCGACGATCAGGCTGCTGCGGGGATGGGCGTCGAAGGTCGTCGTGGTCATAAGCGACCCCGACTCCTGCGGGGTCAGTGTTTCTCGGGTAGAGCCATCAGTTCGAGCCGAACCTGGCTCACGCCCGAATGGATCAAGCCGATTTTTCGGGCGACACGATAGGATACATCAATTTCACGCCCTTCTTGATAAGGACCCCGGTCATTGATGCGTACCATTTCAAACTTGCCGTTCCGAGGGTTCACGATCCTGACGACGGAACCAAAGGGAAGGTTGGGATGTGCCGCCGTGAGGGCCTCCGAGTCGAAGCGCTCGCCATTGGCGGTCTTGCGGCCATTGAAGCCGGGGCCATACCAGCTGGAATTGCCCACCCAAGTCTTAATCGGCTTCACGGGTTGATTTAGATGTGCTACGAGGGGTGCTTCCATCCCCGGTGCAATGAGGAACATCAGGAGAACCCATCGCAGTGCAGCCCAGCTCATGAAGAGTCGATGTCTCATAGTGTGTTCTTTGTGCTACTCGGATCCCAAAAAGTGTAGCAAAAAAGGGTCGTTATGTCAACCATTTTCTGCCACGAATTTGCCTCTTATCTCATTCAAAGTAAGCACTTTAGCGTGTTCTAGTACGTTCGTAATGGCGTCGACAAGTCGCTCACTGGCCCTCGGGTCAGTAAAGCTGGCCGTGCCAACCTGTACGGCAGAAGCGCCTACAGCCAAGTAATCAAGCACGTCTTCGACCGTCTCAACGCCTCCGAGACCTATAATTGGTGTCTTGACGGCTCTTTTCGTTTCCCAGACCAGCCTCAAAGTAATGGGTTTAATGGCCGGACCGGAAAGACCCCCAGTTTTGTTGCCCAGGCGGGACTTTCCGGTCCGGAAATCGATAGCCATTGCTGGGTAAGTATTTGCCACTGTCAGGGCGTCCGCCCCGGCCTCCTCAGCCGCCTTAGCGATAAGTCCAATGTTTGTAACAAGAGGGGAAAGTTTGACCCAAAGCGGGCGTTTTGCGGCGGCTTTCCGGGCGGCTAGGACGACTTCGCCGACCGAGCTAGGATCGCTCCCGAATTGCATTCCCCCCTTTTTCACGTTGGGGCAGGAGATATTGAGTTCGTAGCCGGCTAGCCCCTCGGCATCCTCTAGAACCCGGATCGCCTCTACGTAGTCCTCGATCGTGTAGCCGAAGACGTTGGCAATGACTGCGGTATCGAATTTTCGCAGCAGGGCGAGTTTCTCGGTTACAAAGGCGCGAACCCCAACATTCTGGAGCCCCACGGCATTGAGCATGCCGGAGGGTGTGGGGTAAAGCCGGGGGGCGGGGGCGCCTTCGATGGGTTCGCGGGAAAGGCCTTTAGTGACGAAGCCTCCGAGGCGGTTTAGGTCAACAATGTGGGCGAATTCGAGGCCGTAACCGAAGGTTCCGCTGGCTGCGAGAATAGGATTCCTGAGGCGCAACGCGCCAATTTGTACGCGGAGGTCAACGGCGCCGGCTGAACTCACTTCGTGAAACAGAATACCACGATGTTAGAACGAGGCTCTTAGTATTTCCCAAATGAACTAGTCGCTCCTCTGGGCCCCGGGTTGCTTCTTCAACGCTTCGGCTAGGGCGTGGCCGTCGCGGGAGGAGAGGGTGATGCCGCAGAGGGCCGCGAAGGTTGGAGCGATGTCGGCAGGCGTGATGTGCTGGAAGTATTGGCCGGGCTGGATGCCGAAGCCCATCAGCAGAACGGGGACGTGCTGATCGTAGTTGTAGGGGACGCCGTGGCCTGTGCCGTAGGAGCGCGGTATTCCCTTGGGAGTGCTGTCCAAGAGCCAGTAGGGTTTTGGCAGGATGAACAGATCGCCGCTGCGTCCCGGGAAATAACTGTAAGCGAAAGCGCGATGCGCGGGACTTTCTGTAGCGGGCCGGTCGCGCAATTCCTCGGCCCGAAAAACGGCGGCAACCCCGGGCTCTGCCAGCGCCGCACCCAGTACCTCCTCCATGGCGGCATGGTCGTGCTGCAACTTCTCATAAACGCCAGGCACAAAATAAATGTCGCTGCCGTTTATACTCGCAACGGCTGGCTTCGCATAACTGAAAGATTCGAGAGCCTTCTCGATGCGCTCTTGCACTTCGGGCAAATGAAGCAAGCCGGCATCGGCCCCAGTGCTTTCGATGTCTTCCGGAATGGGCACAACGCCATGGTCGGCGGACAGGGCCACGACATAATTTCCGTGGCCGACTTTCGCATCCAAATGGGTGAAAAGGCTGCCGAGATCCTTGTCCAGCCTTATTAGGATGTCTTGCATTTCGCGGCTGCGCGGGCCGAAGGCGTGCCCAACGTAATCAACAGTTGAGTAACTAACCGCCAGAAAATCGGTCCCCGAGGTTTTGCCAAGACCGAGCACGTCCACGGCTTCGATGGCCAGCTCGGTCAAAGCTGTGTCGGCGTAGGGGCTAGAAGCCCACTGCCCGTAAAAAGCGCCGTCCGGTTCGCCGACGCCCGTTTTCCCGCGCAGCGGGTGAGGAAAGGTGAGATCCCAACCGTCGGGAGGGACCGCGCCAAGAGCTTTTTCGCCGTACCAATAGGCGCTGGGGGGAAGCGAAAGCGCCCAGGTTTTGCCGAAGTCGGCTTTCGCCGGATGCGACTTGGCTTGCTCCTCGATCGAAGGCTGGGTGCTGTATGGCGTGGAAGTGACCCACCCGCCGCCGTCGAACCAGGTGACGGCATCGGCTTTATGTCCAGCCATAGTGATGGCGGCGCGGGCTTTCAGCGAGAAGCTGACCACGCGCGTTCGGCCGCTGGTCTGAAATTTCAATTCTTCCGCGAACGAAGGCACGGCCATGCGCCAGGCGGTGTCCGCTCCTTTTGGAGTCGCGCCCGCATAACCAATATTTTTTACGTTGGGATCAGGGTCGGCGGTGCAAGTCACTATTTTCTGCTCTTTGCGGTCCCACCAGGCGTTGGCGACCATGCCATGCGTGGCAGGAAAGGCGCCCGTAGAAATCGTCGCGTGGCCCACACAAGTTTCCGTAGCCGCGTAGGGATAAGCGGCATCGCGGAACCATGCGCCTTCTTCGACCAGGCGCTTGAGGCCGCCGGTCCACTGCGGGAGGAATTTGTCGACGTAGTCGCCGCGCATCTGGTCGACAACCAAGAGCACCACGAGCTTCGGCCTGGAGGGGGCTGGGGATGTTTTGACAGTTACCGCGCGCGGCGCTGGCGCTTGAGCCAGGCTTCGCTGCACCAACAGAATAGTGCCAGCGAGAAATAGCATCGCCACAAGCATCGCTCGCTGTAAGTGAGAGCTCTTCTCTAGCAGTGTTCTCGGAAATATAGCCAAGACCGCCTCCCCCCATGCGCCCAAGAGTCTACTACGGCCCCATTACGCTTCGACGAAAGCGCACCGGATTGACCGCTCCGCGGTCACCAATGATACGATTACCCGACCATGCGCATCGTCGAAAAAGCACAATTGATGTCCGCTCCGGAGATCGACCGCACGCTGAAGCGGTTGGCGCATGAAATCGTAGAAAAAAGCGGCGGAACGAAAAACCTGGCGTTGATTGGAATCGTTCGGCGCGGCGTGCCTCTGGCACAGCGGATCGCCGAGGCCATGTGCGGGATCGACGGTGTGGAAGTCCCGGTAGGCGTGCTGGACATCACCTTGTATCGCGATGATCTTTCCAAAGTGGCGCCGCAAGCGGTCTTGCGCTCGTCCGACATTCCGTTTGGCGTCGATAACATGGACTTGGTCCTGATTGACGACGTGCTTTACACCGGGCGTACGATTCGCGCCGCCATGAACGGGCTATTTGACCTGGGCCGGCCCAAGCGCGTTTCGCTGTGCGTGCTGATCGACCGCGGGCACCGCGAAATGCCGATCGCTTCGCAGTACGTCGGGCGCACCGTGCAAACCAGCGACACGGAAATTATTGAAGTGCGGCTGCGCGAGATCGACAAAGAAGAGCGCGTGGTGCTGGTCGACCGCGTGGAGTAAGTCCGGAATATTTTAGAAGAATTAGTTGGTTCCACATCCGAGAAGGGACATTGAGTTACAACTTCCGCGATTTGCTGGCCCTCGAACCGCTCACCGCGGACGAATTGAGCTTTTTACTCGAACAAAGCAAGCCTTTTCAGGTGATTCAGAAAAATCAGCTGAAGAAATTGGCTACGCTGCGCGGAAAGACCGTGGCGCTCGCGTTTTTCGAAACCTCCACGCGCACGCGCATCAGTTTTGGAGCCGCGGCTTCGCGCCTCGGTGCGGACACCATGAATTTGCAGGCGGAAGCTTCCAGTCTGAAAAAAGGCGAGACCCTGCTGGACACCGTTTTCAACTTGAATGCCATGAAACCGGATTGCCTGGTGATGCGGCACGCGGCTTCTGGCGCGCCTCATTACGTAGCGCGGCACCTGGACATTCCGGTGGTGAACGCAGGCGACGGCACGCACGAGCATCCTTCGCAAGGACTGTTGGACGCGCTCACCATTCTCGACCGCCTCGGGACGATTAAAAATTTGCGCGTGACCATCCTCGGCGACATCTTGCACAGCCGGGTGGCGCGTTCGAACATTCATCTACTGGGAAAATTTGGCTGCAAGTTCACTTTGTGTGGGCCAGCAATGTGGGTTCCGCGGGAGCTCGAGAAAATCGCGCCGGGGACGCCCATTCGCTGTGTCTACCGGATGGAAGAGGCCCTGGAAGGCGCGGACGTCATCATGATGCTGCGGGTGCAGACAGAGCGGCTGAACGACCCGCCGCTTTCCCCCAACGATTACGTTTTGCTGTACCAGTTAAACGCCGAGCGGTTGCGGCGGGCCAGTCCCCATGCCATTGTGCTGCACCCGGGGCCCATCAACCGGGGGATCGAGATTACGCCGGAAGTGGCGGACGGGCCGCAGTCTTGTGTGCTCGAACAGGTCACCAATGGAGTGGCAGTGCGCATGGCGATTCTCTACCTGTTGATCAGCGGCGCTACCGAGACCAGCACGCATCCGGCGCTCGAAGTGAAGTCGAAGGAATCGACCAATGCTTCTGATTAGCGGCGCGCGGGTGCTCGACCCGGCGTCGAAAACGGATGCCACCTGCGACGTGTTGCTCGATGGGGAGAAGATCAAAGAGGTTCAGCCGGCGGGAAAGCTGGCAGCGCCCGTGGGTGCGGAAGTTTTTGATGCCAGCGGGCTGATCGTGGCGCCAGGCTTCATCGATTTGCACGTGCACTTGCGTGAACCGGGACAGGAATCCTCAGAAACCATCGAGACCGGGACGCTGGCGGCGGCGCGCGGTGGGTTCACGGCGGTTTGCTCGATGCCGAACACCAAGCCGGTAAATGACAATGCCGCGGTGACGCGGTTCATTCTGGATCGCGCCAAAGTGGGCGGAAGCGTCCGCGTGTGGCCGATCGGCGCGGCGTCGGTAGGCAGCCAGGGCGAAGCCATTGCCGAAATCGCCGCCATGAAGGAAGCAGGAATCGTAGCGGTTTCCGATGACGGAAAACCCATCGCCACGGCTAAGCTGGCGCGGCAGGTGATGGACTATTGCCGTTCTCTGGATCTCCCGGTGATTGAGCATTCCGAAGACGTTTCGCTGGCGGCGGGCGCAGTGATGCGCGAAGGTGTGACTTCGACGCGGCTCGGTTTGCGCGGGATGCCGGCGGCGGCGGAGTCGGTTTGCGTAGCCCGCGACATGCAACTCGCGGAATTGACCGGGGCGCGGGTCCATGTGGCGCATCTATCGGCGAAAGCGTCGCTCGAGCAGGTGCGCTGGGCGAAATCTCGCGGTTTGCGTGTCAGTTGCGAGGTTACGCCGCATCACTTCACGCTGATCGATGAGGACGTGGAGTACGACTCGAAATTCAAGATGAACCCACCGCTCGGGGGGCGGGGAGACCGCGAAGCGCTGCTCGCAGGATTGGCGGATGGAACCGTGGATGCGATCGCGACAGATCATGCCCCGCATGAACCCGCGTTGAAAGATGTGGAATTCGATCGGGCGCCGTTTGGGATTCTGGGATTCGAGACGGCGCTCGGGCTGGCGCTTCAACAATTGGTCGAAAGCGGGCGAATTTCACTGATGCGCATGGTGGAGCTCTTTACTACCGGCCCGGCGCAGGTACTGGGCATCGAACGCAAAATCGCCGCTGGACAGCCCGCCGACCTGACTGTTTTTTCGATCGATCATCCCTGGACCTACCAGGTGAAAGAATCGCCAAGCAAATCCCGCAACTCTCCCTTCGACGGCCGCGCTTTCAAGGGGGCGGCCGTCGCCACCATCGTTGCCGGCCGCATCGTCTACAAGCAATAAGAATCAGAAGGCAGAGAAGATCATTGCGTGACAAGCTGCCTTTTCTGAAGCATTCGCAGGACGGAAAGGCCAGCGGCACCGGCGGCCAGGTGTTTAAGTGTGTGTCCGCTGACGACGTGTCCCAAGGAAAAAATCAGCCGGTCTTCACTTTCGCAGACCTTCGCGACTACGTAGAGGCCAGCCACTACGAGCAGGTAGGATCCTTGCGTGTATCGCGGAGGCAAGAGCAACGCAACGAGTAGCGCGAGTAGCGAGTAGAGTTGGACTGCCGCGTAGAACCGCAAGTCGCCGACGCCTCTCTGTTCAGACAAATGCCACTGGAGTACGCTTCCGATACCAACCGCCATTAGAACGGGGAGTAGCCAGAGACCGAGCCGCGGGTTCGAGCGCTCTGCGATCATGGCAGCCACCAACGGCATGAAAACAACGGTCATGGGCAGCCGGTCCCACAGCAGGCGCGGATTGTCCGGAGCCAGGTGATAGTAGGAGGAGCCGAAAGCCGTCAAGAGCAATCCGAGAAAGACGATGGCGTATGGCCAACGCTCCCGGGCATCGACGAATCGTTCTCGGCTGGACTTCCGGCCGAGAAACGCCAATCCCCAAAGTCCCGCCACGAGAAAAAGAATATTGGAAGCGACGTCGCCGAAGTTCGGTATTCCAAGCCAGCCTCGCCTATCGGCGAAATCATGGTAGGAGAGCGGCTGAGGAGTTCGCGGAAAGAGCAGCGCTGCGATTCCCACGACGACTGCCAGGGCCAGAAAAAGCCAAATGCCGACGCGCCTAGAAAGAAATAGGCGCTTGCGCTCAGTGGGCAGTGGGTTCCGCGGCGGGGTGCATGCCGTGTTGCGGGACTTCATGGATGCCGCGGGCGGGCGGCTCGATCCTCTGCCGGAAGAAATGATCCAGCGGCAAGCGGCCCTTTCCAACGGCATAGGCTTTCTCGATGGCTTTGGTCACATAAACCTTGGCAAGCGTGGCCGCTTCGAGCAACCCCCGCCCGGCCGCCAGTTGCGCGGTCAGCGCCGAAGCGAAAGTGCAGCCCGTTCCGTGAAGATGGTCTTCATTGGTTTTCTCGCCGGCCAGCGAAATCAACTCGGCGCCATCGAAAAGCACATCCGTGGTGCGCTCCATATGGCCGCCCTTGACAATGACGGCGTGCGCGCCCATTTCCACGAGTTTGCGAGCCGCGGCTTCCATGCCTGCGACGTCCTTGATGACGAGTCCGGTGAGAACTTCGGCTTCCGGCACATTCGGGGTAATGACACTAGCGCGTTTGAGCAGTTCCGCGGCGACAAATTTGATCCCGCCGGGATCGAGGAGTTCCGCGCCGCTCGAGGACTTCATCACCGGGTCGTGCACGATGTGGGCAAACTTGTGCGCATCGAGGAATTCCGCCACCACCACGGCGTTACCGCGGTTGCCGAGCATCCCGATTTTCACCGCGGCGATATCGCAATCCTTGGCTAGCACCTCAAGCTGTGCGCGCAGCTCCGCGGTCGGCGTGTTATGGACGGTTTCGACCCCCTGGGTGTTCTGCACCGTGAGTGAAGTGATGGCGGCAACGCCGTAGCAGCCGTGTGCGGCAAACGTTTTGAGGTCGGCGGCGGTGCCGGCACCGCAGGAAGGATCAAATCCCGCGATCGTCAACAGGATGGGCGGCGCTGCATGGCCGTGTCCGTTCGTGCTCATCTTCTCTTCTTGCTCCTACGACGAAAATAGCCGGTCGCGTCGTGAAAACGGACCGGCACTTGCGAATGTACGCGCGCTGTTTCTCCAACGCAAGAAAAAACTTGATGATATTCTGTCTTGCGAATGCCAGGGAGGTAGGCGGCAGCGGACCGGTCCTTTCACTTATGGCGTTCTGGAATAACGATGAACTTCACGCCGCGCGTCTTTGGAGAGCTAGCTTTTCTAATCCTCTCGCCTTTCCTTTCTCTCGAGGCCCAGACCGACAAGTTTCGTGCGGTTGTGGAACAGCTTCGCGCCATCGATACGAAAGGCCACAGTAATCCCGGGAATGACGTGCCCCCAGCGGCTCAAAAACTGCTTCCCCAATTCAAGTCGGGGCTGCGGGAGATCATCGGAGACACCCTCAACGAGCATTCCTCTTCCTCGCCGGAGCAACTCCATGACCTTATCCTCGCGGAGCTGAAAAAGGCGGGCATCGACGTTCTGAATTCCGTTCAGCGAGATGGGTACTATACCGCCGACGGGGACGATTTCGGCTATCTCTATGATGTGACCGTGCGCCAGCCTGAGCGGCAACCGGATTTGATGGCCGTGGTCGCTAACTTGACGATTCCCTGTGGCAGCGATGCTTCTCTTAATCTCTATCGCCGAACGGGAACGGCGTGGCAACTGATTCTCGTAGAGGAATCCAACGGTTATAAAGACATCAGCGGAGGGCAGGGATCCTTCCAATTTGCAGTTTCCCCGACCGATGCCGACGGCAATTGGTTTGTGGTTGCTGCCGATGTAAATCCCTGGTGCAGTTCGAATTGGCAGCAACTGCGCTACCAAGTTTTGCGCCCTGGCGAGGATGCCCACCACCCCCGGGTGCTCCTTCGCGAACATACCAGCATTTATCTTGGGACTGACCAACCTTATCGGTTGACCCTTAATCCGCACGGGTTCGAACTTAACGTCGTGGGCGCGCAGGGCTTAGATGACAGCATCCTCACCCGCGAGCATGTCCAGAATTACGAGGTTAGCGGTAATCGCGTAACGCGCATCCCGCCCCTAGCCCTGGCGCCCGAAGACTTCCTGGATGAATGGGTGGCCATGAAGTGGGAGGATGCCGGTACTTGGGCCTCCAGCGCGGAGGAGGGGAAACTTCAATACTGGCACGCCCGGTTGCGCCGCGACGGAGGCGAGAAAATCGACACGGAATTTGACTTCGTGCAGCCGTGCCAGGAGGCGGGAAATGTTCCGAAGTGGCAAATCGGCCTGACGTTAGCGAGCAGCGACGAGCATGATCCGCCGGGGGACTTGCCGGACGAGCTTTTTTTTACGATCAGCAAGCGGGACGGCGCGTTTTATTTGGAGGATGTAGGTAAGGACCGTCCGCCGGGCTGCCCCGGCAATACTCTGCCGCGTGGAGCGAGAGAAGCACTGCCCTAAATGGTGACCGCAACGTCCCGACTAGGGGCCAGCCCCAGCAAACAATTAAGGAAACAAGCCACGGACCAGAGTGGCTTCCGAAACCCGTCCGACGGCGAGTATCATGGCACCGGCGCGCGGGGGGACGTGATGCTTGCGCATGGTATCCACCATCTCATGGAAGGCCCGAACCATGATCTTTTGTAGGCGCGCGTTGACTTCGTCGACGTCCCACATCAGCCCTTCCTGATTTTGCACCCATTCAAAGTAACTGACGGTGACGCCCCCGGCGTTGGCCAGAATATCCGGCAGTACGATGACGCCGCGCCGCGCGAGAATCTCATCGGCGTGCGGCGTGGTGGGACCGTTGGCGGCTTCGGCAACGATGCGGGCTTTGACGGCTTCGGCGTTGTGCAGGGTAATGACGTTTTCCAGTGCCGCGGGCACCAGGATGTCGCACTTCATGGTTAGCAGCTCATCATTCGTGATGCGCGACGCGCCCGGCATACCTACAACGGTTCCGGAACGCTCCTTGTAGCGAATGGCTTTGATGGGATCAATGCCCCGGGAGTTGGTGACGCCGCCTCGGGTGTCACTAAGCGCCACGATCTTCGCTTTCCTCTCCGCAAATAACCGCGCCGCGGTTGCGCCGGCGTTGCCGAATCCCTGAATCGCGACGGTTGCCCCGCGAAGCGAAATCTTCTTGAGCTTGCAGGCTTCTTCCACCACATAGAGCAGTCCGCGAGCGGTGGCTTCGCCGCGGCCCTCGGAACCCCCGATGGAGACCGGCTTGCCGGTGACCACGCCATGCGCCGAATGGCCCACGGTCATCGCATAAGTATCCATGATCCAGGCCATCGTTTGCGCATCGGTGTAAACATCCGGCGCCGGTATGTCTTGAGAAGGTCCGATGATGGGCAGGATTTCACTGGCGTAACGGCGCGTCATGCGTTCGAGTTCGCTCTTGGACATGCGCTTGGGATCGCAGACCACGCCGCCTTTGGCTCCGCCAAACGGAACGTTGACGGTAGCGGTCTTCCAAGTCATCCAAGCCGCCAGCGCTTTTACTTCATCCGGCGTAACGTTGGGATGAAAGCGGATGCCTCCCTTGCCAGGCCCTCGCGACACGTTGTGCTGTACGCGGTAGCCGGTGAACACCTTCACTTGGCCGTTGTCCATCTTTGTCGGCAAGGAAACTTCCAGCACGCGTTTGGGAGTGCGCAAAATCTGCCGCAAGCCCGGATCGAGCTTCAGGAATTCGGCCGCCATGTCGAACTGAATCTGGGCGATGCGAAAAGGATTCAGGTCTTCGCGGGGAGCGATGCGCGGCACCATGGGTGGTGCGCCTATCTGTCTTGTCGGGGCTGTGGGCTTTGCGACCGTGGCCATTGGCGTCGGTCCTTTCGTCTACTCGATTTGTTTAACAAAATCTGCTTCCACTTGGCCCAAGTTCAAAATTCACCTTACCGAAATCCGCATTATCCGTTAGCCGCAAACTTCCTCGCGTTGACGGCGTACGAGTCGCGGCAAGCGGTGGAGCAGAAGTGCCGCAGCTCGCCGCCTTGGCCGAACGGAATGGATAGCGTTTCGTCCACGTGCATCCCGCATACGGGGTCACGCACCAGCCGACGCGCCGCAACAGCCGTCTCGGCCGGGCTGGCAGCATCCGGGGAACGGGGAACCCCGCTGGCTGCATCGCCTAACATCCAGCCCACCAAGCGGCCGAGCAGCCGGGCGCTCCAAGAGATAAAGATCAACCACAAGAGAAATCGCGCGACTCTAGCGAGAAGATTCATCGTTCCCAAGTTTGCTAGACAGCCTCCCTATCCGATTACCCCTCTCACCAGCCTTGAATGGAGTGTATGCAAGGCGAAAAGGGCCAGTCAAACGAAAAGGTGTGATTTCAAGAGGTTGCGAGGCGAATTGTGCGCTGACTTTTTGGGAAAAACAGTCAAGATTTAGTCTAAACCGTTTAAATGTAATAGGTTACGTGGAAAATGAGCGTTTTGTGTCCGAAGCGTGCGGGAGGACGATCTTTCCTGTCGAGATGAGGTAGGGGCGGTTACCCTGCTGCCGGAATGCGGTTCATTCCCATGTACGGACGCAAAGCCTCCGGGAGCAAAATGGAGCCATCGGCCTGCTGATAATTCTCGACCACGGCGATCCAGGTGCGCCCCACGGCAAGTCCGGAACCATTTAAAGTGTGCACGAAGTCGCTCTTGCCACCGCCCTTCGGTTTGAAGCGAATGCCGGCGCGCCGCGCTTGAAAAGCTTCGCAATTCGAGCAAGAAGAAATTTCGCGAAATTCATTGCTGGCCGGCAGCCAAACTTCCAGGTCGTACGTTTTCGAGGAAGCAAAGCCCATATCCCCCGTCGAAAGCAGCACGGTGCGATAGTGCAGTCCAAGTTTTTCTAGAATCGTTTCGGCGTTGCGCACCAGCGCTTCATGCTCTTCATAACTTTTCTCTGGATGCGTGAACTTGAAAAGCTCGACCTTCTGGAATTGATGCTGGCGCAGAATCCCTCGGGTGTCTTTTCCGGCCGCGCCGGCTTCGGAACGGAAACAAGCCGTCCACGCGGTTACATGGATGGGCAATTTCTCTTCCGGAATGGTTTCGTCGCGGTACAAGTTGTGCAGCTCGACTTCCGCCGTTGGTGTGAGCCAGAAGTCGGTGTTTTCGAGCTTGAAGAGGTCCGCGGCAAACTTCGGCAACTGGCCCGCGCCGGTGAGTGAAGCCGAATTCACCAGGAAGGGCGGAAGAATCTCCGTGTACCCGTGCTCGCGGGTATGCACGTCGAGAAAAAAATTGGCGAGCGCGCGCTCGAGCCTGGCGCCCCAGCCCTTGTAAACAGCAAACCGCGCACCGGTAATCTTGGTGGCCACCGCCAGGTCCAGGATTCCGGCGCGCTCCCCGACTTCCCAATGCGGCCGCGGCGCGAAATCGAATTTAGGTGCTGTGCCCCAGCGACGGACTTCTTGGTTGTCCGCGGCGCTGCCCCCCACGGGCACCGAGGAGTGCGGAATATTCGGAATGGTCAGCAGCAATTCCCGCTGCGTAGCGTCCAGTTCGGCGATGCGCTCGTCGGATTGCTTGATGCGCTCGGAAACCTGTTTCATCTCTCGGATGAGCGAGTCGGCGTTTTGCTGCTCTTTTTTCAGGCGCGCAATCTGTTCGCTGGCCTTGTTGCGCTGGGCCTTCTGCTGTTCGGTCGCAGTGATGAGTTCGCGGCGCTCCTTGTCGAGCTTCTGAAAAGCCTCCAAGTCCAGCGCGGCCCCGCGCTTCTTGGCCATGTCCGCGAACACATCGAGATGGTCCCTAAAGTAATTCAGGTCGTGCATGGAGGTAGCAGGATACCGTAATCCGCCGAACCGTTGTAGGGCGACATGGCGCGCACCTCGCGCCAAGGCAAAAGGCTATTTGGCGCGCGAGACTTCGCTCATCAATTGGTGAATGTTGCCCTCGGAATCGCGAAACGCCGACATCCAAAGGTCGTAGGTAGGCATCGGGGCAATCAGACGGGGCGGAGCCACAATCTCTACGCCAGCCTCTGCCAGCCGCCGGTGAGCAGCTTGGAGGTCCGGAACGCGGAAGTACAATATGGAGCTCCGATGATCCAAGTCTGGCGTTTCCGGCAAGCCCAACATCAAGCGCACTCCGCCGCAATCAAAGAAAGCCATGTTGCCCGCGGTGAACAGCAGTGGCAGACCCAGCTTGTCACGGTAGAATGCCGTGGCACGCGCGAGATCGTGAACGATGATCGAAATCTGGCCGATATTCTGGATACTCAGGTTCGCTCGGGTCGTGCTCATGGCTTGCTTTACCTCCGGGAGCAATTTAGTTAGCATAGCTAACTATATTCTATGACGGTTGTCAAGTCCACTCGTCTCGCCGGCGGGGATCCTTTCTTTATCGCCGACCGCTTGCACTCCGCGGCCATTCACCTGCTCCGCAGGTTGCGGGTGCGCGACCGCGAAAGCGGCGTCGGCCCGGCGCAGCTCTCGGCCTTGTCCGTGCTGGTGCTGGGCGGCGGTCCACGATCGCTCGGAGAGCTTGCGGAAGCCGAGCAAGTCCGACCGCCGACGATGAGTCGCATCGTTGCCGGCTTGGTGCGCGCGGGCTTGGTGCGCCGCGGAAAGACCGAAGACGGCCGCCGTGTGCGCCTCGAAGCAACTGCCAAGGGTACCAGGATCCTCCAGGAAGGCCGCTTACGCCGCGTGGAGTCGCTGGCCGACGCGCTCGCTGCTCTCTCGGACGAAGACCGGAAAAAATTGCGGGAACTGATCGGCCATCTCGAAAAGATCATTCGCAACCTGTAGTCAAGAAGGAATAACGGGGCCAATGCCAAAGTACGGAGGTACTGCCAAAATGAACCCAGCGAACTATCGACGGATGATTCTCCTCGGAAGCAAACTAGGCAAGTAGTCGGGAGTCGTTTGGGTTTTCTGGAGTCTACATGGTAGTCGCCTGTTTGCTCCTGTGTGTCGTCCTGCTGCTCGCGAGCGCAGCGGAACGGCCAGAATCACCTGACTGACTTCGGATTACTGTTTCCTCCATCCCACGCCCGAGCGGCCGCTCCCCCCAGCGGCCGCTCACTTTTTTGGGCACACCGTTCGCGGCTAACGGTTGTCACGAGAGACGGGAAGGCTGGCTTAGAGGTGGTACGGTGAGTCTCGACCGAGAGGTAAGCCCTTGAAAATGAAAAAGGGGGCTGGTGCAAGCCCCCTTTTTCGCAATTGACGCCCCAAACCGGTAACCGAGTCGAGGATCGGTTCCGGCCACCCCGGGAAGCCAATCTTGTAAGTTGTTGAATAGAGAGCAAACCGGATGCCACCTAATGCGAACGTATTAGTCACGCTGAAGCCGACTGAAACCACAGCGTTTAGCTTTTATGAGCAGACTTAGAGCCTCATATCATCAAGTCCCAGCCTACAGAATCCCACAGAATCTCCCCGGCTTCCTACATTCTTTGGGAGTGTTTCTTCTTTCTTCTACGCCCCAAGGGCCGCTCGAGGTGCAGATCCAGCATCCAAACACGTTTCCGGCGAAGGTGGAAGAAACCAAAGCGCTCCAGGCCGGAATTGGTTGAACTTTACGGAACGCGCCGTTCGTGAACGTTAACGAAAATCAGTTGCCAAGAGTTGTGACGCTCATCACCAGCGCTTCATCCCACGACAGAAGAACCCATCGCTAGCGAGCGCTGATAACGCCGCCAAAAGAGCCACCCCGGAAACGACAGGATCAGCAACCACAGCAAAAGCGTCGGACCGGATTCGGCGAGAAACAAGACTATCCCGAGTAGGCTCAGAAAAGCGCTGCGAAAACCGTTCACCGTGGAATTGCGCAGTTGCATCCCAACCGAAGGCGCGGGTGAGCTGAGCTGCGCTTTGTATTCTTCGGCCAACTTCAAGTCGATCGTGGCGAAGTCGACGCGGTGCTCCAGGGTTTGCTGCTCGGCGTCCATCTGCTCGATTTCGCCGCGCACGCGGGCTGATTCTTTTTCCACCTCAAGAATCTCCTTGACGGGCCCGTTGCGTTGCTGGAGTACACCATTAAGGCGCGCCTCAGTGTTGCGGGAATTCTTCAGTCGCGCGACCAAATCCAGGTGCTGCTGAGTAACTTCTTCACCCGCCTGTGATTCCTGCGTGACGCGCCCGAGTTTCTTCAATTCCGCAAGACACACATCCAGTTGGTCGGCGGGAACACGCAAAGAGGCAAACACGGTACGCTCAGAGCCACTTTCGGCGCTTGCCGATAGCTGTGCGACATAGCCCTTGTGCTGTGAGAGGATTCGATCCATTCTCCCTCGTGCTTCTTCGAGTCTTTCGACTGCGACCCTCAGTTCCGCCCGGCGAGCGATCATAGGTGCCATCTGGCCATGGTCTGCCAGGATCGGCTCTTCCGCGGCACCCGGGTCACCGCTGCTTGATTTCTCCGGCGTGGTGAGACCATCAAGGCTAAATCCGTCCGCAAAAATCGTTCCCGTTTGATTGGTAGAAAAATGCCGCAGTCCACCTTTGCCGGGCGCGACTGGATCGGCGTTGATCGTGTAGCCTCCTCTAGAGTTGAAACCAAACGCTGGCAGGGTGCGATAGATGAACAGATATCCGGACTTCTGGCCGCCTTTGGCAAGCACCTCGTCAACCAAACCGGCACCCTCCTCACTAGGTATGCCGCTCGCAGATAACCCAAAGTTCTTTAAGGCATACGGATAATGTCCATAGCTAGCCAGATAGCTGGCGGCCGCGGTGTTGAGGGTTCGGAGCGATCCGACGGCGCTGGCCTCGTTGGCCGCCATTCTCGAGCGCAACAAATTGGGAATCGCGAGGGCCATCACTAACAGCACTGCTGCCATGGCAGACACCACCTGAATGGCAAGCCTAAGGGATGGACGCTGGCGTTTGTTCATTCCGCTGCCTAGCATGGGTTCAATTCTTGCGTAACTCTCCGCCGCAGATGCCCCAGCTCGTTTATTTGCGCGCTCGGGTACAACTGCAACCTGCCAAGAGGTCATTTGCTGCGACAAACCGCGTACACCGGTTGCAAGTTTGGAGCATTCGGCGCAATGGTCAATGTGAGCACCGACCGAGTTAGCACGGTCGGCGGAAAGTTCACCGTCGACGAACGCCATGATTTCTTCGGGTGTGAACGGATGTGTCGCGGTACTCATGCGCGTTCTCCTTTCTTTGCGATGTTCTGTGAGGTGGCAGGCGGGTCCAGCAAGTCGCGTAGCGCTGTGCGCGCACGGAAGAGACGCGAGCGAACGGTGTTCAGGGGAAGCTCTAAGAGATCCCCGATTTCGGCGTAGCTCAATTGCTCGAATTCGCGAAGCAGCAGGATTTCGCGGTCCACTCGTTCAAGCTTTTCGACGGCGCGGCGGACCCATAAACCGGATTCGGTGGCATCCCTCTTGGAAGGATCGGGCGCTGATTTCCGTTGCGCGAAAAACGTGGCGCGAAAGGCAGCTTTGCGGCGATGCGCGCGGAGGATCTTGAAACCAATGGCGTAGAGATAGGTGCGAAACAGAGCGCGCGGTTCGTAGCGGGCTGCGGCCCTCAGCAGGGCAACGAAAGTCTCTTGCGTTAACTCCTCCGCCTGAGCGGACTCGGCAACGCGGCGGCGAAAGAAGCCGAAGATGGGCTGCTTATAGCGCGAGAAAAGCTCATCAAAAGCACACGCGGAGCCCTTGGAAAACGCCAGCATGAGCTGCTCGTCGCTGGTAGGGGATGCCGCCCTGGCACCATGCCCAGCGTTCGCTTCATTTGTCGGCGTCTCGCTCATGGCGGTCCGGGGAAGCGCCTCCGAGTTTAGAACGAGAGCGGGCAGTGCCTGGTCCATGGTAAGCCGCCTGGCTCCTTCACTAAGTGTAATGTCGCGAGGCGGCTAAAAGTTCCAGGGACCAAGCCGATTTTTTCAACTTGGTCCCAGGCTCAGAATGCTCACGAGTTCTTCGGAACCTCGGCTTCGCTGAACGCCAGCTGCGACCGGCGGCGCCAGAAGTATCGCGCCGGAAAATAGAGCAGCACCGCCCACAAAGCGAGCAGCGGTCCCCGCCCAGCCAAAAACACCAGGATGGCGGAGATGCTCTCTAAAGCGTCGTTCAAACCGCTTAGCCCGGCATTCTTAAGTTTCGCTCCGATGGTCGCGGCGGGCGACGTGCGTTCTTCCCGCAGCGAGAAAAAAACGTTCGCGAAAGAGACGCGGCTCCCAGAAGAGTAACGTTCCGCCTCCATGCGTTCAATTTCACCCCGAAGCACCGCCACCTGGCGTTCCAGAGAAGCCGTATCGTTGAACTTGTCTCGATTCTCGAGCAGCCGCTGGATACGCTGTTCCTCGTTCTGCGCGTTCACCAGGCGCGCCTCGAGTTCGCTGTGCTGCTGGGTAATTTCGTCGGCCGCTTCCTCCTCATGCTCGACCAGGCCCACGCCCTTGAACTCCAGGAGCGCGGAGCGATACTCCGACGACGGAACGCGTAGCGTCGCGGAAAGGACGCTCCCCGCCGGCTGGCCCACCATGCGTAGCTTTGCCACGTAGCCGTGGTGGCGCTCCAGAATTTCTTCCAAGCTGGCCCGCGAGTGCGCGAACTCCTTGGTCGCCACGCAAAGTTCCGCGGAATAGGCGATCTGCGGCTCCCGGTACGGGTTCGTTGAATCAACCGGCATCGGTCGATCGCCCATGCCTGGCAATCGCGACGACCTCGTCGCATTTAGCTCTTTTGTGTCGATGCTCGTCGGGAGGCCATCTGGCGATAAAATCCCGCCCGTTTGGCTTCCGCGATCCGGCGCGAAAGACACATTAGCCGGGCGCTCGGGCGTTACGCTCTGCCTCGATAAGAACAGGAAAACGAACGAGACTCCAACCGCGAGGCCACCCGCCAACACCAAGCGGCGCCGGGCCGAGAAAACTTCACGGATGCGAACGTAAATCGATCTCTGATGGTCTTCCATGGGCTGCCTCCTGTCACGTCAGGAGTTAGAACGGGGAGGCCGCCGTTTCTTGCAGCTCTAGAGGAGAAAATAGCAGGCGCCGGCGGGAAGAGATAATGCTCCAGTCGGGCTCAGGCGCCGATCGAGGAACGCAGGGCGTTGGCCAGAGACTGGCTGAATCGCCGGACGTCGGCATCTTGTTCGGCTTCGACCATGACGCGAGCAAGCTGCTCGGTGCCGGAGTAGCGCAAGACCACCCGGCCATTATCGCCCAACGCTGATTGCGCTTCCGCCAGCGCGCGGGAGACTTCCGGAAGCGTCTCGAGCGGCGGCTTGGCACGCACCTTCACGTTGACAATCAGTTGCGGATAATCCTTGAGGCCATCGACCAGCGATTCGATCTTGCCTTTCATCGAAACCAGTGAAGCAATTTTCACCGCCGTGAGCAAACCGTCTCCGGCCGGGCTGTCCTCCAGAAAAATGATGTGACCGGACTGTTCCCCTCCCAGGACATTACCGCTGCGCAGCATTTCCTCGAGCACATAACGATCCCCCACGGCCGCTCGGGCCAGCACGATATTCTCGCGCGCCAGAACGCGTTCCAGTCCGAGATTGGACATCGACGTCGCGACGACGCGGTCGCCATGGAGCTTGTTCTGTGATTTCAAGTAGCGCGCCGCAGCCAGCAGCACTCCGTCACCATTCACGATTTTTCCCGTTTCGCAAACGAACAGCGCCCGGTCAGCGTCTCCGTCGAAGGCCACCCCCAGCCGCGCCTTCTCTGCCACCACGCGCTTCTGCAAGCTCTCCAGGTGCAGCGAACCGCATCCGGCATTGATATTCCGTCCGTCCGGCGAAACACCCATGGCCACCACCTCGGCTCCCAGGGACCGGAACAACTCCGGCCCTAGCTTGTAGGCGGCCCCATTGGCGCAATCGAGAGCCATGCGGAACCCGGCTAGCTTCGCGCCGGGAATGGAACGCTTCCGCAAAAAAGTGAGGTATTCAGCGTCTAGCGATTCATCAGCCGTTAGCGCTGGCGCATTTTTTGGCGGCGCTTCGCCGCGAAGCTTTAATATCCCCTGTTCCAGCACTTCCTCGACCACGTCCGGAAATTTCATTCCCGCGTGCGAAAACAGCTTCACTCCATTGTCCGGAAAGGGATTGTGCGAGGCGGAGATGACCACGCCGGCTTGAAAGTCATTTTGCCGCACCAGGCAAGCCACGCCCGGAGTCGTAATCACTCCGGCAAAAGAAACTTTGGCGCCGGCTCGCGCGAGGCCCGCGGCGAGCAAAGCGGCCATGTGCGGCCCGGATTCGCGGGTGTCCATGCCGATAAGCACATGCGCCGCCCCAAGTGCGCTCTCGAGATACGCGCCGAGCGAGCGCCCGGTGGCATAGAGGGTGGCATCGTCGAGCGGCGGCGTTCCCGGCACGCCGCGAATCCCGTCGGTTCCAAAAAACTCTTTGGCCATGGGTGGAAGCCTGTCTTTCCGAGTGTGCTGCGGGCCGCGTCGTGGCCAACTTCCCTGTGGATGACCTCCAAAAGTTTAACACACGGCAAAACGCCGGCTTTAGTTCTGAGCCGAATGCCATGTCTTTTGCAGCAACGAGACCACGAACCAATCCGCTCCTATCGACGGTTGGATTTGCTAAATCGAAACAGTTCTATGCCCCGCCATAAACGGTTTCCCGGAGTGTGTTAACGTGGTCGACCGGAGCCGCTTGTGTCCGCCACGCCAACGCCGCCATCGCTCGTGCGCTTTACCAGTTCCAACTTCAGCATGCGCGTGATCGCGGCCGCCATCATTCTGCTGTTTTTCTATTACGCCGCGGGCGTGGTCATCACCCTGCTCCTCTCGATTTTGCTGGCCTATTTTCTTGATCCGGCCGTGGAACTCCTGGAAAGAATAGGGCTCCCTCGAACCCTCGGCGCCATGGTTATGGTGCTGATCCTGATCGCCGTCCTCGTCGCGGTGGGCTATGGCCTATGGACGCGCACTTCCGATTTCGCGGAGAACTGGCCGAAATACAGCAGCGTTTTGCAGCGGGCGGCCGGCGTGGTCGAAGGCAAGATCAAGGGCATCGAAGGACAGGTTTCGCAGCTAGCCCCCGAGCAGGGTGCGCCGTCGGCTTCGGCAGTTCACACCGAACCCAGCATTGTGCGTACCCTTATCTTCCGCGGGGTGGGCTCTCTCTACGCTTTGTTTCTGGAAGTTACATTCATGCCCTTTCTGGTCTTCTTCATGCTTGCCGAGAAGCGCCAGGTTTGGCACGGCACTTTGCAACTCTTTCCCGCTTCGCGTCGCACGCAAGTCAAGGAAACGCTTGAAGATTTGCGCGACGTCCTCCGCGATTACCTTGCCGGAATGACCATCGTCACGCTGATCGTCATCGCCGCGAGCAGCTTGTTTTTCTGGATCATCGGCATGGAGTACCCCATTTTGACGGGAATCGCATCCGGGCTCCTTAATATGGTGCCCTATATCGGTGCCGTGATCGCCTGGCTGCCAGCCTTTATCATTGCGCTCGCGAAGTGGACGACCATCGGACAATTCGTTTTGATTGCCGCCACCCTCACGATCATCCATGTTTTGGCGATCAATTTGGTTGCGCCGCAACTCGTCGGCCGGCGCGTACGCTTAAATGCCGTGGCCATCACCATTGCCTTGCTTTTCTGGGGCTGGGTGTGGGGAGGCATGGGTTTGGTTCTGGCTATTCCTATCACCGCGGCGCTGCGCGTGATCTGCGATCATACGGAATCGTGGAAACCCATTGGGCGGTGGCTTAGCGCGTGAAACCGCGATTCCGGGGTTGCGCGTCTTAGCAGTTTCGGCCCTGGGCCGCAGAGCGGGCAAATTCCGTTGAGGTTAAAGCGATGAATCCTAAGATCGTACTGGCAGGTGCTATGGTTTACCTGACACTGACCGCGCCTCCTGTCAACGCTTGGGGCTGCCAAGGACACCAGACGGTGGCGGCCATCGCGCGAAAGCACCTCACGCCGGAAACGCAGCAATTTCTAGAAAAGCTCCTCGCCGACCATCCCATCGATCCCCAGCTCAAACGCTGGTGCGGCAAGGCCACCTCCGACCTGCTGGCGGATGCCTCCACTTGGCCCGACGACGTGCGCAATGAACGAAAAAACGGCCCCTGGCATTACATCGATATTCCCCGCAGCAAACACAAGGGGGACCAGAGCGAGTACTGCGGCGCCGAAGGCTGCGTGACCAGCGCGATCGAAGCGCAACGCGCCATCCTCGAAGACAAATCCGCCGATCCTCTGAAGCGCGCCGAAGCCATCCGCTACCTGATCCACTTTGTCGGCGACCTGCACCAACCCTTGCACGCCACCAACAATGCCGACAACGGCGGAAACTGTGTGGCGGTGAAATATTTCCGCCACCAGCCGCTTCTCAATCTTCTCCATCCGGAACGTGAAGATTACTCCCCAAATCTTCATCAAATCTGGGACACGGAAATTGTCGAACGCGATATGGAAATCTCCAACCCCTTTCGCTACGCCGACGAACTCGACGAAAAGTTTCACGCCCATACCGCCGCCTGGGAAGCCGCCGGCATCCATGTGGACGATTGGGCGTGGGAGAGCCATGAGCGCGCGGAAACAGCCGTTTACGAAGCCTTCTCAGAAAAAATCGCCATCGAGCCGGACTTGAAACTAAAAAGCTGCGCCGAAAACAATCAAATGGGAAAGCGTATGTTCGAAAAGCATCTCGTCGTGGGCGACGCTTATCAAAACAACGCCGCCCAAGCCGTGGAAACCGCCTTAGCCGAAGCCGGCGTGCGTCTGGCCATGATTCTGAACGAAGCCACTAAACCTCGGAACTAGCATTCTCCGTCACGGTTTTCGAATAGCAGATTCTGCCGCAGCGGCGGACCCCCCAAGCGATTTGATGTATCGCACCAATTGCCAGCGCTGCGGTTCCGGCAACTTCGACCAAACCGGCATTTTCCTGCGAACCACTCCGTTGGTGATCACCCAAAAAAGTGTTCCTGGCGCGGCTTCTTGTACCTCAGGAACCAGCAAGCTCGGCGCTTTAGGCGACCCTTCGGCGGCGTGGCCATGGCATTCCGCGCAGTGCTGTCGAAACAGAAGCGCTCCCGCGGCAACAGCGTCCGGGTCATTCGCGAGCGGATTGCCGCGATTTCGCGCTTTTTCGGGCGCCTTTTGCAATTCCGCATAGATGGCCGGATCGTATTTCGGGGCCTTAACAACGGGACGCTGCTCGGTATTTCCACTTTGTGCCAGGACTACCGACACCGCAAGAAGGGAAGCACAAACAGCAAGGGCCGCGACAATGGATTTCACTTGCGCCCTCCCAACAGCCGGCTCACCATCGCAGCAAATCCCGTTATTTCCCGGGAAACTCCCCAGCGCATCAAGAACCGGTGGCTGTTGTCATTCAAACCAAATCCCGGCGAAACCCGCAGCGTCCATCCGGATGGCAAATTCCACGCAATCACAGGCGCAAAGTAATGGGAAGTTTCGTGCAACCCAAAACTGTGCCGGTCGCCCAACCCGCCGTACATTTCAGCTCCGGCGACGAAATTCTGGCGGCACAACGTGCAGCGCTTCGCCGCAGCCTTCAACCCCAGCGGCCGGCTGGCGCCCAGTGCATATCCGAATTCCCAAGGCGAATTTCGAAGATTCTTGGCCGCTAGCGTGTTCTCGGTGAAGTTCCATCCCCGGAAGGTGCTGGACAAGATAAGCTTCAGCTCGATTTCGTGGTCGTGTTCCTTCTGCGCCACATCGTTCGAAACAAGAAAGTCTGACTCCACGTCGTGCCCTTCGACCTCCTTTAGCAACTTGTCCGCTCCGTTTTTGTTTTCGTACTCAACATAAAGAACCGGATTGATGAAGTGCTCGTGCTTCAGAACCCGGAAGCGATTCTCCCACCGGAAACCCGTGAATAAAGTGCTGTCGTTGAACGTCGTCTGCCCATCCAGATAAAACTCCGTCGTCCACCAAGCCGTCACTCCGTATTCCAATTCCCCCCAAAACGCGTGGAAGTCATTTCCCCGTCGCTCGGTGCCAAAAGTGGAGAAATACTCAATCTCCAGGTTGCCGGGCTCCTCGAGATAGTGGTCGTAGGCGACCAAGTAGGGATTCTCCTGAGCCTGGGCGGGCTTAGGGGTGAAAAGTGAAACGACGGAAACAGAGACAAAACCCAGCAGAACAAACCGGCCCACCAATGCCACGAAAGCTCCTTGCAAATGATTTGCAATTACTATTTCAAACTAACTTAGGCCTATACCTTTTGCAAATAACTTTCCTGTGGGCTTGCTCTATCCGTCTCCCGTTCTTCTAGTGCCAAGATTGCCAACTAGCACTCTCTTGCGGGGTCAGCCTTTCAATTTTCCTAGCGCTTGTACAAGCGAAGACATTTCCCGAGCGTTTTCGAAGAGTCGAATGGCCGCGACCCCCGAGGCGCCGGCGGCAAGACAATCCCCGGCGTTCGCCAAAGTAATTCCGCCGATGGCCAGCACCGGGGCGGAAACCGCGCCGCAAACTTCGGCAAGCCGTTCAAGCCCTTGCGGCACGCCAAACGCCGCTTTCGAGGGCGTCCGGAAGACGGGGCCAAAAAAAAGATAGTCCGCGCCATCCCTGGCGGCCTCTCTCGCGGCTTCGAGCGAATGGGTAGAAACACCGATGAGGAAATCTTTGCTGCCGCTTCCGCTTTCCACCAGCTGCTTGGTTTCCGCAGGCGGCAAACTTTTTTCGCCAAGGTGCACGCCGCCAGCGCGCTCTGAAAGCGCCACATCTAGCCGGTCGTTCACGATGATGCGCGTCCTGGCAGTTTTGTTTGCTGAAATTTCTGCGGCGCGCCGCAGCGCTTCTCGGGTGAGCGCGGCGCAGTCTTTCCCGGAAAGATCCTTCCGACGAATCTGGATCCAATCGACGCCTGCTTCCGCGGCAGCGGCGATTTTCTCGAGCTGTCTCTCGCGTGTTTCCGTCTGTTCCGCGGATTTGACTTCAGAAAGGCTGCGCCAGTCCGTCACATAGCAAAGCAGCAGTCCGCGCGATGTTTTATTGAGGTGGGACACGATCAGGCCCCGGGCGCGAACCGATCCAGCCGATTGCCAGAAGAATATCGAGAACGCCAACGCCGCTCACCGCTCCACGAAACGACGGATGCAACACGATGTGCATGAGCGAGGGATAGTGAGAGAGAAAAAAATTCTGCTCCCAATAGACCGTCCAAGGCAAGTACAGGAGCATGGCGCCCATTTCGAACGCGAGTACCACTTGCAATGCGCGATAAAACCTGTTCATGGATGAGCGGAGCCCCGTCCCGTCAGGAAAGGTTCAGGATCGGCGCGCGGGCTTTTGAAGGGCAGCGATGCGTTCGGCCACCCCGCGGTAGTCGATGTTCATCGCGTAGACCTGGGAAAAACTTTTCAACGCCGCTTCCGGCTCGCCCGCCGATTCCTGAGCTACGCCCAAATCATACCGCAAGGCGAGTGTGCTTTCCGGATCATTACCGGGAGTCTGCAAGGCGCGCTCATACCAGATCGCCGCGATGGCCGGCTGGCCCTTTTCCATGAACGCCAAACCGAGCAGCGTGCAGCACTGCATGGTGTAGCGGAAGGGGCGGCCGCGATCGCTGGCTTTGGCGACTTTCTGGAATTCGCTGATGGCTTCCTCGAGCAGTCCCATTTCGCGAAACGCGATGCCCAGATTGTAGTGCGTTTCGAGATCTTCGTCTTCCGCGCCCATTTCACCCAATTCAGCGCGAAACTCGTCGAACACCTCCTTCAGAGGCCCAGACTCGCCAGCCGCAGCCGCTGGCTCGGTCGGCTGGGCCGGGGAAGCCGGCGGGGCAGTGGGCAACGTTCCGGAGAATCCGGGCGTCAGCTCACCGATGTCGAGTTGATCGATTTCGTTGGCGAGGTCGGCAAGAAATTGATCAGAAGCAAAACCGCTACCGGCAGGTGGCGCGGCGTTTTGCGCGGCAGGCGGAGCGATGGGAGTCGCGGGAGGTCTCTGGTCGTAAGCAGGAACCAGGGGCTCTTGTTCAAGGACCAGCTCATATTCTTGTTCCAATTCGAATTCGGGCTCGCGTGCAGGCGGCGGTGGGGGAGCTTTGGCGGCCGGCGCTTCTTTTGGCTTAGCCGGCGCGGGTTTCGGCGCAGGTTTTTCGGCAACGGGTTCCGGCTCGAGCGGAGTTGCGGGAGCCTCAGCGGGGAGATCGTCCGAAGGAAGGACCGCGGGCTCCTCGCCAATCTGAAATTCTTCCACCTCTCCAGGCTGGGCCTGACGCGCGGTTGCTCCCGAGGTGTTCGCTGACGCCGGGGCAGGCGCTTCGGCAGGCTCTTCGCTAGGACGCGTCTCTTCAAGAAGTGTGGCCCATTCATCGGACAAATCGACTTCTTGCACTTCTGTCTGCGAGGAAGCGGAATTTACTTCCACGGGCTCGGGAAGCCCTTCTTCGACCGGGAGGGCTTCGCCAGGCTCAAGAGCCGGCGCCGATTCTTCCGGCGCGGGCACCGCGCCGATCTCCGGAATCGAATCGTCCGGCGGGGCGAGGGCTTCGGGGGCCACGGGGTTTGCCGCCGGAAGCGCGCTCGCCAATTCCTCATCCGTCAAACCAGCGGCCCGCTGGAAGCGGCGGCGCAATTCCCCGAAACGTTCGGAGCTGCGCAGGTCGCCGGTTTCCCTATGAATTAGTTCCAAATGCGCGGCGAGTTCGGCGGTGCGTCGGTCGTCACCGGCCCCCAGGACAAAATCGAGAAGTTTCTCGAGCGTAGGCGTATGGCGGGGAGCGCGGCGCAAAATGGCTTCCAGCAAACCAATGGCTTTCTGCGTGAGTCCGTAGCTGGCGAACAGATCCACGTCCGTGAGAGACTGAGCGATAAATTTTTGCGTCTCGTCATCGAGCGGCGGTTCGTTGGACGAGAGCGCCGGCGTGGCTGCCGGTACACCGCGAGCAGTCTCTTCTTCGCCGGTGCGCAGCCTGGCAGCGGGGGGTTGCGGAATATCCACCCGCAAGTTCTCCTCGGGAAGTTCTTCGGGTTCTCCGCCTTCAAGGAGCCCCAACTTAGAGAGCACCTGATTGAGTTTGCGCTTGGCCGAATCGCTTTCGGGTTCACGATCGACGAGCTGTTCGAAAGCTATCTTGGCGCGGTCGTATTGCTGATCGGCAACCAGGGCATCGCCCAAGTGGGCGAGGGCATCGGCCATGTGGAAGGAGTCGCTGGTGCGTCCATAAAGTTCCACGAGCCATTCGAGAGGTTCAATAGCGCCGGGCATGCTGGCGACAAGTTCATTGAGCAACTTCGCAACGACCTCGTGCTCCCCAGCATCGATCATGGGCAAGCGCGACTTATCCAGGATCTCTATGGCTTTTTCGCTATTCCCGGATTGCAGGAGCGATTCCACGACCTTTTGCATGGGCCCATAATTCTTCTCGTCGGCTTCGAATACGCGATTGGCAAGCGCCGAAGCCTGGTCCCAGTCAGAATTCTTAAGATAAAGATCGAGGAGAAGTTCGGTCGGCTCGCCGCCCTTTTCAAGATCCGGCGCCTGCTCGAGGAGCTGGGCCGCTTTGGCGAGATTGCCTTGTGAAGAATAAGAGCGGGCCTTGACGATGACGGCGCCCAGATTGCTCGGTTCAAGTTTCAGAGCTTTATCCGAGAGTTTTTCGCTCTCGGCGTGGTCGCCGCGAGCCAGGGCGCGCTGGGCAGCGGAAACGTAGCCTTCGATGGCGTCGCGCGTCTGGCCCATGGCCTGGTACAAATCGGCAAGCCGGATCTGGATGCGAAGATTGTCGGGTTCGGCCTGAAGCAGTTTTTTCAACAAGCCCACGGCTTCCGGCTGGCGATTGTTCTTGAGGTGAATCTCGGCAAGTTGCAGGAAGAGGGGACGAGCTTCACTCATCACGCCTTGTTGAACGTAGAGGTCGGCAAGCTTTTCAAGAGGGCGAATTTCTTCCGGGGCCAGCTTGGCGATGCGCTTGTAGACAGCGATGGCTTTGGTCAGGAACCCATCGCCAACAAAAATCTGGGCCAGTCGCTCGAAGTAATCGATGGCCTGGAACGTCTCACCCTGGCGGATATAGAGCTCGCCGATGGTCATCAGGGTGACTTGATCGCGAGGCTCGTACTTCAGAATATTCTGGTATTCGGCAATGGCTTGGGCGACCTTGCCCTGGTTCAGCAGCTTTTGTGCGGCTTCGACGTTCTTGCTCTTGTTATAGGCCATGCGCGAACAGAGACAAATCTCCCCGAGGAGTTTGCCTCACACGTCTCCTTCAAGTTGCAGCGGTAACGAACGGCTCGTAACGCTACTTGATTACGCTAACAGGCGGGAAAAAGGCAAGTCAACGAACCCAAAGTTCATTGTGAGCAGGCAGTTATCCCCTTTCCATGCAGGAAATTCTGGAGCGAAGCCCAGGCGAAGGACGGGAGCTGGTCCGCCGTGGCGATTCTTCCATTCGAGGCACCCTCCTGGGGTCCGCTTCTCTATGCCACCTCGAATCCTGGCAGCTCGGGGATGGGTTTGGGCAGGAGCGACTCCTGGATCTCACGCGCCCGCGGTAATTCCTCATCCTGGATTTTGAGCCGCGTCTTGGTCTTGCCGTGGATAAAATTCATGAAGCCGTAGACGATGGTGATTAGGATTGGCATCTTCCAGCCGGTGACGAGCAGGTACGTAAGCGATTGGTAGGCGGGGCCAGCCACCAGACAAGCGAGTACAAGAGGATAGTGAATGGATTGATGGACTGTTCAAATGACCCAGAGAAAACGCCGCAACCCACGGTTACGAAGGCCCCATCCTGAATAGAGGCTGTCCGAATCTGGACAAAGCATCCCAAAATCGCGCAGAGAGGGGGATAAGAAAGCCTGGCGCAATGGGGATAACACGGCCACAGGAAAGAGCTTAGATGGAACGGCGGGTGGATTGCCAATTGCAGCCCTATCTTCGATATCAGTTCGCTATCATTCGCAAAATAAGGCAAAACAGATGGAAAGCTAGTGGTTGCTTCGCTAGCTTGGGAGATTGGCTTCCGGGAAGGAAGAGCAAAGTTATGTCATTCCTTAGAGATCTGAGAGTTGCGTTTTACTCGCTGCTGCGGACAGAAGGGCTGGCGATTACCGTGATCCTGACGCTGGCGTTGGGCATCGGCGCAAACGCGGCCATCTTTACGCTGGTGCGCGGCGTGCTGCTGAAGCCTCTCGTCAACCGTGGCGAGGACCGGCTAATCTACATCCGCCAGAGCGCCCCGGGCAATGGCGATGCTGACACCGCGTTCTCGGTGCCGGAAATCCAGGATTTGCGCGCCAGCGTTAAAACCCTCAGCTCGTTGGGGGAGTTCTCGGCGCTGGAGTTCACCATGATCGGCTTGGGTGAGCCTCGCGTAGTCGAATCCGGCGTAATCAGTGGCAACTACTTCGAAGTAATGGGGCTCCATCCCGTGCTGGGCCGGCTCATCGGACCTCAAGATGACGGTCCTAAAGCTGCCGGCGTCGCCGTTCTTACCTATCGTTTCTGGGCGACCACTTTCGGGAAAGACCCGAGCGTCATCGGCAAAACGGTTCGCCTTAGCTGGGGCCTCATGGGCGATCGCTCTGCCACCATCATCGGAGTGCTCGAACCCTCCGTCCCCTATCCGCAAGACACCGAAATTATGGCCAACATCGTCACCAGCCCCCACCACCTAACGGCGACGATGGTCACGAGCCGCCTCCATCGCATGACGAGTCTCTTTGGCCGTCTCGCTCCGGGCGCCACGCTCGACGAAGCTCGCGCCGAGTTACGCTCTGTCTACGGGGCCATGACGAAAGCCTATCCCGAAGCCTATCCCCCGAAAGCGAACTACCAGATCAGCGCCAAACTGCTCCGCGAGCAAATCACTTCGGGCGCGCGGACCGTGCTGCTGGTGCTGCTCGGAGCGTCAGGGCTGGTATTCGTCATCGCTTGTTCCAATGTAGCCAACCTGATTCTTACGCGCACGGTTCGCCGCGAAGGCGAGCTGGCTATCCGTGCGGCGCTCGGAGCAAGCACCGGCGCGCTGCGGCGCATGCTGCTGGCCGAAAGCCTGCTGCTCTGTGGCGCTGGGGCCGCAGTCGGTGTATGGAGCGCGCAGCCGCTGGTGGCCATCTTGGCCCGCTACGCGTCGCGGTTCTCGGTCCGCGCGCTGGATTTGACGGTCGACGCGAGCCTGTTGTGGGTGGGGGCGGCGCTGGCCGTGGTGGCCGCGGTGATTTTGGCGTTCGTCCCGCGGCTGCCGGCGGCGGACACCTCCAACCGCCATGGCTTAGCGATCGGCAGCGCACGGATCATCGGCAGCACGAGCCGCCGCCAGCGGATCTTCGCGGTGACGCAAATCGCAGCGTCGTTCGTGCTGCTGGTGGGTGCAAGTGCGGTAGTCTCTACGCTGATTGCCTTCGAAAGGGCCGTGACGGGTCTCGACATGCGCCACGTCCTCACCATCAACGTTCCCGCCATGGCCTACGGAAAAACGCCTCAACAAGTGGTCGATTTCTACAACGAATCGATTCGCCAGATTGACGCGTTGCCCGGCGTGAACAAGACTGCTTTCGGCTTGTCTGTTCCCTGGCGCGGTGCCGGTTCCGATTTCGCCCTCCAGTTCTCGGCCGACGGTCATGTAAGTGTCCCCGGGGAGGACCCTCGCGCCCAGATGCGCGTCATCTCTCCCGGATTCTTTGCCTCGCTTGGAGTACCCATCATTAGCGGCCGTGATTTCGACGATTCCGACGGCCAAAAAGGTAAACAGCCCGTCGTTATCGTCAGTGAGACTCTCGCAAAGCGCATGTTCCCCAATCAAGATGCCGTCGGCCGGCACGTCTATTGGACCGATCCCGTGCTGCAATTTGCTGGCGGGATCAGTCCCGCGCCGCACCGCATTATCGGCGTCACCGCGGATATTGACGACCTACACGTCGTTCCTGAACCCACCCTCACCGTCTATAGCCCCTTTCAAGAGGGGCCGATCTTTGGCGGCGGCCTTTTCATCCACACTAGCGCAGATCCGTATTCCCTGGTTACGCCGGTCACGCGCATTCTTCGCGGCATGTCCGCCGATCAGCCCGTTGAACACGCCGCTACGCTAGAAGATGTCCGCGCGGAGGTGCTCACGCCGGACCGTTTGAACTCCGTGGTGTTCGGGGTGTTCGCGGCCGTGGCATTGGCGATAGCGGTGGTTGGTGTTGCGGGGGTGCTGGCGTTTTCTGTCAGTGCGCGGACGCGCGAGTTCGGCATCCGGCTGGCGCTGGGATCCGAGCCGCAGCATCTGCTGAACGGTGTTATCAAAGAAGGCGCGATGATGGCTGGGGCGGGCGTCCTAGCCGGCGGGGCATTCGGGTATCTGGCGGCGCGTTTGGCGGGCAGCTACTTCGCAGACGTCAAGATGCCGGGGGCCTTGCCCGTGGTCGTTTCCGCGCTCGTGCTGCTCGCGGCCGCAGTCGTCGCATCTTGGCTGCCGGCGGCGCGCGCCGCGCGCATCGATGTTATCCAAGCGTTGCGTTCGGAGTGAAATATACCAGGGCGGCCTGTCGATGACAGTCGAAGCCAGGTCCTGGTTTCCTAGAAACGTGTTTCCTCGTCTAGTTTGCGGGGGCCGGCCCTTTCTTCTTTAGAATGCCGGCTGAGAGCAGCGTGACCACCAGGCCGATAGGAAAAACTTCCGTGAACGTGATGGCCACATTGAATAGCGGATTGTCGTACATGTGCTTGAACTCCTTGGCTTTGCGCTCTGTCTCATCGATCTTCTGCTGGCTGGCGCCAGAAGCCTTAGCGTTCTCCACCATGTGGGCGGCATATTTCTCGGCAAAGTCGGGCATGAATTTGTAATAGACGATTTCCCACGTGCCCACGTAGCAAGCACAAGAGATCAACGTAATCAGAATGCCGACGGCGAACCCGCGGCCAAAGGTCAGTCGCCCGCCGCCGGCATTTTCCCGGTAGGAACGCACCCCGAAGAAGACCAGGAGCGCCGACAGCACGATAGCGGTGTAGCCGAGGATTTCCCCATTCTTCCAGCCGATCCGGTCGGCGAAGGGGATGGTAGCCAGCATGGTCACAGCAGACACTGCGCCGGAAATCAGTCCAAAGGTGAGCACCGTCTTTTTCATTTCATTCCAGTCTCCTTCCGTGAAAACCCCAGAAACTTGCTTTCAGGGTACCCGAACTGTAGCCGGGAACGCGCGCGCTGTCGTCACACTTTCGAATGATTCTCGATGGGAGAGCGAAAAATCATGCTTTCGGGTGGGGTGTTCAAGGGATGAGCCGGGCGGTCTTGCCGATCTGCACGGCCTGGGTGCGTCGCTTTGCGCCGAGCTTATCAAACAACCGGCTCGAGTGGGTCTTCACCGTGTTTTCGCTAACGAATAGTCGGGCGGCAATCTCGCGATTGCTCAACCCGGTGGCTATGAGCCCGAGAATCTCCAGTTCGCGCGGGGTGATGCCGAGATGGGTCACGCGCGTTTCGTCGGCCACGAACGGATCCGCGGGGTGCGCGGGGATTTCCTCGATGACCATCGCCGACCTTTTTCTCTTGAGTGTCAGCCCCAGCAAAATACCGAGTCCGGCAAACAGGGCGGCGACCAGCGCGACGTAGATCTCCGCGGAATGCTCGACGACCAGGAAGCGGTACTCCGTGAGTTTTAGGATCGTGACGAGCGCGCCACCGCACACGCCGTAGAGCAGGATGTCGCGCAGCGCGCGACGCCGCGAACTCCGGGCGGGTTCTCTTGTCAGGGCCACGGGAGGCCATGATATCTGAAGACGGCAACCTTGGGGAGCAGCAGCCTCTAAGCGGGCGCACACGATGGAGGAAGTGATATCATCTCGGAATCATTCACAGACGTAGGGAGAAAACACCGTATGCCTCCGTTCGAATCCCGCCGACAATTTCTTGCCGCCTTAGGTGGAGCCGCATCCTCGCTGCTATGCAGCTCGGGTTCCGGTGCTTCGCCTCTGCCCATGATCAGCAGCCGCTTCAAACTTTCCGTGATCACCGACGAAATCTCCGAGGACTTGGGCCACGCCCTGGAAGTTGCGTCCAAGGAGTTTGGCCTGGGTTACGTCGAGCTGCGAAGCATGTGGAAGAAGAACATTATTACCCTCGACGAAAAGGAAACCGCGGAAGTGCGACGGCTACTCGAGAAGTTTGGCCTTAAGGTAACCGACATTGCCAGCCCGCTGTTCAAAGCGGACTGGCCGGGGGCGCCGGCGTCGAAGTACAGCCCGAAAAACCCGCAGTTCGGCGCGGACTATAGTTTCGCGCAACAAGCGGAGGTGCTCGAACGCTCCATCGCGGCGGCCAAGGCGCTTGGGACGGACCGCGTTCGTTGCTTCGATTTCTGGAGGTTGGATGATCCGAAGCCCTTCCGCGAAGCGATCGACAGCAAACTCCGGGACACCGCGGCGCAAGTTGCCAAGCAGAACATCACGCTACTCTTGGAAAACGAATTCGGCTGTAACACCGCGACGGGCGCTGAAGCGGGGCGTACCTTGCGGGCCCTCGAATCGCCAAATCTCAAATTGAACTGGGACCCCGGGAATGCCGCTTATCGAGGCGAGATGGCTTTTCCGGACGGCTTCAGAAATATTCCCAAAGAGCGCATCGGGCACGTGCACTGCAAAGATGTAGCGCGCAAAGCAGACGGCTCGTTCGAATGGGCGGCCATGGGCCGCGGCATTATCGATTTCGTGGGCCAGTTCCGCGCGCTGGCCGAAGCGGGATACTCGGGAACGATGAGCCTCGAAACGCACTGGAGAGGCGCGGGCACATCGGAAGAATCAACGCGGCAAAGCTTCGCGGGAATGAAGGAGCTCTTGGGCAAGGCGAGCGCGCTGTAGCCCGCTCGATTTTTCCGCCGGCTAGCTTTTCTGGAGCAAGTGGTCAGCGCTTGCTAACCCTGTAAATAGCAGAGGCATGAGGAGCTAGGGTTACTTTGAGCGCATCCACGGGCGCGAGATCTTGGTGCTCCCAGAGATCGCGCAGGCGGTAACTCCCCGGCGGCAATCCGACGTTCATCCAAGAATAGCCCATGGTCTCTGGAGCGCTGTCCAAATTAAAGACGGCCAGGTAATAGCCGTCGCCCGATGCGGGACGCGCCAACCAGATAGCGGCTTTCTCCGTGGTGAGGACCGCGTGATTGCTTGTGGAATGCTGGTCCACCGCGAGCACTTCCCTATTGGTGAGCAGGGATTCCGTCCACTCATCAGAGAGGGTCAGGTTGCCGCCCATCATGAGCGGCGAACGAAAGATAGACCAAAGCGTGAGTTGCGTGCGCTGCTCATCGTGAGTGAGGCGCGTGGGGCGTGGATTCTGCCAGCCCGCGACCGGTTCGAGGCGGCCCAGGGGAAGCATGTCGGCGTC
>Ga0307478_10000568_pt1 | contig 37343 bp, 37 predicted proteins | sample atmos_gasesECM4C_2_FD_203713 | JGI IMG/M metagenome (GOLD analysis project Ga0307478, IMG submission 203713) | Hardwood forest soil microbial communities from Morgan-Monroe State Forest, Indiana, United States - atmos_gasesECM4C_05 | ecosystem: Environmental > Terrestrial > Soil > Temperate...
AGCAACTCCGCCGCGCGGGTGCGCACGCCATCCGCCTTCTGGAGAGCGGCTTGTAGATACCGACGTTCCGCGTCGGCCATTTCCTTCTCAAAATCCAGGCCCTCGGTGGGAATGGTGACGCGTCCATCTGAATTAGCGGAGGCACCGACCCCAGAGTAGCCGGCGATGCGATCCGGCAATACGGGGAGCGATATCTCTGGGCCGCTCTCCAACGCTACAGCGCGTTCCATGGTGTTTTCCAATTCGCGAACGTTGCCTGGCCAATCATAAAACTCCAGTTGACGCATGGCTTCGGGAGAAATCCCGTTGATCGGCTTTTCCATCGACTTACGAAAACTTTCCAGAAAATGCCTGGTGAGCAGGGGAATATCCTCGCGGCGCTCACGGAGGGGCGGCAACTGGATAGGTATGACGCTAAGGCGGTAATAGAGATCTTCGCGGAAGCGGCCTTCGGCGATCTCCTTCTCGAAATTCTTGTTTGTGGCAGCGATGATTCTGACATCCACGTCGCTCTCTTCATTGCTGCCCACCGGCCGGACCTTGCCCTCCTGCAGCACGCGATACAGCTTGACTTGCATGGTCAGGCTCATATTGCCTATTTCGTCCATAAACAGTGTGCCGCCGTGGGCAGCCTGAAAAAGACCCCGCCGGTTTTCCGCGGCGCCGGTAAAGGCGCCCTTCATGTAACCGAATAACTCTGATTCCAACAGCGTTTCGGGAAATGCACCGCAATTGATGGTAATGAAAGGCGCCTGTGCGCGTTGGCTGTTTTCGTGAATGGCGCGGGCGACCAATTCTTTACCTGTTCCACTCTCACCGGTGATTAATACGCGGCTGGTTTGCGGCGCGACAGTCTGGATCATGTCGAAGATCTCGCGCATCTTGGGGCTTTGGCCGATGATATTGTCGAGCCCGGTCAAGCGCCGAAGTTCACGGCGGAGATAGCCGGCCTCTTTCTTCCATTTCAGGCTTTCCGATACCTCCTGGACAGCGCGTCGCAGCTGATCGACCAGGTCATGATCCTTAATGACATAGCGGTCGGCGCCAGAATTGATGGCGGCGATGGCGGTTTCCACGGTGGGAACGCCAGTGATCAGAAGGAAGAAGCACTGCGGAGCGATCTCTTTGGTGAGCTTGAGAAGATCCACGCCGCTTTCACCAGGCATACGTACGTCGGATACCACGATATCGAAAATTTGAGATTCCAGCTTTCTCCTGGCCGAGGGCACGTCATGAGCGACCTCGACACGATGACCTTCCTTACGAAAGGTGATTTCGAGCAGCTCGCAAATGGAGCGCTCGTCATCGACCACCAGGATGTGTACAGGGTGCTTGCCCGGTCCCTTAGCGGCTACTTTAGTGGCTTGCATAGTTTTCAGGCCATTCTCGGCAACTCGATTATGAATTCGGCGCCGCGGTCCTTCTCGGAGACGACGCTAATGCGCCCGCTGTGGGCCTGGACGATTTGATAAACGATGGAAAGCCCCAAGCCCGTCCCGCCCTCGAAATTGGACTGGAGAGGCTCAAAGATCTTGGCTCGCTGTTTGGGGTTAAGACCCACGCCGGTGTCTCGAAAGGCGATGTGCAGCCAAAAGGGGCGCTCCTCGAGACCCACCGTCAGCGTGCCGCCTTCCGGCATAGCCCGTAAAGCGTTGTCGCACAAATTCCAGAAGACCTGCTTGATCTTATTGGCGTCCACGCGAGCGCGCAGCTCGTGGCCATTGAACGAACGCACGATGTGATACTTGGAGCCGACCTCCGGTTTTTTCTCGACCAGCATCAGCGTTTCATCGAGGAGGGCGCGCACGTCGGCATCTTGAAATTCGTAAGTCTTTTCCCGGGAATAATTCAGGAATTCGGTGATGATGCGATTCAGGCGCTCCGATTCACGGTTCACGATACTGACTAGATGTTTTTCATCCTCTTCCAGCGGAGCCATGCGCGCCAGCTCTCCCACCGCTCCTGCCATAGCGGTCAACGGCTGCCGTATTTCGTGGGCAATCGCGGCAGAGAGGCGCCCGAGGGCGGCCATGCGGTCCTTAGTGGCGACTTCCTGCTCCAGGCGGCGGAAATCGGTAAGGTCCTGGAAATTGAATACGTAGCCGCTTCGTTGGATATCGCGGGAGCGAAGAGGAGACACGCTGATACCGAGATAACGCTGCTGGCCGTCAGCGGTCACAAATTCAATCTCGCGGCGCAGCGAAAGGCGTTCATTTGGAGTTGGGCGCCCGGCGGTCCAGAACTCTTCGCTGATTTCGGCGAGCTTGCGGCCACGAATGTCCGCGAAGCGACAGCCCAAAATCTCTTCGCCAGTACGGTTCAGAAGAACGACGCGGCCGTCCGTATCGGTGGTAATCAACCCGCCGCGCATGGAATGAATAATATCCTCGGTGAAATCCTGGAGGTCGAGCAACTCTTCGCGCTTTTCTTCGAGCTCGCGGCCTTTGCTGCGAAGCGATTGAACCAACAGGGCGGCCAGATAAGCGACGGCCAGAAAGCCGAGCAGGTTGCTTAGGAACCACAGGCGGAGCAATTCCGCGGTCGGGCTGCCCACGTATGTTCTTGGAATCCTGCCTTGATAAGCGAGGAGTGTCAGCCCACCAAGAAGAACCACACAAACGGCGGCGGTGGCAAACGAAGCCTTTCTGGAAAAAAGAATGCTGGCGACGATGATTACCAGCAAATAGAGAGAAATAAAATAACTCTCTTGCAGGCCAGTGACATACACCAGCGCGGAAATCATCACGACGTCGCTGGCGACCTGGGATGGGCCGTGCCATTTGGCCTTGGGCAGCCAGCGGACCAGGATTATGTGGAGAGTCCCCAGAGTGATCCATAAGATCATCAGAGGCAGGAAATAACGGGTCGAGCCTGCTAATGGGAGATAAGAGGGCCAGGCGACACCTACGCTCAGGATCAACGCGATCATGAGCAGACGCACGCGGGTCAGCCAGTCGAGCCATTCTCGCATTGAGTAACTGTGATCCATGCTGATTCGACGCAATTCCGGCTCGTCTTTGGAAAAACCCGCCACGGCAATAGATAAAGGCCGGCAGAGCCCCCTCCGGCCTTTATGGTAATTAAATGTCCTGCCCGCTTGTGCGGGAAACTTAGTGCATCGAGCTCAACTGGCCGATGAGCGAGAACAGCGGCAAGTACATGGAAATGACTACGCCGCCGACTACCACGCCCAAGAAGACGATCATAACGGGCTCAAGGGCGGTCAGCAGGTCCTTGACGGCCGCGTCCACTTCGTCCTCATAGAAATCCGCGATCTTTTGCAGCATAGCATCCATCGCGCCGGTCTGTTCGCCGACGCCAATCATCTGGGTAACCATGCCCGGAAAGACGTCGGTCTCCCGCAAGGGCTCGGTGAGCGATTTGCCTTCCTCGAGAGCTTTGCGAACCTTTTGCAGTGCCCGCTCCACGACCGCATTTCCGGCGGTCTTGGCGGTGATGTCCAGGCCTTCAAGAATAGGAACGCCGCTGGAGATCAGGGTTCCCAGGGTGCGAGTGAAGCGCGCCACGGCGATTTTGCGCAGCAAGAGCCCGATGAGCGGGGCCTTGAGGAGTATCGAGTCAATGATGAAGCGTCCCTGGGTGGTGCCGTATGCAACCTTGAGACCAAATATTGCAGCGACCAATCCAATGAGGATCGCTAGTCCGAAATAACTTCCAACGAAGTTGCTGGCGCCAATCACAATTCTCGTGGGGAGGGGCAGGGTGACGCCCAAGCCAGCGAACAAAGTTGCGAAAATCGGAACCACCTTCCACAGCAAAAGCGTGATAACGCCGCCGGCGACGGTCAAAACGCCGATCGGATACACCAAGGCGGACTTGACGGCGCGCTGAAGCTTGACGTTCTTTTCGATGTACTGCGAAAGGCGTTGCAAAATGGTGTCGAGAATACCGCCGGTCTCGCCGGCCTCCACCATGTTGACGTACAACGTGTCAAAAACCTTGGGAAACTGACGCATGGCCGCGGAAAGGGTCGCGCCACCCTCGACCGCGGATCTGGTGCCAGTCAGAACCTTCTGAAAGAGCTTGTTCTCCTGCTGCCCGGCGAGAATTTCCAGGCATTGCACCAGCGGCAGACCGGCGTCGATCATCACCGAGAACTGGCGAGTGAAAACCGCCAACTCCTTGGCGCTTACCGAACCGCCAAATGTGGGCAGGTTGAATTCCTTGCCCTTCTCCGACATTTTCGTGGCGGTAATTTGCTGGCGGCGCAAAATGTTCTGCAGCTCCGCCTTGCTGGTCGCCGTGGCTTCGCCGCTGACGGCGCTCCCACCACGATTGGTTCCACGATACGTATAAACCGGCATTTCGCTCCTCCTCGATTCCTGCACGCAATAGCTGGACGCAGCTTCCGTCCTTCCCGATATCTATCGTTTCGATGCCACCGGCGTTTTCGCGCCTCCCGCAGGAGAGGACACGCCGCGGTTAATCATGTCTTGCAGCTCATCCGGATTGGATGAACGCGACAAGGCCATGTCCAGAGAAATCAGCTTTGCAAAATAGGCGTTGGCCAGCCCTTGATTGAATGTCTGCATGCCGGTCTGTCCAGTGCCAGTCTGCATGGCCGAATAAATTTGGTGAATCTTGTCTTCACGAATGAGGTTACGAATTGCCGGCGTGGGGATGAGCACTTCCATCACCATGGCGCGGCCGCGTCCGTCGGAGCGCGGCAAAAGCGCCTGACAAAGAATTCCTTCGACGACCATGGAAAGCTGCGCGCGAATTTGCGGCTGCTGGTGGGAAGGAAAGACGTCGATGATGCGGTTGATGGTCGAAGAGGCGGAATTAGTATGCAGGGTGGCGAAGGTCAAGTGGCCGGTTTCCGCGATACGCAAAGCGGACTCGATGGTTTCCAGGTCGCGCATTTCGCCGATCAGCACAACGTCGGGATCTTCGCGCAAGGCGGCACGCAAGGAGTTCGAGAAAGAATGCGTGTCGGCGTGCACTTCGCGCTGATTCACCAGGCACTTTTTGTGATTATGCAAAAACTCAATGGGATCCTCGATGGTGATCATGTGCTCTTCGCGTTCGCTGTTGATTTTGTCCAGCATAGCGGCGAGCGTGGTCGACTTGCCCGAGCCAGTAGGCCCGGTGACGAGGACTAATCCGCGCGGCTTTTCGCAGAGCCCCTTGGCCACGACAGGCAAGCCAAGCGCATCGAAGCCTTTGATCTCCCAAGGAATGGTGCGGAACACGGCTCCCACCGCGCCGCGCTGATTAAAGACATTCCCGCGGAAACGGGCCAGGTTTTTTAAGCCGAAGGAGAAGTCGAGTTCGAGATTTTCCTCAAAACGATGCTTTTGCGCGTCGGTAAGCACGCTGTAGGCCAGCGACTTGGTATCCGAGGCGGTAAGCGGCGGCATGTCCAGCGGCCGCAATTTGCCATGCACGCGAACGCGCGGGGCGCTGTTAGTGGTGACGTGCAGGTCGCTGCCGCCCATCTCGATCATTTTTTTCAGCAATTCGCTCAGTGTAATTCCCGGCATCTGGCACCTTTCTACAGAACCGTTTCACGCAGGACTTCTTCCATGGTCGTTTGCCCCGCGGCGACCTTAATCAAGCCGCTGCGGCGCAGAGTGATCATTCCCTGCTCGATAGCTTTCTTCTTCAGCTCGAGCGCCGACGCGCCCACGAGAATCAACTCGCGGAGTTCGTCGTTGATCTCCATCACTTCGTATAAACCCGTGCGACCTTTGTATCCACCCTTGTTGCACGTTGAGCAGCCCTTGCCGTGGTAGATCTTGGTCTTCTTGGCTTCTTCCGGCGAATAACCGGCGTCTACCAAGGCCTGCTCAGGCACTTCCAGCTCTTCCTTGCAGTTGGAGCAGATGCGGCGGACTAGGCGCTGCGCACAAATCAGGTTAACGGACGTAGCGACGAGAAAGGGCTCGATACCCATGTTCATCAAACGGCTGATGGTGGAAGGCGCGTCGTTGGTGTGCAAAGTGGAAAGCACCAAATGTCCGGTGAGCGCGGCCTTGACCGCAATTTCGGCGGTTTCAAAATCGCGGATTTCGCCGACCAGGATAATGTTGGGGTCTTGGCGTAAGAAGGCGCGCAGCGCGGCCGCGAAGTTCAAGCCGATCTGCTCTTTCATTTGCACCTGGTTGATTCCGCCCAGCTGGAATTCGACGGGATCTTCGGCGGTCATAATATTGGTGTCGACGGTGTTCAGTCGTGACACCGATGAATACAACGTGTTGGTCTTACCGGAACCGGTCGGGCCGGTGACCAACACCATGCCGTAAGGCTTCAAAATCTGGCGTTCGAATTTCTTCAGCGATTCCGGCTCGAATCCCAGCTTGGTCATGTCCAGGCGGAGATTCTCTTTGTCCAACAACCGCATAACAATTTTTTCGCCGTACAGCGTGGGAACCGAGGAGACGCGGAAGTCGAGCTCCTTTTTCTTCCCGTCCGCACGGTACTTGATCATGATGCGGCCGTCTTGCGGCAGACGCTTTTCGGCAATGTCCAGTTTGGCCATGATTTTGATGCGGCTGGTCATGGCGTCTTTCAGGCGCAGCGGCGGACTCATCACCGTCTGCAGCATACCGTCCACGCGGAAGCGAACGCGCATCTCCGTCTCGTAGGGTTCGAGGTGAATATCGCTGGCGCCTCGCTTCACGGAGTCGGTCAAGATCAGGTTGACCAGCTTGATGATCGGCGCTTCCTCCGCCGCTTTCTCGAGGGATGCGGCGTCCAGCTCCGCTTCTTCGGCAGCCAGCTCCAGCTCCTCCTCCTCGACGAGGTCCTTCATCATCTTGCTGAGTTCTTCGGAGTCGCCATCCGAACCGCCGTAGAAACGGCTAATGGCTTCGCCGATGGCGGACTCGGAAGCGACGACTGGCTCGACGTTGAACCCGGTCATGAACTTGATATCGTCCATGGCGAAGACGTTGGTGGGGTCGGTCATCGCGATGGTCAGGACCGAGCCGACGCGGGAAAGCGGGATGACCTGGTAGCGCAGCGCCGTATCCTGGGGGATCAACTTAATGACATTGGGATCGATTTCGTAAAACTTGAGGTTGATGGAAGGAACGCCGTATTGGCGGGATAAGACTCCGGTAATGTCGTCGTCAGTAATGAAGCCCATTTTGGTCAGGCAGCTTCCCAGCTTGCCTCCATTCGAGCGCTGGAAATCGAGCGCCTTCTGGAGCTGCTCCTGAGTAATCAGGCTTTCTTTGAGCAAAATTTCGCCGAGCCGGACGGACATCCGTGCGCTCCCAACAGAACAGCAACCATCGCCAACCTTAGCAAATGCTGGCGACGAGGGCCGACTGAAATTGTTAGCCCGTTCTGAAATGGCTAATACCTGTCCTCGTGGGCAGGTGTGCGATAGCCGACTACGGGCGGGCGGCATTTGGCATCATCGCGAAGGCCGAGCGATTGTTGACTTGCCGGAGAGCCGTCGCTATCGTGCCAAGGAGATGCCTATTCCTTCGCCAATCGAGCTTGTGGACCCAGCGAGCGGGAGCGTGTCCCCCTTGCCAACTCCCTTGCGCAGATATTATGACGCTCTGTTTGCCGCTAACGGACCGCAGCGATGGTGGCCCGGCCGCACTGCATTCGAGATTATCATCGGCGCAATTCTCACGCAAAATACTTCCTGGAGCAACGTGGAGACTGCGCTCCGAAATCTGCGGCGCGAGAGGCTTTTGACGCCCGGCGCTATCGCAGCTGTCTCTTTCGCGCGGCTGGCCCAGCTGATTCGCTCTTCCGGCTATTTTCGGCAAAAAGCCAAGAAACTGAAATGTTTCGTTGGCTTTCTGCAGAAGGAATACGGCGGTTCGCTGAATCGAATGTTCCGCACCCCGACGGCGGCGCTTCGCGAAAAACTACTTACCGTGCACGGCATCGGGCCGGAGACGGCCGACTCCATTCTGCTGTACGCTGGCAAACACCCTGTGTTTGTGGTGGACGCCTATACGCGGCGCCTGCTGGAGAGACATAACGTCATCGGGCCCATGCAGACCTACGAAGAAATCCGCGAACTATTCGAACGCAGCATCCCCAGGGACGCGTCGCTGTATAATGAGTTTCACGCCCTGATTGTTCGCGCCGGGAAGGAATATTGTCGACCACGCAATCCTCGCTGCAGTGAGTGTCCCCTGCATTCCTTTCTGCCGCAGGCGACGCAGGCCTCTTTATGAGTTCGCTTGAGCCAAAACAACGCTGGACTTTGGGGATCGGCGCCGCGCTTCTCACGCTGCTGCTGTCGGCGGTGTTCACTTTTGGATCACTGGACGTCCCATTCGAGCCCAAGAACTGGCGCGAGGCGATGGCCCTCTATGCGGTTTCCAGCTTTACTACCGCGGCTCTTCTTGTTTTCTTGCTGATTTTGACGCGCACGGTGCTGCGCTTGTGGACCGAGCGCAGCAAGGAGCAGTTAGGCGCTCGTTTCAAGACCAAGATGGTCGTGGGGGCCATGGGATTGTCGCTGTTGCCCGTCCTTTTCATGTTCTTTGTCAGCTATTCGCTGCTCAATCGCACGCTGGGGCGCTGGTTTCCACGCCCCCTTGAAATAGCATCGGAGGAAACGCAAACTTTGCTTAACGATTTGGGGCGCACAACGACGCTGCCGCGGCTGCGCACCCTGGCGCGGCAGGTTCAGTCCAATTCGGCCCTTCCAATCAACGAACTCCTGCAGCGCGCTTTATCCTCTGGGCTCGACGCGGTTTGGTTCCTGGACAAAGATGGCAAGGCGCTGCGGGGCGGCGTGGTCTGCGATGATCAGCCGGAGGATCGCAGCAGCACGGTCTGTGAACATGCCGGTGTTGTTGGGAGCTTACTGCGCACACTTCCCAGCGGCGTCGAAGTGTGGGATGCGCAAGGGAAGAACTATCTGGTCGCGCGCATTCCCGCCCTCGAATCTGGAAAAGAGGCCGGATACATCGCCGCGGGCTATCGAACAAGCCCTGATTTTCTGAAGCGCTTCGCTTTGATTCAGGCTCAAACACGCGAGTACGAAACCGAAAAGCAGAACTTGCGTGCACTGAAACGCCAGATGCTGCTGATTCTGGCCTTCTTCACCATTCTGTTGCTGTTTTCCGTAACTTGGCTGGCACTCTTCCTGGCCAAGCAGGTGACCGTGCCCATTCAGGCGCTCGCCGAAGGCACTCGCGAAGTTTCCGCAGGAAATTTTGATTATCAAGTTCCCGAGCAGGCGCAGGACGAATTGGGCGTGCTGGTGCGGTCTTTCAACGCCATGACCACGCAATTGCGCGACAACCGCTCGCAGATCGACCAGTTCACCCGCAACCTGCAACAAGCCGTGCAGGAATTGGAGCGGCGGCGGCAATTGATGGAGACGGTGCTGGAAAACATCCCGACCGGCGTGATCTCTCTCGATGCCGGCGGAGCGATTTTGCGAGGGAATACCGCGGTGGGCCGCATGTTCGGCAACGCGGCGCGCGAAGCGCATTCGCTCGACGAATTGCTGGGAACGGAAGCGGCCCGCACCGTGCAACAACTGATGCGCCGGTCGCTGCGGATGGGTGTGGTGTCGCGTGAGATTGAAACCGTGGTGGCCGGGCGCGTGCTGCACGCCGCGGTTACGGTTAGTTCGCTCGGTCCGCGCCGCGCCAATACGGGCTTCGTCGTGGTGCTCGACGATTTGACCGAAATGCTGCGCGCGCAGAAGTCCGCGGCATGGCAAGAAGTGGCTCGGCGCATCGCTCACGAAATCAAGAACCCCTTGACGCCGATTCAGCTCTCTTCGCAGCGACTCGCGCGCTTTTTGGACCGCCGCGACACCCCGGATCCCAATGCACCGCCCCGTGATCCGGAGCTTACCCGCCTGGTGCAGGAATGCTCGCGGCTGATCGAGCGCGAAGTCTCCACACTGGCCGCTCTGGTCAACGAATTCTCACAGTTCGTGCGCTTCCCTGCGGCGAAGCTGGCTCCCACCAGCGCCAACACCATCGTGCACGAAGCGGTCGAAGTGTTCTCCGGGCGCCTCGATGGCATTACGCTGAAAACGGCGTTGGCGGAAAGCTTGTTGACGGTGCGCGCCGATGCTGGCCTGTTGCGTAGCGTCATCGTCAATCTAATCGATAACGCCGCCGAGGCGCTGGAAACCTGCTCACTGCGCGAAATTACCGTAATGACCCGAGCGCGTGACGAATCGGAAACGGTGGAGATCTCCGTGCAGGACACCGGGCACGGCATTTCGCCCGAGGACAAAGACAAGCTATTTCTTCCCCAGTTCTCGACAAAAGATCGCGGCACAGGCTTAGGACTGGCTATCGCTGCGCGCATCGTAGCCGAACACGGCGGCTCCATTCACGTGGAGGACAATTTCCCAGTGGGCTCACGATTTGTGGTTGAGTTGCCTGTTGCGGAGCCCACCGCTGCGGCCGCGGAACGTGCTGGGGTGGAAAGCTCCACATGACCACCCGGCCTCATCTGCTGGTGGTCGACGACGAACCTGGCATTCGCGAATCTCTCTCGTCGATTTTGCAGGACGAGGGCTACGACGTGGAGTCCGTGGCCTCCGCCGAGGAGGCCCTGCAGCGCGCCTCCACCGGTGAAATTGAAGTGATTCTTCTTGACGTTTGGCTCCCTGGCATGGACGGCCTGGAGGCTTTGAGCCGTTTACAAGCTTCACAACGCCCTCCCGCGGTCATCATGATTTCGGGGCACGGAACGATCGAAACCGCGGTTCGGGCCACAAAACTTGGCGCTTTCGATTTCATCGAGAAGCCGCTGTCCCTCGAAAAAATCATTGTCCTGGTGCGCAATGCTATTCAGCAGCGCCGCTTGCAGGAAGAGAATCAGCTTCTACGCACCGAACTGGGTCATCGCTACCAGGTAATCGGCGACAGCGTGCCGATGAAAGCGCTGCGCCAGCAAATTGCGGTCACAGCGCCGACCAACGGCCGCGTGCTTATTTACGGGGAGAGCGGCACCGGTAAGGAGCTCGTTGCTCGCGCGCTCCACGCGGCGAGCCTGCGCAGCAAAGGCCTCTTCGTCGAAGTAAATTGCGCGGCAATCCAAGAGGAGTTGATCGAGTCCGAGCTTTTCGGGCACGTGAAGGGCAGCTTCGCCGGCGCGGGCGAAGATAAAATTGGCAAGTTCAAAAAAGCCGACGGCGGGACGCTTTTCCTCGACGAAGTCGGAGACATGAGCCTGCGCACGCAATCTAAAGTGTTGCGCGTGCTGGAAGAGCAACGCTTTGAGCCGGTAGGCTCCAGCCAGACCCTGACGGTTGATGTTCGCGTCCTGGCGGCTACCAACAAGAACCTCGAACAGGAAATTTCGCGCGGCGCGTTCCGCCAGGATCTGTTCTATCGGCTCAACGTAATTCCCTTCTTCGTGCCGCCACTGCGTGATCGCATCGAGGACATTCCCATCCTGGCCAGGCATTTCTTGGATGAGTTCAGCTCGGCCTATGGAAAGAAGACGCGCGAGTTGAGCGACCCAGCAATGGAGATCTTACTGCGGCATCCCTGGCCCGGAAATGTTCGCGAGCTTCGCAATCTGGTCGAGCGTCTGGTGATCGTGTGCCCGCAAGCACGCATTGAGCCGCATCATTTGCCGCCCGAGATCTTTCGCGGGGTGGCCGAGAGTCCTCAACATCCGTATTCCACTTTGCACGAAGCGCGCAGCGCCTATGAGCGCGAATTTATTTTGCGTAAGCTGCAGGAAAACCGCTGGAACATGACGCAGACGGCAACCGCCCTGGGTCTGGAGCGCAGCCACCTTTACCGCAAAATGAAGTCGCTGGGCATTGCCGCGCCCGATTAGTGGAGCTCGTGCAAACGTGACGCAGCAAAACGAAAAGCCCGAATCAAAGAAGAGCGCTACCCGCGCTGGGTTCGTGGCCATCATCGGCCGCCCCAACGCCGGGAAATCGACCTTGATCAATCACCTGGTTGGTCAAAAGATCGCCATCGTCACGGCCAAGCCGCAAACCACGCGAAATCGCATTCAGGGCATTGTGACGCAAAAGCGCGGCCAGATCGTGTTCATTGATACGCCAGGATTGCACGACCCCGATTCCGCGCTCGGCCGGCAGATGATGCATGAAGTCGCTGCCGCCGTAGAAGGTATAGACGTCCTGCTGCTGATCGTGGACGCCAGCCGCGTTTCGCCCCACACCGACACTATGCTGATCGAAAAGGCCAAGCGTTTCCGGGGAAAAACAATTCTGGCGTTGAATAAAGTCGACACAGTCCCGAAGCCGAAGCTTCTGCCTCTGATCGACCGCTTCCGCCAGGAATTTGATTTTGCCGCCATCGTGCCGCTTTCCGCGCTCAAGGGCACGGGCTGCAATAGCCTGCTCGACGAAATCTTCCATCACCTGCCGGAGGGCCAGCCATTTTTCCCGGAGGACCAGGTCACCGATCAACCCGAACGATTTCTGGCCGCCGAAATCATCCGCGAGAAAGCTATTCGCGCGCTGCACCACGAACTTCCCTACGCTGTGGCTGTGTTCGTGGACAAATTCGAAGAGAGCCCTCGTCTCCTGCGCATTGAGGCTGTATTAAACGTGGAGCGCGACACGCAAAAGAAAATTCTCATTGGGCACAAAGGCGCGATGCTGAAGAAAATCGGGACCGAAGCGCGCAAGGAGCTCGAAGATTTGTTGGACACCAAAGTCTACCTCGGCTTGTTCGTCAAAGTCGCGGCGGATTGGCGTGAAAACCCGCAGCGTGTTCGCGAACTGGACTGGCACTTTCAGCTCGAAGGCTTGAGTACGGCGCAGGCCGACCACGAGGAGGAGCAGCCAGGGGAAATTGTGGAATGATCCGAGACACTACTTCGCGGAAACGGTGGCGGTTGGGAGCTTCCGTATGCGCAAACGCAGGACCTTGCGCTGATTGGCTTCCAAAACTTCAAACCGATAATGCTTGATGTCAACCTTGTCGCCGGGCGCGGGAACCTTGCCGGATACGTGACTCAGCAAACCAGCGATAGTGGTCACTGCTTCGTGCGCCTGGTCGCCAAAGTGAACGCCGAGCAAATCCTGCACTTCGTCAATCGACGTGCTTCCGCGCATAACCAGGCCGCCGTCGGGCTCGCGCACCACATCCGGAGCGGGTTGCTTGCTGTCGCGTCCGCTCTCGCCAACGATTTCCTCAACGAGATCTTCCACGGTGGCCAATCCGGCCACCAGCCCATGCTCGTCGATAACGATGGCCATGGGATGATTTTTCTGGCGCATCTCGCGTAACAGTTCCGAGCCCGGCTTGGTCTCCGGAATGAACATCACCGGATGGGCCAGCTCGCGCACCTTTCGCCTGGGCAGGTCCTGATCTGCGATGTGCAATAAGTCCTGAGCGAAAGCCACGCCGAAGATATCGTCGAGCGATTTTTCGTAGACCGGCACGCGCGCGAATCGGGTCCCCACCACTTTCGCGTGCAACTCCTCCAGCGAGGCGTCCGCGGCGATAGCCACTATGTCCGGCCGCGGAGTCATCACTTCGCGCACCCGTTTGTCGCTGAACTCCACCACTTGCTCGATCAGGTCGCCCTGTTCCGGCTCGATGATTCCTTCTTCCTCCGCTGCTTCCACCAGCGCTTCGATGCCCTCCTCGGTGCGTTGCTCATCCGTGCGCTCCGTTTCGTACTCGGAAATTCTGGCCAGCGACTCCGCGCCTTCCAGAAAGATCCGCACCGGCCACACCAACCACATCGCGGCGCGAATCAGCGGCAAGAGGGGAAGCAACCATCTCCCGGTGGTGCGATACAACAGCATGTCCGGCAGAAAATGCATCAAGATAACAACTTCCAAGGTCAGGAATACTATGAATTCGAGAAACGATTCCCACGTGCCGGGGACGAAGTACACCACGCCGCGCGTCGTCTCCAAAACCAGAAACGCCAGCCAGAAGTGCCCGAGGATGCGAAACGTGCGGCCGCCGCTGCGCCGATTTATCTTGAGCTTGGGCTCGATTTCAGCTTCAAAGATTTCCAGGTGTTCGTGGATGCGCCCGGTGGTCATGCGCCCAAGCTCGCGGTAAATCAGCGTCAGGTAGGAAAATATGGGCAGACCGAGCGCCAGCAGCACAGTGGCAAGCAGGTAGGCCCAGAAGAAGAGCTTCACGACAGTCCCAGCTTTCGCCGCATTCGGCTCTCAAGCCGACTCATTTGCCCGCGATCGGTTTCGTGATCGTAACCCAACAAATGCAGGAGGCCGTGGAGAATCAGGATGCGGAGTTCGTTCGACATAGTGCGGCCAAGTTTTTTGGCGTTGCGGTGGGCAACGGAAGGTGCAATCGCGATATCGCCCAGAAATTCCGAAGTTGGCTTGCTGCGTAGTCTACCCGGCCTTTGTAAACCAACGATTGCCGGCCTGCGCCGCTGGATAGCCGGAAATGACAGGACGTCGGTCGGCCCCTTTTTCTTGCGAAACGCCTGATTCATCCGAGCGATCTCCGCATCGCTGACGAAACAAACCGTGAAGGCCGCTTCGTCGAGCCCAAACGCGCGCCCCACGCGAGCCAAAAACAATTCTAGCGGCCGCTGTGCTATGCGCACAGCACGCTGGCGGTTCAGGATCATCCTCGCAGAGATTCTTTGGCCTGCTCTTTGCCGGCTTCGGCGCGCGGCTCGGGCTTACCGTTGCCACCACTGCTGCGTTGCGGCTGCGATCCATCATACTCTTCGTAGGCGCGGATAATCTGCTGCACCAGGTTGTGCCGCACCACGTCTTTTTCGCTGAACTGAGCCACGCCGATGCCGTCAATTCGCCCGCAGACTTCCAGCGCCTCCACCAGCCCCGACTTTTTCCCGGCCGGCAAATCGATCTGTGTGACGTCGCCGGTCACCACCGCTTTCGAGTTGAAGCCCAGCCTCGTCAAAAACATTTTCATCTGCTCGCTGGTGGTGTTCTGCGCTTCGTCCAGAATCACGAACGAGTCATTTAGCGTACGCCCGCGCATGAATGCCAGCGGCGCGACTTCGATAATACCCTTCTCGAGAAAACGGTCCAGCTTGTCGGCGTCCAGCATGTCGTACAACGCGTCATACAGAGGGCGCATGTACGGATCGATTTTCTGCTGGAGCGTGCCGGGCAGAAAGCCCAGTCGCTCGCCGGCCTCCACCGCGGGTCGCGCCAAAATGATGCGGTTCACCTGCTTCGTCAGCAACGCGCTTACCGCCATGGCCACCGCGATGTACGTCTTCCCGGTGCCGCCGGGTCCGACCGCAAACATCATGTCGTGCTTTTCGATCTCCTCCATATAACGCCGCTGGCTGGCATTTTTCGGCGTGACCACCTTCTTGCCAAACGAGCGTGCGCGCCCATGCTCGAACATCCCGCGCGGTGATTCGTGGGGCTCCTCGGTCGCCACCCGCATCAACGACTTCACTTCCGAGCTGGACAGTTCGCGCCCGTGCCGAGTCAGATGGTTATACTCTTCGATGATTTTAACGGCCTGGTCGACGCTGTCTTGTTTGCCTTCAATCGTCAATCGGGTGTCGTGCAAATGGGTGCGTACCTGCAGCGCGTCTTCCAGCAAGCGCACATTTTCATCCAAAGTGCCGAATAGAGGTTCTATTTTCCCGGAGATGTGAACGGTACGTCGCATCCAGTTGGAGGGCTTTGGTTCTACAGAGACTGGGTGGCCGATGGTGGATTCCCCCTGCTATCCGTTGGCCCTTTTTCTGCTGTTACCTGGCAGGCCAACTCACGGAGAAACTTCTTACACCCTAACCCACCCATGTTGGGAGGTCAAGACAGACGCATGTACGTGGTGTCAACGATTTGACCGCAAACCGTAACGGGTGAGGGTAACAGTCAAACGGCTGACGCTAAGCGCTCGAGGAAACCCGCCAGGGCCCGCCACAGCACTTAGTGTCTCTTTTTGAGCGCAATACGAATCCCCTGTTCTGCTAGAGGCGACATCACCGCATAGCCCTTCGCATTCGGATGAAGTCCGTCCTCGCTCAGCTCCCGCTGCAGAAGGCCCTGGGCGTCCACCATGGCGGAAAAATAGTCCAGATACGTGTGCCCTTTGTCCGCCGCGTACTTCTTGATCCACGCATTCAGCTCGAGAATTTTTTCGGGAGGCCGGTTGATCCGCATATCGAGCGGATTGCCCTGCGAGTCGTGTCCGTAGTTGCTCACCGGCAGCACAGAGGCCAGAACCACGCGAATCTTATTCGCCCTGGCCAGCTCGGCCATCGAAGCCAGGTTCGCCTCGATTTGCTCCAGCGTCATGGGTCCGGTATTCCCGGCAATGTCGTTGGTTCCCGCCAGAATCACTACAACCTTGGGCTGCAGCGCGATTACGTCCGGTCGAAACCGGACCAGCATCTGCGGCGTAGTTTGTCCGCTGATCCCGCGGTCCACATAAGGCTTACCCGGGAAAAACCCTCCATACTGCGGGCTGACCCATGCGTCGGTAATCGAATCACCCATGAACACTACGCGCAACTCAAGCTTCGCAGGAGCCGCCAACGTGGCGTTGGTCTCTGCATAGCGGGCCAGGTTCGGCCAATCCTGCAAGATTTTCTCGGCTCTTCCGAGCCTGTCACTTAGGATCGGCAGCTCCGCGCAATCCGGCGAGGCACTATTCGGCGCATTACTTTGCGTGCTGGTTGGAACCTGAGCGCCGCTGGCGCCCGCCAAAAAGAAAAGTGCGGCGGCCGTTCCTCGCACTAGCTTGCTATCGATTTTCATCGGATTCTCCGCGTCGAGCCTATAAGAAACGCCCTCGCCCCTCAACCCACGCACGAAACCCCGCGCGCGGGCGGCTGTCCAACCGACCACGAAACACTGTCCCTGCGTTCTATGGACGCGAACTATGGACATCCTCACGATTCGGTGTACAGCCAATTAGGGATTTCTTAGCGGAAACCCGGAGGGGGGATTCAGTGCGTAAAGCAATCACATCCGCGTATATCCTGCTGGGCATCGGGTCTTCATTTTCCGCTTCCATAGCGCACGCGCAGTCCGACGCGCAGCTTGCCGCGGCGCCAGTTGCCGCTCGCAATTGGGTCATCAACTGCCCTGGCGTTCGCAATGTTCCGATGACCGCCGATTCCGAGCAATCGCTTCCCTTGCAGCTCATAGCAACACTAAAGTGCGGCGAGGAAGTGACCTTGCTCGCGAATGACGAGGGCTATACGGTTAGAATTCAGACTGCTGACGGGACAACCGGGTATGTGGCGGCCATGTACCTCAAGAAAATTCCCGAAGCCAAGCGTCCGCCCACGCTTGCCTCCGTGAATCTCAAGAACGGTGTGGTTCGCTGGCACGAAGGCGCGCCGGGTTGCGACCATTTCGTAAGCAATGGAATCCTGGTTGAATCCCTGACAGCCGGAGGTGTTACTGTGCAGGTGTCCCTGCACGATACCGGATGGAAGTTGCGCGCGAACGTAGCCATTGCCAACGAGGGCGCAGAATCCATCACTATTGAGCCCTCCAAATTCATCCTGGATGAAATTGGAGCAAACGGCAGGCCGCTCTTCTACCAGGATCCCGCGGAGCTGGCCAAAAACGTGACCCACCAGGTGCTTTGGACGGAGTCCGTCGCGGAGCCTTCCGGCGCTTCCCCGCGGACCATTGCGTCCGCGGAACCCGTGACCACTACTAGCGTCGGCTACAAATCGTCGCTCACGCCTTCGGTGTCTGCTCCCAACTACATCATTCAGCACCAATACGCTGAAGAAAATGCCGTGCGCAAAGAGGGCAAACAAACCCTGGTCAATACGTCGCAGCAAATTCTGGCCCTGGCGCTGAAACCAGCGACTATCGAACCAAACGACAAAGTAGCCGGAGCGGTGTGGTTCGAGCGCGGCAAGAATCCGCGTCAATTGATGCTCCGCATTCCCATCGGAAGCCAGACTCTCGAGTTCCCGCTTTCCTTCCAACAACAAAAATAGAAAGCAAACACGTACGCGATAGACGTCCCGCCTCTCTTGCCCCCTAAGGAGGCGGGACTTTCTGTTTAAGCCTGCAGGACAATCAGGCAGTATACTTTTCGAGCATGCTCAAGTCCGCGGGCGAAGACGCGCAGTTCCGGCGCGCGAGCGACCAGTCGCTTTTAGTCTACTTCGGCCATCAAATCACGCTCGACGCCCACGAACGGGTCAGAAAACTGCTCCGGCTGTTCGCGCTCGAACCGCTTCAGGGCATCCGCAACCTCCATCCGGCGTACTGCTCCGTGTTGGTCAAGTTCGATCCACTTACGTGGCGGCATCAGGAGCTGGAGCTGATTCTGAGCGAATATCTCGGGCGGCTGGAGAGTGTGACTCTTCCGGCCCCGCGCGAGGTGGAAATTCCAGTCTGCTACGGAGGTGCATACGGCCCCGAACTCAATGATGTCGCTGCAATACGAGGCATGACCCCCGAACACGTAATCGCATTGCATTCTTCGATCACGTACGTGGTTTATTTTCTCGGCTTCGTTCCGGGGTTCGCGTACCTCGGTGAATTGCCGCCCGCCTTGGTCACTTCACGCCTGCCTACGCCGCGACGCACTGTCCCACCCGGCAGCGTCGGAATCGCTGGCAGCCAGACTGGAGTCTATCCATTCGCCACGCCCGGCGGCTGGCGATTGCTCGGACGCACGCCCATTTCTATGTTTCAGCCGGAGCGCGCCGAATTGAGTCTCCTGTCTATTGGAGACCACGTGCGGTTCGTCCCGATCACCACTGAGCAATTCACAACGATGGAGCGGGCATGAGCGTCATTCACGTCGAATCGCCCGGCCTGCTCACCACCGTGCAGGATTTGGGGCGAGAAGGCTTTGGTCCACTCGGTGTTTCCGCTTCCGGCGCCGCCGACGCCGTTTCCCTTCGCCTCGCAAACCGATTAGCAGCCAACCCAGAGGACGCGGCCGGACTGGAAATGACGCTGCTTGGCGGCACATTCGGGTTCCCACAAGGCGCTACCATCGCCTTAACCGGCTCTGACTTCGGCGCTACGCTGGATGGCGCGCCTCTTCCGCTCTGGAAATCAATGGAAGTCCGCACGGGCCAAAAACTTCGCGTGGGTTCCACGCGTTCGGGCGCGCGCTGTTATTTGTGCGTTCATGGCGGAATCGTCGTGAAGCCCTTCCTCGGTAGCGCATCCACGCACCTTTTGAGCGGGCTCGGCGGCCACCACGGCAGAGCGTTGCGCAAGGGTGACGTCTTGCACATCGGCCCGCCCACCGCTTCGCTCGAAAAGCGCGCGGTCGCTGCGCAAGTGCTGGAACACTTGTCACCGCGTAAGACGTTGCGGGTCACACCCGGTCCTCAAAACGACTTGTTTCCGGACGCAGCGCAACAACTCTTCTACCGATCCACATACCGCGTTGCAGAAGAATCCAATCGCATGGGGCTTCGCCTCGAGGGTCCGCACCTGACGCACGGACCCAGTGGAGAAATGGTCACTGAGGGCGTTTCCGTTGGCGCAGTGCAGATTACCGCCGCAGGATTGCCGATCATTCTTTTTGTGGAACAGCAGACCACCGGCGGGTATGCGAAAATTGCCAACGTGATTGCCGCTGATCTACACAGCCTCGGCCAACTTCGGCCGCGCGACGAGATTCGATTTGAGCAAGTGGACTGGGACATCGCGCGAGCATTACTCGTCGAGCAAGAAAAGTTGCTGGCATCCGATAAGTTGATTCTGGAATGACAACGATCGACCTGAATTGCGATATGGGTGAGCTGCCGGACGCGATTGCTGACGGCACGCAGGAAGCCCTAATGCGCTCGATCACATCTGTGAACATCGCCTGCGGCGGCCATGCCGGCGACACGCAAACCATGGCCACCACGATCCTGCAGGCTCTTCGCCACAAACTCGCCATCGGAGCCCACCCGGGCTACGCCGATCGCGCCAACTTTGGCCGCATCGAGCTGAATCTGTCGCCCGAGGAAGTCGCTGATTCGATTTACGCGCAAGTTCGCGCCTTAGCCGAGGTCGCGGCGCGGTACAACGCAAACATCACCCACGTGAAACCTCACGGCGCGCTCTACAACCAGGCCGTCCACAACTCCCCCCTGGCACGGGCCATCGCCTCGGGAGTGGCGCGCTGGTCGCAGAAAGTTGTGCTGGTAGGACTCGCAGGTTCGCCGATGCTCGATGTTTTCCGAGAAGCCGGCTTCCCCATCGCCGCCGAAGCCTTCGCCGACCGTCGGTACGAGCCAGACGGCACCTTGCGCTCCCGAAAACATGACGACGCCTTGATTCGGGACCCTGCCGAGGCCGGCCGTCAAGCAGCATTTATCGTCCAAGAAGGAGTCGTAATCGCCCGCGACGGAAGCAAAGTCAGCATTAACGCCCAGACCATCTGCATTCACGGCGACACCCCCTGCGCCCAACAACTTGCCGCCGAAGTAGCTCGCACTCTGCGCCAAGGTGGCGTCGACCTCACTCCGTTGTCTCGATGACCTCTGTGCTCCGATCTCTGTGAACTCTGTGTTAACTCGCGGTTTTTCTTCTCGCAACAAAACAAAAGCGGCGAACCGCCGGTGGCAGTCCGCCGCAAAGAAAAACGAAAACTAAAATCTACTCAAATTTTTCGGTCATCAATGGAAACTGCAGCTTCGCCTTGGCCAGCGACTTCACCACCAAGCCTTCGGCGGATTCCGATGAGGTATTCCGCGCGGTAGCCATCTCGCTAACCAACAGATACTTGGCTCGTTCCAGCATTTTCTTTTCGCGGAAGGAAAGCGGCTTGCTCCTGCTGAGGGAAACCAAACTCTTGAGGACTACGGCGACTTCCAGGAGAGAACCAGTTCGCATGCGCTCCGAGTTTTCCTTGAAGCGATGCTTCCAATCGTGGTGCGAATTGAGCTTCCCCTTCTCCAGAAAACCCAGCACCTTAACCGCGTCATTAGAACGAATTACCGCTCGCAACCCGACCGATTCCGCATTCGACTGCGGCACCATCACTCGCAACCCGCTGGAAACAATGCGAATCATGAAGTATCGCTCGGTCCGTCCGTTCAAAACTCCGTAGCTGATCTGCTCGACTAGCCCCACTCCGTGGTTCGGATATACAACCTTGTCGCCGATTTTGTAATCCATAGCTTCGGTTGCCCCCCTAGGCATACACCAATCACTGTAAAGGTTTGTGTTCCAAGAGTCAAGATATATCCCTTGGAATCAGAGGCTTAGAGATTTGGGTATACCATTTTGGCACCAGAATTGCTCTGCTTTCACGCTCTCTCTGTCCGCTTGGTCTTCAGACTCCAAGATGACAAATACAAGCCCCGATAATGGCCGGAGGCACTCCAGACTTGCGCTAAGATATTCAACATGCTCATCTTAGCCCTGGACACAGGTGACGCTCGCGGAAGCATCGCCCTTCTTCGCGATGCCTCCGTTCTTTACATCGAACCTCACGTGTCCGCGGAAGACTACTCTTCCTGGCTTCTTCCCGGCGTGACACGCGTCCTGACTGCGGCCCACGTCGCCATGCCGGAGATCGACCTCTACGCCGTCGCCGCCGGCCCGGGCTCGTTTACTGGCGTTCGTGTAGGCCTCACAACCGTAAAGGCTTGGAGCGAAGTCTACGGTCGCCCCATTGCCGCCGTGTCCCGCCTCGAGGCTGTCGCGGCCGAAGGCACTGGCTCGTCACCGTACGTTGCTGCCTTCATTGACGCGCGTCGCGGCCAGATTTTCGCCGCCCTGTATCGTCGGCTAGCCCCCATCCTGCAACGTGTCGACGAAGAGATGGTCATCGGGCCCGACAAATTTCTGGAATGGTGCGTAGGGCGGGTCGGCCCCGACCGTATCGATTGGGTCGCCACCGATCCCCAATGTCTAACTCAAACACAGCAATGGTCTTCCCGGCTCGCCCTTCAAGAAACGGTGCAGCCGGTTCCCACGCTTCTCGCGCCGCGCATCGGCCAGATCGGCTACCGCCTTGCCAAGAACAACCAGCTCATCGACGCGCTGGCCCTCGACGCCAACTACGTCCGCCGCTCCGACGCGGAACTCCTCTGGAAGGGCTACGGCCACCGTGGCTGAAGATCCGCGCACGGCTGTAGCCGATTGGAAGGTCCGCCCCTTCCGGCCACCCGACGCAAAAGCCATCTTGGCAATTCTGCGCCACTCGATCGAAGCCGCCCAGTGGCCAGCCGAAAGCTATGCCAAATTATCCGCCTTGCCTTCCGGCATCGTCCTCGTCAGTGAAGTAAACGCAGAGGTTATCGGCTTCGTGGCGGCTCGCAGCGCCGCTGACGAGGGGGAAATCCTCAATATTGCGGTGCATCCTGAATTTCGGCGCCAAGGCGTGGCTTCCGCTCTGCTCCTGGCCGTCCTCCAAACGCTCCGGCCCTCCGCCGTCACCCATGTTTTTCTCGAACTTCGCGCATCCAACCTTCCAGCCCGCGCCCTCTATCATCATCATGGCTTCGTTACCTCCGGCTTCCGCAAGGCTTACTACCGGGACCCGGTCGAAGACGCCATCCAAATGCAAAAAGACCTAACCATTTCCTCGGGCTAGGACGAAATTACCAGACGTTCCCTCTTGACCCCGCCACCCGTTGTGTTAACGTGCGTTCATGAAGTAGCTACATCACAATTCGCAAAGGAGGGCCAATGGCAACTGCGCAACGGTACCCTCGGGACATACTCCTGGAAGCAGACGCCGAGTATCAGCGTCTGGCCGAGCAACACTCCAAGTACGAAGCTGAACTGCAAAAACTCTCCGCAACTCCCTACCTGAATTCGGAAGACCTGCTGGAAGAAATCAAGCTCAAGAAAATGAAGTTGTACTGCAAAGATCAGATGGAGCGTATCGCGTCCCGTATCCAACGCGCCCGCTCCCACTCCCAATAGCGGCTTTCTCTCAAGGAGCACCTTTTCAGTGTCGCCGGCGTGATCTCGGCTAGCTTATCTCGCGGAAGTGTGCTCGATGATACCCGCGCGGTCCCGGGCAGCCGACGCGCGAGGCGGCGTTGCTATGGTATTGTCGGGGGAGCATGGTCAAAGAAGGCTACTACTTCGGGCTGCCCCCCCTTGTCCTCGGCGCAGCCGCTCTGCTCTTGCGCTGGTCGATTGCGGGCGTTCTGCTCCTCTTCCTCGCTGCCTTCATCTTTTATTTCTTCCGCGATCCTGAGCGCATCATCCCTGCTGATCCCGGCGCAATCGTTGCCCCTGCCGACGGCCGTGTCGTGGTCGTCACCAACGAAGAGAACGCCGGCCGCCCCGGCAAGCGCATCAGCATCTTTCTCGCCATCTGGAACGTGCACGTCAACCGTTCCCCCGCAGGCGGCACAATCACCGCCATGCAATACCAACCCGGCAAATTTGCCGCCGCCATGCGCGAGTCCGCTTCTGCCCACAACGAACAAAACGTCATTACCCTCGCGACCGACACCGGCGAAATCGTTTTCAAGCAGATTGCCGGCCTGATCGCCCGGCGCGTGGTCTGCTGGAAGAAGCCCGGCGACCGCGTCGCCCGCGGCGAACGCATCGGCCTGGTCCGCTTCGGTTCCCGCGCCGACCTCTGGCTTCCCCGCGATTCCGACCTCCGTGTCAAAGTCGGTGACCACGTAAAAGGCGGCTCCAGCGTCCTGGCCTTCTGGCCGCCGCGTGCCAAATCAACGCAACCGCGCGCGCAAGCTCAGGTTTCCTCGCAAGAAAATCTTTCACCCGCTGAGAAGCGAACCTAATATGGCTGAATTCGAGCAGCAGGAAATTCCCTTCAAGGAACGCCGCCTGCGTAGCACAAAACTGCGCCGCGGCATCTTCTTGCTTCCCAGCATGTTTACCGTAGCCAATCTCCTCTGCGGCTACTACGCCGTGGTCGCCTCCTTCATGGGCGGCACAGACCAGTTCGACCGCGCCGCCAAAGCCATCGGCTTCGCCATCCTCTTTGACTCCCTCGACGGCCGCGTCGCTCGCATGACCGGCACCACCTCCGAGTTCGGCATGCAATTCGATTCTCTCGCCGACGTCGTCAGCTTCGGCGTCGCACCTGCCCTCATGGCCTATGCCTGGGGCGTGCGCAGCCTGCCCGGACAAGATACGCTCGCCGTCGAGCAAATCAGCCAGTTCGGCTGGATTTGTTGCCTCGCTTTTCTAATCTGTTGCGCCTGGCGGCTTGCGCGCTTCAACGTGCAAGGGATGGCTCCGGGCGGCTCAAAGAGTTTCGTCGGCCTTCCCACGCCCGCCGCCGCCGGCGTCATCGCCGCTTTTGTCCACGGACTCAAGACTCCCATCCACGACGAGCGCTGGGCCATGGCCTGGCTCTTCCTCGCTGCCGTTCTCGGTGCGCTCATGACTAGCACCATCCGCTACTACAGCTTCAAGGACGTCCCCTGGACCCGCCGCCAGCCGTCCCTCGCCATCGTTCTCCTGTGCCTCTTTGTAGCTGTGGTCTGGAAATATTCCGAAGTTGTGTTGACCCTCTTCGCCTCCGCCTATGTTGCCGGCGGTTTGATTCTGCAAATCGTTCGCGTTTTCCGCCATCGCGTAGCTCCACGAACCGCTGCGTGATTCATGTCCACGCCTCGGGACTCCCAACGCATCGTAATCGCCGGCGCTTCTTCCCTGCTCGGCGCCGAACTGAAATCCCTGCTCGAAGAAAGCCGCTTCGCCGCTTGGGATCTTTCACTTGTCGATGAGGAAATCGTCGCCGGCACCCTGACCGAAGCAGTCGGCGAACCTGCGGTCATCCTGCCCGTCGAAGAAGGCAGCTTCACCCGCGCCAAGTTCATCTTCTTCACCGGCTCCGCCGCTTTTACCGAACGCAATCTTGCTCCCGCTCGCGAATCGGTAGCCACCGTTATCGACCTGTCTGGAGCCCTCGCCGCAAAATCCGGTGCTTCGCCTTGGTTTCCTGCCATGGACGCCTTGCGCACCGGCCCGCTCCCCGCCAATGCGACCGCTTATTCCATTCCTTCGGCCGCCGCCACCGCAGCATCTGCGCTGTCGCTGGGGCTTGCGCCGCTCGGCCTGCAGCGTCTCACCTTTGTTGCTTTTCAACCCGTGTCAGCGGCCGGCCGTGCTGGCATCGAGGAATTAGAGAGTCAGACGTCTCAACTGCTTTCTTTGAAGAGCGTGGGCAAGGCGGTTTTTGATGAACAGATTGCGTTCGCGATGCTCGATCAATTTGGCCCGGCAAGCTCACAGAATCTCTTGTCAGCCCGGGAGCGAGTAAGAGCCGAGATCGAGATTTGTTTGGCGAATAAAGTGGGCCTGCCCGCATTTCAGCTGGTACACGTGCCGGTATTCTACGGACTTACCTTTGCCGCTTGCGCCCAGCTCGCCCCCGAGACAAATCATCCTCGCATAGTAAAGGCCCTTAATGATGCTGGATTCGCGCTTACCGCGAACGAGAATCAAGGACTAAGCAACGTCAGTGTCGCGGGAGAGAATCTGATTCATTTGGCCTCTCCGGAGGCGGATCCTGCCGGCGTCGGTACCTGGTGGTTCTGGGGCGCCGCGGATGATATTCGTCTGCCCGCCGCCAATGCGGTCAAACTCGCGGACAAATTGACTTCATGAGAGCCTTCACGCGCATCCATGGACTTGGCGTTGCTCCGCTAGTCGCGGCACTCACGTTATGTGCCTGCGGCTACCACGTCGCAGGCCGCGGCGACGCGCTCCCCAAGAGCATCCACATCATCGCCATACCCGCCCTCGAAAACGCCACCAACAGCTACCGCATCGAGCAAAAATTGACCTCCGCCACCGTCCACGAATTTCTCGCCGCCACTCCTTACAAAATTACTTCCGAGCCAGCCGGCGCCGACGCCGTCCTACGCGGCAAAGTTCTAACGCTGGAAGCCGTCCCGCTCCTCTTCGACACCCGCACCGGCCGCGCCACTACCATGCTGGTCACCGTCCGCTGTGAAGTCACCCTGACGCAGACCGACACGCAAAAAGTTCTTTACCGCACCGACAAATTCATCTTCCGCAACGAATACGAAATCTCCACCGACGTAAAAAGCTTCTTCGAAGAACAAGATCCCGCCCTCGATCGCCTGGCCAAAGATTTCGCCCAGCGCCTGGTAGCCTCCGTAACCGAAAACTTCTAGCAGCACCTGCTTCAGCCTGTGCTCCGACCTCTTCTCTGCGTTCTCTGCGGTTTCTCTCTGTGGACTCTGCGTTAGGCTTTTTCTTTCTTTTCAAAACCAAGTAAACTCATCCTTCGCATGCCCCGCGTCTCCCACCAAGAACTCCTGGCCCGCCTAACCAAAGGCAAACCCATTCCCGCCCTCCTGCTCCTTGGCGACGAGCCTTTCCTCCGTGACGCCAGCCGCGCCCAACTAATCGAAACCTTCGTCCCCGAAGCCGCCCGTCCCTGGGCCGTCTCCCGCTATTCCGCCGATCGCAACGAAATGCGAGACGCCCTCGAGCAAGCACAAACGCTCCCCATGCTCGCCCCGCGCCAAATCGTCTTCCTGCACGATCTGGAAAAAATCGAAAAACTCGGTGAGAAAAATCGCGACACCGCCATCGAGCAACTCGAGGCCTATCTCGGCAACCCTGCGCCCTTCACCATCCTCGTGCTGGAAGCCACCGCGCTCGACCAGCGCATGAAGCTCGCTAAGCTCCTCGCCGACAAAACTCTTGTAGTCGAAGTAGGCCTCGGCGACGATCTGCAAGCGCGCCAGGCCGCCGCGGTCCCCCTCGCTCGCGCCATGGCCAAAGAGCAATCGGTCGACTTCGAGCCCGGCGCCGCCGAAGATCTCGCCGAATTTGTCGCCGCCGACCTCATGCGCCTCAAAACCGAAATCGATAAGCTCACCACCTATCTCGGCACTCGCAAACTAATCCGCCGCCAGGACGTCACCGCCCTGGTTATCTCCGGAAAAACCACCACCGTCTGGGAATTAGCCGACCTCCTCGCCTCGCGCCAGCAAAAGCGCGCCCTCGAATTTCTGGATCGCCTCCTGCGCGACGGTGAAGAACCCTTATCCATGCTCGGCGCCATCACATGGATGTACCGCAAACTAATCGAAGCCAGCGAACTCAAAGGCATTTCCAACGGCCACCAGGCCGCCCGCGCTCTTCAAATGCGCCCTGAACAAGCCGAACTCGCCGTGCAGTCCGCCCGTAAAATCCCCAAAGCCCGCCTCCTGCAAGGCCTGCAATCCCTGCAAGCCGCCGACAACCGCCTAAAAGGCGGCGCCGACGACCCCCACGCCGTAATGGAATTCCTCATAGCAACTTTAGCCGCATAGAGCGGGCCACTTGCTAGTGGTCTTACTCTTTTTATTTTTCGTATGTGGGGAAAACAAACTGCTTTGAGTTCAGAAACAGGTGCCCGCCAATTCGGATACTTAACGCAGTTCGATGATCCGATCGCCGCCGTCAAGGCACGACTCGACCATCGGCCAAGATTTCTCAAAAGCCTCGATCAAAGCTGCCGTTCTGCAGTTGCCCAAGCGGACCCAAAGCACTCTGATTTTCGATTCCGGTCGGTAGGCAAGGTGGAGAAAATCTTCGTCCTTGCTGACAATGATGCGCTCTTGCTCCTCAGCGTACCGGATAATTTGCACGTCGAGGCTTCGGCCAAACCGACATCTAAGACATGCTGACAATCCAAACCAAGCGTTCGCAGATGTTCAGCAAGAGCAGAAGGCAACTGGTTATCCACCAAGAACTTCACGAGGTCTGGAGCACTGCATGATCGGTTTGATAAGCAGCGTAGTTGAGAGCGGCGCGGATGTCTTCATGTTCCAGAAATGGGTAATCCTTCAAGATTTCGGCGAACGAAGCTCCCGCGCTCAGCAACTCCAGAATGTCCGTAACACGAATGCGCAGGCCGCGAATGCACGGCCGACCACCGCACTTGCCTGCTTCGACCGTGATTCGCTGAAGACGTTCCCGGTTCATGGACGTTTCTCTGGTTGAAAGATACGCTGTATTCTATTTGACGGCAAGCGCCACATCGGTACGGAAAGGAACAAAACCGCGGACTCTGTCGTTTGTAGAATACAGACGCTAGGGACCTACCGCTTGAGAGGGCTTTGTGCGCGAATTTGCAGCTCTGCATACTGCGATGATCGTGGTGTTCACAGCCGTGATTGGCTTCACCCAGGAATCCATTCGCGTAGACGTCAACCTCGTCACCGTCTCCTTCTCCGTCCGCGACGCCAACGGGGCGCTGGTCGACAACCTCACCAAAGACGACTTCGATCTAATCGAAGACGCCGTCCCCCAAAAAATCGCTCACTTCGCCCGCAGCCTCGACGTTCCCCTGACCCTCGGCCTCATCGTCGACGTCAGCGGCAGTCAAGAGCACTTCGCCAGACAGCACCAGCACGACATCGAAGTCTTCCTGAAAGATGTCCTCGGTCCCAACGACCGCGTCTTCCTCGTCGGCTTCGGCAATCACATCCGCTTGGTCAGTGACTATTCGCACTCCGGTGCCGACCTTATGGAAGCCTGGAAGCGCTCCGACAAACATTTCGGGCAATTTCCTGACCTCGGCCCCCACCAAGATCGCGACCTCGGCACCGCTTTCTACGCGACTCCATCTTCTACCCCGTCACCGAAAAACTCGCGCAGGAAAACGGACGCCGCGCCCTCTTGATGTTCAGCGACGGCGAAGACAACTCCAGCTCCCACGATATGATGACCGCCATAGAAGCGGCCCAGCTCGCCAACGTCCTGGTTTACACCATCCGTTACACCGAAAAATCGCACGGCAAGTTAACCGCCCGCAATCAATACGGCATCCGCGTCATGGACCGTATCGCCAAGGAAACCGGTGGCGCCCACATCGACGCCGAAACCACCGACCCACACACCTACTTCCGCCAAATCGCCGAAGAGCTTCGCACCTCTTACGAGCTAGCCTACTACCCAACCAACACCGCCAAAGACGACGCCTTCCGCAAAGTGGTAATCCGCGCCAAACACCCCGGCCTGACCATCCGCTCCAAAACGGGCTACTTCTCCCGCTGAGCGCGGGCGAGCCGACCGATCGTCGTCTTCTCTGTGACCTCTGTGTCCGACCTCGGTGCTCTCTGTGTTAATCTTTTTCCGGCACTTCTACGTCCAATGGGACGACGCCGAAACATGTATTCGTGGAAATCGCAGCTACAGGGCGCGCTACTATGAAGCTGACTACGCAGCGAATAGCCGTCTTGGCAGCCTGCCTTACAGCAGGAATTGTCGTGGTCTGCTCGAACGCGCAAGTCACAGCCTTTGACTCCGCATCCAGCAAGATTTCAGCGGCGCACTTCCATCCCCCAAAAACAATTCCCGCGAACTCCTGGGATCAGGCCGCTGCCGCCGTTTATCTCGATCAAAGGGCAAGCTGGTGGATGGAATGGCCCAAGGCCGCGCGCGATCACGAAACATTTTGCATCTCGTGTCACACCGCGGTGCCCTACGCCCTCTCGCGGCCCGCTCTCCGTCACGCGCTGGCGGAAGAAGCCCCCTCCGCCAACGAACGCCGGCTCCTGGACAATGTCACCAAGCGGGTCCGCCTTTGGAACCAGGTCGCTCCGTTTTACAGTGACGCGGACCGCGGTGCATACAAAACCGTAGAATCGCGCGGCACCGAGTCCGTCCTCAACGCTCTGGTCCTGGCCACCAACGACGCCCTGGGTGGCAAACTCAGCAACGATACGCGCACGGCACTGCACAACATGTGGGCAGAACAGCAAACTGCCGGCGACAACGGCGGTGCATGGTCCTGGCTGCGCTTCCATAATCAACCCTGGGAAGCCGACGATTCCGACTTTTACGGCGCAGCGCTTGCGGCCGTCGCAGCGGGCACGGCCCCGCAGCGTTACCTTGTGAATCCCGAAATCGAGAACAATCTCAAATTGTTGCGCGCCTACTTGAACCGCCACTCCTCCGCGCAGACTCCGGTCAATCGCGCTGCTCTCTTGTGGGCTTCGGCCAAAGTGCCGACGCTCCTTGACCCGGAGCAACGGAAAGCAATCATCAGCGAACTGCTCGCCAAGCAATGCTCCGATGGTGGCTGGAGCCTGGCCTCGCTGGTCGGTGGCTGGAAACGTGCGGATGGAACTCCGCAGGAAATGAAGAGCGACGGCTACGCCACCGGATTCATCACCTTCGTACTCCAGCAAACCGGGCTTCCCAGAGAGCATCCCCAGGTAAAGCAGGGCCTAGCGTGGCTGGCGGCTAATCAGAGCAAGCCAGAAGGCTTCTGGGCCTCCTACTCCTTGAACAAAAATGAAGCCCATCACATCAGTCCAGGCACCGCGCGCTTCATGAACGACGCCGCAACCTCCTATGCGGTCCTCGCACTGACAACTCCTGCCCCGCATTGACGCAACTCTAGTGTTCAAGACCATCCGCATTGCCTGGGGTTTTATCTGGCAATGAATTTCCGGCCTTGCTCTTTTGCATTCACCTGCCCTTCCGTTCTGTTGACGCTCCACTCCCCTTTCAGTAGCCTCCTCTCACCCCTGTTGGAACACAAATGGGAGATGTAATGGACGAAAACGCTAAATCCGTCCCAGGCAGGCCCGCGGGCATCTCGCGTCGTGAATTCGCGCGGCGCGCCGCCTTAGCCTCGGCAGCAGCGGCCGTAGCCCCCGCCGCGATCTCAACACCCGCAGCTCCATCGAATGAGCATGCGCGTGCAACGGCCGTCGACCATGGCGCGCGCCCTTCCGAGCAATCCAGCAAGGTCGCCCCTCCTGCGCTGCAGACTCCGGACATGCCCAAGCTCTCCCCCGAGAGCCATGCCGAGACCGAAGCGCGCATCCAAACCATCCTCACGCAATACGCCACCCGCTTCTCCGATGCGCAAAAGGCCGACCTCCGGAGGCTCTGCTTTTTGGCGCAACCGCCGCTCGATCGCTTGCGCGCCTACGCTCTGGAAAACGGCGACGGCCCCGCCCTCTATCTCAAGCCGCTGGTCGAGCGCGAAAAGAACCCGCTCGAGAATACGCGTGTCGGCAAAACTCCGGCCCCCCAAGAGAAACCCTGAGACCAGTCGATGCCCACCGAAGAACTCGCCTTTCTGCCCATCACGGAACTTGCCAAGCGCATCGAAGCGAAGAAACTTTCGCCGGTCGAGCTGACCCAATATTTTCTCGACCGCGGCGAGAAGCTCGGCCCGCGCTACAGCGCCTACGCGAAGCTGACTCCGGAAATCGCCATGGCCCAGGCCAAGGCCGCTGAGAAAGAAATCCAGCATGGCCACTATCGGGGACCTCTGCACGGTATTCCGTACGCCGCAAAAGATCTTCTCGCCGTAAAAGGTGTGCCTTGCACCTGGGGCGCGAAGCCCTACGCCAATCAAGTTTTCGATTACGACGCCACCGTCATCGAGCATCTCAATCGCGTCGGGGCCATTCTGCTCGGCAAAGCATCCATGATCGAACTCGCTGGCGGAATGGGTTATCGTTTTGCTTCTGCCTCCCTGCAAGGCGAAACGAAAAATCCCTGGGACACTCGCTGCTGGACTTGCGGCTCCTCTTCCGGTTCCGGCGCCATTGTCGCCGCCGGACTCGCCCCCTTTGCGATCGGCACCGAAACCTGGGGCTCGATTCTCTGCCCTTCCGCGTTTTGCGGTGTCAGCGGACTTCGCCCCACCTACGGCCGCGTCAGCCGCTACGGCGCAATGGCGCTCGCTCCCAGCATGGACAAAATCGGACCGCTGGCTCGCTCCGCGGAAGATTGCGCGCGCGTGTTCGCCGCCATGGCCGGCCACGACCCGCGCGATCGCAGCACGTTGCCCTTGGACAAGGCCGCGTTTACCTATTCGCCGTCGATTGAATTGAAATCGCGCTCACTGAAAATTGGCTGGCTGACCAATGCCTGGAAGAAGCCGGAATCCGGCGTGGCCAAGGCGGCGGACGCCGCCGAGAAAATTGTAAAAAAGTATTTTCCGGGCGTAAAGAACGCGAAATTGCCGGAAGGTCCCTTCGAGGACGCCGGCAACATTATCATCTCGGTCGAAGGCGCATCCTCATTTCGCTCGCTCATTCGCTCTGGCCGCGTCAGCGAATTGGCCGACCCGCTCGGACAAATCGCCGGATACGTCAACGAGCAATTTTCCGGCGCCGATTACGTGCAGGCTTTGCGCGTCCGCGACATCTTGCAGAAGAAAATGGACGCCATGTTCGACACGTTTGATCTCCTGGTCACCGTGGCCCAACCGATTGCGGCGACCCCGCTCGATATGAATCTCGAGACCGGGCTCTCTTTCGCCGATCCACTGGGTGGCATCGGAAATCTTTGCGGGCTTCCCGCTCTCTCTGTTCCTTGCGGATTCACCGACAAAAATCTCCCCGTGGGATTACAGTTCATGGCTCGCGCCGGCGACGATATCGCCGTTATCCAGGCCGCGCGCACCTACCAACTGCACACCGACTGGCATCGCAGGCATCCCCGAATTGCGTGACCGAATTGCGTGACCGAATTGCCTGACCCGAATGGCGTATCAAACTTACGTGATAACCTCTCCGTTGGAGGTGCGATTCGCGATGCACGATACGTGGAAAGACATGTTCGTACTCGGATTGCCGATTCTGGAGAAAATTCTTCGGCCCATCATCGTTTATATTTTCCTGATTGTCGGCTTGCGCCTTTCCGGGAAGCGCGAACTGGCGCAGCTCAATCCTTTTGACTTGATTGTGTTGTTGACGCTGTCCAACACGGTGCAGAACGCGATTATTGGCGACGACAACAGCGTCACGGGCGGAATCATCGGGGCGGCTTCCCTGCTGGCTATTAATTATCTCGTTGTGCGGTTTTTGTATGATCATCGGAAGCTCGATCAGCTGGTCGAAGGGCGTGCGGACATCCTGATTGAAGATGGCAAAGTACATACAGAAAAGCTCAAGCGTGAATTGATCACCCAGGAAGAGCTGGCCGCCGCCGCGCGCAAGCAGGGTTTCGACACGCTTTCGGATGTGCGGCAGTGCGTCCTGGAACCGGGCGGAACGCTCACCTTCGTCGCGAAGAAGCCGGACACCGAAGACATGAGGCACCAGGAATTGCTGAAGAAATTTGACGCGCTTACGCAAGAGCTAGCGCAATTGCGCAAGCTGCAGCCGCCGACAACGGCGTAAATCGAGTTCACAAAGACAAAGGGGAACGTAACGAGATGGTTGAAAAGGCGGGTGAGGACTTTGAACTGCCGGAAGTTCCGGAAAGTCACCAGGAATATCGCTATACACTGCCGGTTTCGCTGACCATTTCGATTTTGGCGGTGCTGGTGGCCGGCGCGACTTTGTTGGGGCATCGCGCGCATACCGAGGAATTGCTGCTGCAATCGCGGGCCACCGATCAGTGGTCTTACTATCAGGCGAAGAATATTCGTTTTCATGAGGTGGAAGGCATCGCGGATTTGCTGGGCGCATTGGCGCCGGCGGATAAAGAAAAAACGGCGGCGGTTCGCGAACGATATCTGAAGGAGAAAGAGCGGTACGACGCGGACAAGGAAGACATCAGCGACCGCGCGAAGGAATTTGAGAAGGAGCGCGACCTGATCAGCCGGCGCGCGGATCGCTTCGACGCCGGCGAGGCGCTCCTGGAAGTGGGCCTGGTGATTTGTTCGATCACGTTGTTGACCAAGCGCCGCCTCTTCTGGGCAAGCGGAGTCGTAGTTGGCGCAGTTGGCGTGATCACCGCGCTGACTGGTTTGTTCTTGCATTGATGCACTTGCTTCCTTTGTGACTGCACGGGACACCCGTGCCCGTCTTCTGTCGCCTCACTCACGACGCACCTCCAACCACGATTTCGCCCAGGACTTCGTGGGCGGCGGCGATGGTGCGGTCGATGTCTTCGGTGGTGTGGGCGGCGGAGACGAAGGCGGCCTCGAATTGGGATGGGGCGAGGAAAATGCCGCGGTCGAGCATTTCGCGGAAGAAACGCGCGTAACGCTTGGTATCGGACCGCTTTGCGCCTGAGTAATTCTTCACCGGTTGGTCGGTAAAGAATATCGTGCCGAGCGAATGGCTGGAGTTTACCTGAGCGGGCACGCCAGCCTCGGTAACGGCCTTGCGCAGGCCGGCGACGAGGCGCTCGGCGTTTTTGTTGATGCGCTCGTACAAACTCGGCGCGCTCAGTTGCGTCAGCGCGGCGATTCCTGCGCTCATGGCCAGCGGATTTCCGGCCAGCGTTCCGGCCTGATAGACCGGCCCTAGCGGCGCGACATTGTTCATCAACTCGGCGCGGCCGCCGTACGCGGCGACGGGCAAGCCGCCCCCGATAATCTTGCCTAGCGTGGTCAGGTCGGCTTCGACTCCCAGGATTTGCTGGGCGGCTCCATTGTGCAGGCGGAAGCCGGTGATGACTTCGTCGACGATGAGCAGCGCGCCATTCTTCTTGGTGATGTCGCGAAGGCCGGGCAGAAAATTGGGCGCGGGCGGAACGACTCCCATGTTGGCGGCGATGGGCTCGACGATGACGGCGGCAATTTTGTTTTTGTGCTGCGCGAAGATTTTCTCGACCGCGTTCAGATCGTTGTAAGGCGCGTTGAGCGTCAGCTCCGCGAGCGCTTGCGGGACGCCGGGACATTCGGCAATGCCCAGCGTGGCCAGGCCCGAGCCGGCTTGCGAGAGAAAGCTGTCGGCGTGTCCGTGGTAGCAGCCTTCAAATTTCAGGATGAAATCGCGCTTGGTGACACCGCGCGCGAGCCGCACCGCGCTCATGGTGGCTTCCGTGCCGCTGGAGACGAAGCGAATTTTGTGGATGAAGGGGATGGCGCGCGTAATCAACGTGGCCAGTTCGATTTCCAGTTCGGTGGTGACGCCAAAGCTTGTGCCGCGCTTGGCTTGCTCGGCGATAGCGGCGCTGATGGCGGGATTGGCGTGGCCCAGAAGAATGGCGCCCCAGGAGCAGACGAAATCGAGCAGCTGGTTTCCGTCAGCGTCATAGAGGTAAGCACCTTCGCCGCGCTCGATGATCAGCGGCTCCCCGCCGACGGAGCGGAAGGCGCGCACCGGGCTGTTGACGCCGCCGACGAGCAGTTTTTCGGCGCGGTCGAAGATTTCGCGAGAGCGGCGACGCTCGCGGTGCAGGGTTGGTCGGGTTGCGCTCACCTGATGTGATTCACGATAGCATAGCGGACAGCGCCATACGTAGCGGCGGGCTTCAGCCTGGCGCGTCTCACTCCCCCTTGTAAAAACAGTTCCGATTCGGGAAGCTGTCCTTCTAACCAATGTTATATTATCTTGCGATACCCACGCGGTGTTGCAGAGTTAAGCCCGTTCTAAATGCCATTCGCTGACGCGGATCGAAGAGCCATTGACTTTGCAAAATATGGCCGCGAATTTGGAGCCGCCAATGAACTACAATATGAACAGATGGCCGACGGCTTCCTTGGCGGCGCAATGACCATCTCTGTGTTTCGGCAGTCTTTGCCCGTTATCGGCACACTGTGCAGAACCAACTAATCCGGTAGCGCGAAGGGTTGCGGTTTAATCGCTGGGTTAATCCTCGTCGAGGTCCCTTTTGACTTCGATTTTCACCCACTGTGACCATCCGCGAGAAGAAGCCTCTTTCTCGGCCATACGCTTGCAATGTTCAATGGCTTTATCCACGAGTCCAGCAGGAGTCCGCTTAGAATACTGCGCGAAAATTACGATTGTGTTCGGCGGCCTTGCTACGTAGTTGATACTGTAACGGATGGCAGGGTCAACGTCATCTTCTTCACGAAAGTTTGCTTCGAGATTCAGTTCGAGCCACTCCAGTCGAGTCGGAGTGTACGGAAGCATTCCCGCGTAAGAGGGCTGGTCTGTTCCCGCATGGATAGCACGAACTGAATAGACGAAAGTTGCGAAGACTAGAATGCAACCTGCCATGAGCAGAGATTTGTTTGTCCGTGACTTCATGGGGGTGCCTCCTCAAGGGCCGATACGCGGCTGCGGCGAGTAGCCCTTTGTGTATACTTTGCGAAGGCAGCAAGTATGCCCCCAAGCGCGAAATGTAGCCACTGAACGAGGTCAAACAATTGCTGGCGAACCAAAAGCGAACAATGGTACCCTCGGCCAATGTTGAACGTAGCGAGTTACACGGTCCGAGAAGTCGGGAAAGACTACATTGTGTTGGCGGACTCCCGGGGAAATGTGCGAGTCAATTTTGCCGACGATGACGCGCTGCCCAACCTCAAGAAAGAAGAAACGGCAGCTTCGTTCCAGCATTTAGTGGGCAAATCGGTAGCTCTCCCAGAGCCTATCAGATGTGATCCCCCAGGCAGACTGTTCATCGCGGTAGATATTTTGAGAGACATCGACAATTCGACACGCGCCATCCCCAACTACTTTGCAATTGCCTCGATAGAGCAGGCCGACAAGCCTTCACCGAAGTAGCGCCTTTCCCGTTCCTTGGCGCTGCCAGCCCAGCAACGCGAAGTCTCGCGGCTAAACTGCAACACCCAGCCTGCCCTTACTTACTCTAGGGTCTTCACGCTTGCACGCAATGCACGAGGGTATTGGTCCGTAGGGCCGTATACCGTGACTATTGCTAATTGCTCCCTTAGGAGGGGTGGTTGGATAACTTGACTCACGAATGTTTTCCCTTCTTTGCCTTGAGGACCGCCACCGCTCATCATCATGCCGGAATCGGGTAGGACCAGTGCCCCTGGAATGAAATCCCTATCGAACTCTACCGCTACTTTAAATGGAGCATTAATCTTATACGTGCAATGAATTATCGCAGCCGTCGCAGTTACCGCTCCCTGAATCCTTGAGTTTGGCATCCCAAAATGATTGGAGACCCAACACTGTTTTTCAGGCCCCTGAGTTCGTAACGACTGCGGTTTCTCTATTGCAGGGGCAAGAGGAGGTTTGACGGTAACCTTGGGCGGCTCTGGCACTTCCGGAATCTCCTTTAGGACAAGCTCATAGCCATTGCCCAACAAGAGAAAGGCGCACACAACGAAAAGGACGTTTAGAGACTCCCGTCTTTCAATCAACCTCACTAACCAAGGTGCTTTCTCTCTCAGACTGTCGAGTCGGTCAGTTGCTTCCAACACTAGGAATACGACGGCCCCCAGCATGACAAGCACCGTAAAAACGATGACGAAAACAGATACGACGATTTGCATTGAAGAGGATTCTCCCTAGCCATGAGACGGTACGCCAACGGTTTTCTGGCAACAAGGTTACTCTTAAATTCCCAAAACAACTTTGTCTAACATTTTCCCATTAGAGCTATGATCCCGATTTGGGCGGGTGGGCCAGCCTTTATTTTTTCTGTTTCTCGGTGAAAACCGAGCGGACGACACGACTCGCAGACTCTAACGTAGGCGACGTAACGAGGGTGGCGGGTGGCCGAGAGGCGCCATGATTGGGTGCCGCATCCCTGTAGGTTTCAGGGTGCGGGTTTTTGAATCTGTGATGCGATCGTCCGAATGTTTCTTTCCTAATTCCCAAAATGGAACCAAAGGTAGCGTAAATTCTTTTGTGTAAATTTGGGTTTTGAGCAGAAAAAAGAGGGCGTACTTTCTCTGGAGCGCCAACTCACAGAGGAGGTACACCCTGAT
>Ga0307478_10000569_pt1 | contig 37303 bp, 31 predicted proteins | sample atmos_gasesECM4C_2_FD_203713 | JGI IMG/M metagenome (GOLD analysis project Ga0307478, IMG submission 203713) | Hardwood forest soil microbial communities from Morgan-Monroe State Forest, Indiana, United States - atmos_gasesECM4C_05 | ecosystem: Environmental > Terrestrial > Soil > Temperate...
CGATCAATCCATCGAGCTGCAAAAGCGAACCAAGCGACAGTAGGGCTGCGGCGCTCAGCAGGATTCTGCTTGGCTCCAATGAGTGCGTTCCAGAAAGGTGGGCGGCTCGTACGTAACCCCGCGTCGTAACCGTCGTTCCTCGCGCCGTACCGTCCAGGATAGCAAGGGTCCGCCGACGCGGGCCGCGATGCGCGCCGTCTTCCCGAACTCCTTTTCCACTTCCCGGCGCAGAAGCCGAATCTGCTCCGCAATGCGGCGATTCCCGCTCCAGCATCGTTTCTCCATGGCCCAAAGCATTGCGCTGTATGAGGTTTTCAGATTCGTCGCCTCGCGCGCGAAGCGCTCGCGCACACGCGCGTCCGGATCATGTTTATATCGCAGCCAGCCTTGCAGCAAAGTACCGCACATGCGAAATAAGCTCGGACCGTTTTGCTCGAAGTCGTGGCGGAACGCCCAATCAAGAAGACGTTTCGAATCTTCGCGGGGAATGCTGGCATGATGGAAGTTGAATTTGTCCTGGCCATGAATGTCGGCGAGATCGATTTGCTCGAGCATGCGTCCCTGCGCCGACATTTCCTGGTAAAGAGGCGTGCCCGGTACCGGCGTGTACAACATGAACTGGTGAAAGTCGGTCTCGTGGGCGACCGCATAGTCGATTTCGGCCGCGATGTTGTCGTTGGTGTGGTGCTCGAGTCCAATGATGGTGGATCCCTGCACACGGATGCCATGCTCGCGTAGTTCGCGCGTCACTCTCCGGGTGTCGGCGCCATGCAGCTTGCTGTAGCTCGATCGCGGCGATTCCAGCCCCATCCAGACCCATGAGATCCCAAGCTCCACTAGTTCACGCATGGTGTATTTGCGAACCGCATTGGCGGAAGCGAAGACCGCAAGTCCCCAGCTCTTGCCTGCTCTCTTCATCCGCGACAGCAGTTGCATTGCGCGTTCCCGATGAAGCAGAAAATTTTCATCCATGACAAAAAAGGTCTGAACCTTGAGGGAGGTTTCCAGGCGCTCCATCACTTCGAAGAGCTCGTCCCCGGTCTCGAAGAAGTTCACGAACTTGCCTTTGCCTCCGAAGAATGCCGAGGTCGTGCAGAAATTGCAGCCCATGGGACAACCGACCGAAGGAATGATAGTAGCCGCCGTCGCGCCCTCGCGATCCGGCAGCCGTACGCCCAGAATGCGAGTGTGCAGGCCAGAAACGATTTCGGGATGCCGTATTCTCGCCCCGGCATCTTCTCCCAGGTAAGTTCGCATCCATTGGATTCCCTCGCCGCGAACAATGTGGTCGGCATCAATCATGTTTTCGAGTCTTGGAATCGCAGCGACGTGCCCGCCCACCACGATGACCGAGCGCGGCGAGAGCTGGCGCACCATCCGGCACATCTCACGCACTTTTCCCACGTTCACGATGATTGACGAGATGCCCACGACGTCATATTGATTCCCGGCTAACTCACGGGCGAACGCCTGGCGCGTGGGAAAATCCAGCACCGTGCAGGGCACGGAAATGTTCGCCTGAATCATCATGATTCCCCAGGAACGATGAAACATCCGTAGCGAGAAAGCACCCTGCGCCCGGGTTACCTGGTTGTGATACAGCTCCATCGGATTCATGGAACGGCTGCCGAATTCGTCGTCTTGCGCATAAGGACCAAATACGGAAGTGAGGAGCACGCGCGCTCCGGTTCCTTTGGGGTGAGTTTTCATGTCGTATCCACTCTCCAGAGTTCAGCGTAGGATTTCAGCGGCACGCATGTATGTGAGCACAACGAGAAAATACAAAACTATTACAGAAGCGAGTGGCGAGCAGATAACTGCTTGATCGCGTTGCTGACCAGAGGCAAAGCGACGCCCCATTGCACGCGAGCTTTTGCCTCGTCTTCGCCGTAGCCAAAAAGATAGAAGGTCACGTAGAACCCGGGGCGAGTTCCTTGATGGGTGTGGTAGTGGCAGCGTCGCAGCAGGAACTCCGCCGAAGCTGCGATTTCTGGGGCTTTGTTGAGAAGCGCGGTAAGTTCCTTCAGAAAGTCTTCGTGACCGGCGAAATCGAAGCGTGAGTCCGGGGCTGAGAACGCCAGATCAACGTAAGACCCGAACTTCCATGCCACGCCAAAGATCTCTTCCTCAGGTTGGATTTCGTCGCTGGCCCAGAGATCACATTTCGCCGATTCGACCACGGAAGCCGGCGAATTCACGCTTCGCAGAAAATCGCGCAGTTCCGTGGAGTGCGCCGCCTCTGGAATCAGGTCGAGGGCGTTCGGGTCGGTTTTCAGGTTGTAGTAGCGAAGGCCGTCACCCGGATCGGCCCACGGGATTTCGAGCGTCGCGTCATCGCCGCCGAGTTCGACCGCGTAATCAACCTGCATCGAGCACGCACGAAGCGAAGAACCGGCGGAACGCGCGAGCGCATCCCGCCGGTCGTTGTGGAATCGGGTTACTTCGCCGGAGCCGGCTGTGGCGTAGCCTGGGGAGTGCCAAAATTCACTTTCGGCACTTCGCGCGATCCTTCGGCCGCCTTGAAGTAATCGTTGTTTGGCTTGAACCCGGCCCATCCCGCGAACAGGCTGGCAGGGAACTGCTGCACGTAGGTGTTGTAGTCCTGCAGTGTGTCGTTGTAGCGCTTGCGCTCGACGGCAATCCGGTTCTCAGTGCCCGCGAGCTCGTCCTGCAGGCGGAGAAAGTTCTCATTCGACTTCAGTTGAGGATAGTTCTCCGAAATGGCCAAGAGCCGGCCGATCGCGCCGTCCAGCTGATTGTTGGCGGCGATCTTCTCCCCGGGAGTTCCGGCGGAGAGCAGTGCGGAGCGCGCTTTCGCGATGTCGCCGAAAACGGTCTGCTCCTGCTTCGCGTAGCCCTTCACCGTTTCCACCAGGTTGGGGATCAGGTCCGCGCGTCGCTGCAGCACGATGTCCACCTGCGACCAGGCAGATTTGACCGCCTCGTTCTTGCTTACCAGCGTGTTGCGGACACCGATGTACTGTCCGAAGACCACCAGCGCGATCAGCGCCAGAATGATCACAACAATTAGACCTTTACCCATGGTGCTCTCCTCATAGCGAAAGTCTGCGAATCACAGCAGCCGTTCAGCGTCCCGGGGAATCCAGCATTCTATCCACAGCACCCGTCACCTGTTCAACTGCGGCGACGTATTGCGCGGCAATCTCCTCAGCGCGAAATTGCTTCCGATCGGTGCGACGCTCGCGGATATCGAGCAACCGCTCAATCGCTGAGGCATCGAAACCAAGCGCGCTGGCCAGAGCCTTCACCGCTTCGCGTTTTGTCGCCGGCGCCGGCTGCCCCTGCGCAATCAGGGCGTGGCGAAATAAGGTAGCAAAAGCCGGCACCGAGCGCAGCAGGATGTTCCAGATGCGCTTCTCGTCCGGTGCCTCCATCAAGAGCCGCTGCCGGAGCAGGATCAATTTCTCGCGCAACTCATATTCGAGCTGGGCCCGGTGCAGTTGCATCGGAATCTGCAAGTTGGCCACAAGGTCTGGGCCGTACAGCACGCGATGCTGGCGCCGCATATCCAACAGTTCGATGGAGAAGACGTCGGCGGAGCGCTCCAGTTCCTCGCGCGTGATCATCAGCGGAGCCGGATGCTTCTGCTTCGTCCATGCCCCGACAGCTGGAGCCAGCAGCAGCAGCTTGGGCAGGGAGGTGTCCTTCAAAATCGCCAGTAGATTGACGTTCGAATAGTCCGCGTTGTACTCACCCGACGCTGCCGAACCATAAAGAATGACGCTCTCCAGGTTCTCGCCTGCTGCCTTTTGCAGACGAGTTACGAATTCAGTGATCTTGTTTTCCGGAACCGCCGTTTCTGAAGCCATAAAACGATCCTCGAGTATTTTCACGCTACCAACTGCCACCGGCGCCGCCGCCGCCGGTGCTGCCGCCGCCGAATCCGCCAAATCCGCCACCACCGCCGCCGAAGCCACCGCCATCCCAGCCTCCTCCCCGAGAGCCGCCACCACCTCCCCCGAAAAGGAACATATAGAAGAGCAACCGTCGCAGCGGCGGTACGGCAAGCACGATGATCAGCAGAACAATCAGCCCGATGATGGTGCCCGGAGAGAGCTCGGTTTGGTGACGTGGCTGCGATGCGATCGGCTGGATGCGTCGTGGCTGCGACGTGGTGATTTCCACGCCCGCATCTTTTGCGATGACGTCTACAACCCGCGACGTGAGGAGGCTGACTGCGCCGTCGTAGTCGTTACGCTGCAGATAAGGCACAGCTTCGCGACCAAATCCGCCAACTTTCCCGTCCGGCAGAATCGGCTCAAGGCCATAGCCAACCGTGGTCCAATACTTTCGATCCTGCACCGCCAGCAAAATCAGAACGCCGCGGTCTTTCCCCTTCTGGCCGATCCCCCACTTTTGATACAGACTGACGGAGTAATCGAAAACATCCTGGCCATCGGTGGACTTGACGGTGACGACGGCGACCTGCGCTTTTGCTTTCTGATCGACCTGGAGGCACATCTCATTCAGCTGATCTTTCGTGGCGGGAGTCAGGACGCCGGCAAAATCGTTCACATAGCCGGTGGGCTTCAGCGAGGAAATTGGCTCAGCGCATGCCAAGGGTGCCAGCGTCACCAGAGCCAGCAAAATCGCTACGACATAAACGCGCCGCCGCATCGCGCACGATTGTACAGGAACAAAGAAAAGTGCTTGGTGTTCGCTCTCGGCGGTTGGTGTTCTCCGCAAAGAGCAAGGAGAAATTTATCCCCCGCGCCGCTCCGGGGGCCATTCGGATCTTTCAGAACTGGCGCAGGAACTCGATGATCCGCCTCTCCGCCCACCGGCCGTCGTAGCCATTGGCGTCGGCGATGAACGCACAGTGGCCGCCATCGGTGCACTCGACGAATTCCAGGTTCGGATTTGCCAGAATCTTTTTCCGGGTCTCCGGAATGAGCCGCACAAACGGATCGTTGGCGGCATGCACGATCAAGCCGGGAACCGCAATGCGGTCGACGACATTGGAGGCCGCCGCGCGCGCATAATAATCCACGGCGCCTTCGAAGCCACAATAGTAGGCGGTGATCTTGTCGTCGAACTCGCGCAGGCTGCGCACGCCGCGCAATCGCGCCGGGTCGAATTGTCCAGGAAACAGCCGAGCCTTCTGCCGGAAGCGGTACCGCAGTTTGATCATGAAATATTGTTCGTAAATCCGGTTACTCGGCAGATGGAGGGCATCCGCGGAAGCCGCCAGATCCATGGCCGGACACACCGCCGCTACCGCTCGGAACTCCGCCGGATGTTCCCGCCCCCACTCGCCCGCAGTTTTCAGAACTAGGTTTCCGCCCATCGAAAAGCCCACCAGCGCAAAGCGGGAAACGCGATCTTGCTCTACGAGGTTGCGCGAAACGGCGGCAACATCTCCGGATAGGCTCGAGTTGTACAGGGTCGGTGCAAGATGATCGGTGCCGCCGCAGTTGCGTTGATTCACGCGCACCACGTTCATGCCGGCCGCAAGACCCTTCTGCGTCACTCCAATGACGTATCCCGACTCGCTGGATCCCTCCAGTCCGTGGACGATCACGGCCGTCAACGCGCTGCGGCGGTCCGGTTGCCAGTGACAATGACAGAGAATCTTTATACCGGGTTCGACTTCAACGTAGCGCTCTTCCGGCGCAGGCAAGTGCGCGTTGCGCACCAGGAAGAAACCCGCCAGGGTTTGCAGGTGGCCTCCGCGCACCAGGCGTCGCGCCGCGAAGGAAGGCATCTGTGAAAGGGTTTGCGTCGATTCCACTCTTTGATTTTAAATACAAGACAGGGATTTTAAATACGAGACAGGTTCTGGCGCAGTTTTGCGCCCGCACACGGAGACCACCGATGCCGATTTTCGAATATGTTTGTCAGGATTGCCAGCATGGCTTTGAGGCGCTGGTCTATGGCTCGCAAAAGGCGGAATGCCCCAAGTGCCATAGCAACAATCTGACGCCGCAACTTTCTACCTTCGCGGTTGCCAGCAAGAGTTCGAGTGCTTCTCCGAGTTTCGGCCCTTGCGGTTCCTGCGGAGACCCCGCCGGCCCCGGCGCCTGCTCTCGCCGCGACTTCAACTGAAGGCCGCTTCTCTTACTCCCAATTAGACGCCGTCGCCAACCGCCCTCTGCGGCTCGGTGTACAATTCCCGCCCTACAGGATTCGGACGACAACACCGCTGTTGTCTTGCCGTTTCCGCGACCCGGCCTTCGATCGGTTGTGCCCTGAATCGGGGCTCCGATCCAACCATTGCTACGCGAAGGAGAAATCAGTTATGCGTCCCAAACGATGGATCCCGTTCCTGGGTCTTCTCGCACTCGCGGCTTCATCGATACCTGCCGCTTTCGCGCAAATGTATCCGGGCCCTCCGCAGAGACCAGCTACGGTGAGGTGCGAATCGCGAAACACCCAGCGCAATTATTGTGCCGCCGATACTCGTGGCGGCGTGACCTTAGGCCGGCAACTCAGCCAGGCGCAATGCGTGCAAGGTCGAACCTGGGGCTTCGACATGCGTGGCATCTGGGTGCAGGGAGGCTGCCGCGCCGATTTTGTGGTGAATGCTTATAACGGTACGCCGAACTGGGGAAATCCGGGTCAGGGTCATCGCCCACCCGGGCCGGGCGGTCCAGGCTGGGGCAACAGCGGTGCCTGCTTTTACAAGGATGCGGGTTTTGCGGGCGAGTACTTCTGCATGAAGCGCGGCGAGAGCTACGCGAGTCTGCCCCCTGGCTACAACGACCGGATCTCGGCGATTAAGGTTTTCGGCGGCGCACGCGTCATCGTATACAACGATTCCAACTATGGTGGCCGTCGCGGGACGATCGCCAGGGACGTCGCCAATCTGAAGGACTGGCGCACTCCCGATGATCCGACGCGCACCTGGAACGATCGGATTTCGTCGATCCAGGTGCAGTAACTGGATAGGGCGCTCTGTACGGGACAACCGGGACCCCAGCCGTCGCGGTTTAACGTCCATCTAAAACTTCAGACCATTCCAGCTGAGAATCGGAAGTTGTTCTGACTCGAACCCGACGCGCATGCAAAGGAACGGGGTGGCATGGTGGCCACCCCGTTTGCCTGCCTTTCTGCGCCAGTCCTGTGAACTAAGTCCCTTCGGACCAGCCGGCAAGATATTCTTCCTGTTCCGGCGTCAGGCGGTCGATCTTGATGCCCATCGATTCGAGCTTCAATTTTGCCACCCGCTTGTCGAGTTCCACGGGAACGGTGTAGACGCGCTTCTCGAGTTGTGCGTAGTTCTTCACCATGTACTCGACCGACAGCGCCTGATCAGCAAAACTCATATCCATCACCGACGGCGGATGTCCCTCGGCCGCAGCCAGGTTGATCAGGCGGCCTTCGCCCAGAAGGTTGATCTTGCGCCCGTCTTTCATCGAATACTCTTCGACGAAGTTTCGCGTCGTGCGCTTGGAGGACGCCATCTTCTCCAGGCTCGGAATGTCGATCTCCACGTTGAAGTGGCCCGAGTTCGCAATGATGGCCCCGTTCTTCATCACTTCGAAATGCTCCTTCGCCAGGACATTCTTGTTGCCGGTCACGGTGCAGAACACGTCGCCGATTCGGGCAGCCTCGTTCATCGACATCACGCGGAACCCGTCCATGACCGCTTCCAGCGCCTTGGTCGGATCGACTTCCGTGATAATGACCTCGGCTCCGGCACCGCGTGCCCGGCTCGCCAGACCGCGGCCGCACCAGCCGTAACCGGCCACCACGAATTTCGATCCCGCGAGCAGGAAGTTCGTCGCGCGGATGATTCCGTCGATGGTTGATTGCCCGGTTCCATAGCGATTGTCGAACAGATGTTTGGTATCGGCGTCGTTGACGGCCACGATCGGATAACGCAGCACTCCCTCTTTCGCCATCGCCCGCAGCCGGATCACACCCGTCGTCGTCTCTTCCGTTCCGCCAATCACGCTGTCGAGCACGTCGGTGCGCTTGGTATGCAATACGCTGACTAGGTCCGCGCCATCGTCCATCGTGATCTGCGGGCGGTGGTCAATCGCGGCAATGATGTGCTGGTAATAGGTGTCGTTGTCTTCCCCTTTTATCGCGTACACCGGAACGTTGTAATCGCGCACCAGGCTGGCCGCGACATCGTCCTGGGTCGAGAGCGGGTTCGACGCGCACAACACCACGTCGGCCCCGCCGTCGCGCAGGCAGACCGCCAGGTTCGCCGTCTCGGCGGTCACATGCAGGCAGGCCGAGATACGCACCCCCTTCAGCGGCTGGTTCTTGATGAATTCCTTCCGAATGATTTGCAGGACATTCATCGACTGGTTGGCCCAGTCAATGCGCTTTTTCCCCATGTCCGCGAGATCGAGATTCTTAACGTCGCAGTTCACTTGCATCGGTGAGGTCGACATACTTCTCCTAGTCTATGATTGCGGTCGGGTCGTGAATTTATTGCTTCGAGCTCGAAAATCAGAATACACGAAACCAGGGGGAAGGTTTGCCGGGCTTGCCACCCGGTGGTAACCGGGGACGCCGCCATGCGTCCCCGCCCATTGTTTCTCTGAGAACTACCGCTTTGCGGTCTGCAGCGCTGGCTCCCGCAGGCCCGCTTCGCTGGCCAGCTTGGCTGCTTTATCGGTTGCTTCCCAGGTGAAGTCTTTATCGTTTCGTCCGAAATGCCCGTAGGCTGCCGTCTTGCGGTAAATCGGACGCCGCAGATTCAGCGACTCGATAATTCCCTTCGGCGTGAGCTGGAAGTTCCGGCGAACCAGGTCCGGAATGATGCCCGGATCCACCTTCTCGGTTCCGAAGGTTTCCACCAGAATGCTGACCGGTTCCGCCACTCCGATCGCATACGCCAACTGTACCTCGCACTTGTCGGCCAGTCCCGCCGCCACGATGTTTTTTGCGATGTGCCGCGCCATATAGGCTGCCGAGCGATCGACCTTCGTCGGATCCTTGCCGCTGAACGCCCCGCCGCCGTGGCGGCCCATTCCGCCGTAGGTGTCGACGATAATCTTGCGCCCGGTCAGTCCGGTATCGCCCATCGGTCCACCGATGACGAATCGGCCCGTCGGGTTGATGTGGTACTTCGTGTCCGCATCGAGCAGGTTGCTCGGAATCACGGCCTGGATCACGTACTTGAGAATCTCTGCCCGCAGCTGATCATTGCCCACCGTTTCGGCGTGCTGCGTCGAGATCACGACGGCATCCACGCGGACCGGTTTTCCGTTCTTGTCGTATTCCACTGTAACTTGGGATTTGCCATCGGGGCGAAGGTAAGAGCAGGTGCCATTCTTGCGGACTTCGGTCAGTCGCTGCGTCAGCTTATGCGCCAACAGGATCGGGGTGGGCATCAGTTCGGGATTCTCGTTCACCGCGAAACCGAACATCATGCCCTGGTCGCCGGCGCCGCCGGTGTCGACTCCCATGGCAATGTCGCCGGATTGCTTGTTGATGCTCGAAATGACCGCGCAGGTGTTGCAGTCGAATCCATAGAGCGCATTGTCGTAGCCGATCGACTGGACGACCCCGCGCACCAGCGTCTGAAAATCGACATAGGCCTTGGTCGTAATCTCCCCGGCAATGACTACCAGGCCGGTTGCGGTCAGGGTTTCGCAGGCTACGCGGCTGGTCGCGTCTTCCATCAGGCAGGCGTCTAGAATGGCGTCCGAAATCTGGTCGGCGATCTTATCGGGATGCCCTTCAGTTACAGATTCCGAGGTGAAAAGGTAACGATTTTTGGATGGCAAAATTCCCTCTCCTTGATCCTCTTGCGGCGTTCCGTGTGGCGGGAAAATCACGGCGCTGAGGCCATCTTTTCGCGCGTAACTCGGTGTGGTTTAAGGTCCCTAAAAAGCTATCAGAGGAAGGATAAAGGAGGCAATGACTTTGGACCGTACTGGCAGATCAACAGTTTAGAGGTCGCACTGTACGGTCAGACGGTGATTGGGCCGGGTCGAATGGATGGGATTCTACCGGGCAACGGCTATCTTGCATCGGGCACGACGGCCTTCGCCGCCGCGGGCTGCAAACCATCCGAATGGAAAGTCAGCGTTCGAACTTCTCCATAGTTTCCGAGCGAGGGCAGCTTCTTGCCATTGAAAAAAACATCCAGCGCGCCGATGCTCCCCGCCTTCACCACGATTTCCGTTTTTCCTTGCAAGACCTTTTCATAAGGACCCTGGAGAATGGCTTCCGTGGGCGCCTGTCCATCCACCACGACCGACACCCAGCAGTTTTCCGATTCGTCGTTGCCCTTTAGAACGACGGTGAACGTCCCAGGCGCGGGCGGCGGGGCGGCTCCGTGTAGCGCCGCCTGCGCGACTTGGGACACTGTGGCCTTGTTCTGCTCGGTCGTCGGAATGGGCGCTGTCGGGGGCGTGTTTCGGCCCTCGTCCGCCGGCAGGGGTCTGGCCGCGCTGCCGTCTCGCGCCGCTTCGTCAAGAACCGAACTCGACAAAGCAGACCTCTCCGGCGTCGATGCCGGTCCTCCACCGCCCCGATTGATCTGCGAGGATCGATGGAAGTAACTCCAGCTGGCAAACGCGAGCGCCACCACCAGCAACAGGACGGCCAGCAATCCCCACGGGATTTCCCTGCGCTCCGCGTCTTCCTGCTTTTCGGCAGAATGCTCTACCTCGGACGCATCGGGGCGGGGTGCGGGGAACTGCAGGGGTGTTGTGTTATGTGCGGGAATGCCTTGGCTGCTGTCGAGCGCCGTCAGGTAGTCGGCCAGCGTTTCGTTTTCGTCCAGCCCCAGGTGTCGGGCGTAGGCGCGGACAAATCCTTTGTTGAAGATTCCGCCGGGGAGTTGGTCGAACTTCTCATCCTCCAGCGCGCGGAGCAGGCGGGTTCCGATCTTGGTGTTCAGCGAGATGTCTTCAAGCGTGACGCCTCGCTGCTCCCGCTCCTTTTTTAACCGATCGCCGAAGGATCCCATGCGACGCTCGCCCCCGTCCGGGCGCAGGCTCCACGGTCAGCCATATTAACGATATGTTGCGTGCGCTGGAAGTGAGAACTGCAAACCTGCAGCGCGCCGCCCACAAACAGCGCCACCTGCTCCGCCCACTCGCTTCGAGAGATACGCCTAAGGGCCTTACTCCACGTGGCTTTGCGGGTACTCGGTTACTTAAGGTCGTTGCTCCCCCTTCTGAGCGCCGCATATAATTTGACCACTTCTGCCTGAAAATCGAAGGATTTTTTTCATGCCCGAGGCCACCGGCGCCGACCGAAAGCGGCAAAGTCAAGAGCTCAACATCTTCCATGATGTGGCCAAGGCTCTCACGTCCTCGCTCGATCTGGATTCCATCCTCCAGACCATCATGGAGAAGATGGCAGAGTATTTCCGTCCCGACACCTGGTCCCTGCTGATGGTTGACGAAGAGCACAATGAGCTCTACTTCGCCATCGCGGTCGGAGACGCCGCCGAGGCGCTGAAGGACGTCCGCCTGAAGGTCGGCGAAGGCATTGCCGGCTGGGTGGCCAAGAACGGGGAACAGTTAATCGTGCCCGACGTCTACACCGACCCTCGCTTCGCCAAGCGAATCGACGAGGTCACACAATGGGAAACGCGCTCCATCATCTGCGTTCCCCTCAATTCCAAGCATCGCGTGCTCGGCGTCATCCAACTGGTGAACGTCGACATGAAGGGTTTCGGCGACCAGGAGATCTTCTTCCTGCAAGCTTTGTGCGACTACGCCGCCATTGCCATCGAGAACTCGCGTGCCGTCGAGAAGATCCAGGAACTCACGATCACCGACGACTGCACTGGTCTTTACAATGCGCGGCATCTTTATAAGACGCTCGAGACCGAAGTCTACCGCTCCTCGCGCTTCGGTTACGAGTTCAGTGTCCTGTTCATCGACCTCGATCATTTCAAGCAGGTCAACGACACCCACGGTCACCTGATTGGCAGCAAACTGCTCGCCGAAATCGGCTACCTGATCAAGGCGCAGTTGCGCTTGATCGATTACGCCTTCCGCTACGGTGGTGATGAATTTGTCGTGCTCCTGCCGCAAACCGGCAAGGACCAGGCCCTTAACGTGGCCAAGCGTCTGCGCGATGCGCTGCGCGTCAGCATGTTCTGCAAGGAAGAAGGATTGAATCTGAACGTTCGCGCGTCGATCGGCCTCGCCACCTACCCGCACGACGCCAAGTCTCCGCACGACGTCATCCGCCAGGCCGACGAGATGATGTACCTGGTCAAGAACACGACCCGCGACAATATCGGAATCGCGCAACGCGGCGTGATGAAGTAAACCTCAGGTCGAGGCCGTCGGCCGAACCCAGCCCAGCAATTCGCTTCCGCGCCTTTTTAACGTTGTCCGCGCTACCGAGAGCCCCAGCATCATCAGGAAAATGGTGAACAAACCCAACGAAGCTCCGCGAATACTCTGCGCGTGCTTGGCGAGAATCGAGAACCGTCCATACACCAGTTCGATGTGCACCCAATACACCAGCAGAGAGGTTTGTCCGAGCTGAATCAGCGGACTGAATCCCCAGTGGGCTGGACCCCAGCGGCACCAGGCGTAGCACGCGGACAAAATCATCAGCAGCAAGCCCACGCGAATCAGAAAGAAGTTCGGGCTTGTATGCCAGAAGTCGTAATTGGCATACAGCGTCAGCGGCCGCGAATCGAGCCAGCGCGCGCCTTCCACGAAAACTACGCCGGCTACCGCGGCAAGCAGGAAGGCCGACGCTTCATGCTGGCGGAGTTGTTCGCTTTGCAGGGCGAATCCCGCCGCCAGCCCAGCGAATGCGAATGCCGACCAGGGAAAAACAGGAAATAACCACGCCTGCGGCTCTCCCAGATTGTGGACACCATTCACATAGGTTTCGAGCGGCCAGGGCAGCCAGTCCGGACGCCACGTCGTCCACAGCGGTGACGTCGCCAGTGAAATACCCAACGCAACCAGGCATGCCGTTCCGGCCAGCGCCCAGCCGGAGACATTCCCTTTCGCGGCTTGCAATACGATCCAGCACACGATGCCCATCAGCATCATCGACACGCCGATGGTATTCAGAATGTCGACACGGAACAGGTCACTCCATGGCGCCCAGCCCCACGCGATCAGGTATTCCTGCAACCGGAACAGCAGCCCCAGCGCAAAAATCTCGGCGCCGCGGTGGATGGTGCTACGACCGATCGCACCCGGCGCCAGACCCTTCTGACGCAATTTCCCCGTCACCAGCGCAAACGAGATTCCAGCGAGAAACAGAAACAGCGGCGCCGGCAAGGTTCCGCCCAGCTGCGAATACATGAAGAACTTTGATTTCCGCAGTTCGGGCGCGAGCCAGGCATCGTAGCAATGCGTCTGGAACATCAGGACGCAGGCCAGCCCTCGCATCCAATCAATGTAGGAGAGGCGCGATGATTTGGAGGAACGCAGCGTGAAAGCGCGCCCTTTCGTCAGGATCGTTTTTGCCGGTCCAGCACCCGCCGCAGGCTCCGGATGAGCGTGGGGCCTTCGTCCCGTAACTGCGAATAACTGAAGCGCACAATCCGTCCCAGCACAGCGCGGCCCGACGGCGTCAGTTGCACCAGCACGGCGCGCTTGTCGTTGGCAGAAGTGCGCCGGCTCAGCAAACCTTGCACCTCTAATCGATCGGCCAGTTCGACCACGGTATGGTGCTCGAGGCGAAGCTGCCCGGCGATCTCCTTGATCGTGGGCCGGCGCTGCGCGGGCAGTCCTGCCACCGCCAGCAGCATTTCATACTGCTGCGGCTGCAACCCCTCGGCTCGCGCCGCGTCCATGCGCCGCCTGAGAAATTGCGCCAGCTGATAGCGGAACTCCGCCAGCTTCTCGTACTCGCTTTGCGAAAACAATCTGGAGCTTGCTTGGGACCGTGGACTCGGCATCGTGCCTTCTTCCACATCAATGGCAGATTCGTCGGCTGAAGGTCTTCGACTGTTACTTGAGCTTGTCGACGCCCTTCTTGGTCTCATCCGCCGTCGCCTTGGCGCCCTTCTTCACTGCCTTACCGGTTTTCTGGGCGGCATGCTCGGTGGCATCTTTCGTCTTCTCCCCACCCTCCTTGGTCACCTCGGCAGTCTTGTGCGCCGCGTTCTTGGTGGCATCCACGGTCTTCACGGTCGCATCTTTGGTGGCATCTCCGGTCTTCATGGCGGCGGTCTTGGTTGCGTCCTCGGTCTTGACTGCCGCCTTCTTGGTCGCATCTGCGGTCTTGTGGGTGGCTTTCTTGGTGGCTTCCGCCGAGTCCTTGGCGGTCTTGTCGACGTCCGATTTCACGTCTTGGGCTAGTGCGGACCCCATCAAAGGCAGGCACAGAAACATCGCAAGCAGAATGTTCTTCATGGCAGTAAACCTCATTTCGTATAGGTGGAGCGTAGGATTATCTCGCAGCCGCAAGGGGAAGGCAATGCAAGCCCGCCATTATCCAGGCAACGTCACGCTCAACAGCAAAGGAGTCCTTACCTCAGTGTCTGTCGGCGCTCTGCTCAACGGCGGCTCAGGCCAACTGCTGTCATTTGACCTGAGCCCAGCCGTTGAGGGACGGGGTTTTGGATTTGCACGCTAGAAGAGGCTGCGCCCCAGCCGTTGTTGTGCGGCGGACAAATCCTGTAGACAGATCGATGACGTCGTATTAGCCCGCTCGATGCGTCGTAAACTGATCGGATTGAGCGTCTCCTTTCACACAGGTTGCGACCAGCCGGGCCCGCGGCGGCTTCCGCGTTAAGCCCGTATGCGAAAGGTCGCCTGCCCACTAGCGACCCGGCGCCAAGCCAGCCTTGTGATCGCCACTTACTTTTCACCACTGATGCGGAACACGACTGGGGCAGACGAGATGCCGCCCGCGCTCACAACCAGTTGATAGACACCGGGCGTCACCGCTGGGTTCAAGGTGAATTTGACGCTTTCGTGCGGAATGTTGCCTACGCTGGTGGAGGTCCAGTCCCTCGACCGGCAATAGAAAACCAGCCCGTTGGAATTCTGCAGCCGGACGATGGGAAAATTCTCGTTGCTTTGAGAATCATCGCCATAGGCGGACGCGTCCGAGGGTCCGTTCAATTGTTGGCCGGTCAGGGTGAACGAGCCATCCTCGCCACGCTCGACTTTCTCAATCACGGGCAAGTAGGCAGGATTGGTGGATCCTCTGGCCGTGTAGGCATAAAGCTGGTTGCCGATTCCGTCGTTGAACAGCACCTGCCCATTCGGAAGTACGAGCATCCGCGTCACGAAAGCAGGAGACGTGGGCAGATTCGGGTCATTCAGGGGCGGACTCACTGCGGAGATTTCGTTTTCCTGCGGATCGAAGTCAAACAATTCCGCCGGACTACTGAAGACGCCGCCGAACACCAGGCTGATCTGCTGGGCGGAAGCCGCGGCATTCGCGGAGATATGGATCTGGTGGCGCGAGTCAATGCTGGTGATGACGGTTCCGCGTGGTATCACGGTCGATGTCCCGTCCGCCTGGGAGACTCCCCAGGAAACCTGGAGGCCCGCGGTCGAATGGATGTTACTGATGACGGCGGAGCCTGCTGCTGCGTCGCCACTTTGGGTGATCGGATTCGGACCGGCATCCGCAGCCAGCAAGACGTGCCCGTTCGGCATCAGAGCAGCCGGCGCATCATCCGCTCCAAAATTGGCGTGTTCGACCCTGCCAAAGGGATTGCGCAAGACGCCATGAATATCAGGACCGGCCGACCAGCTGTTGCTTGCCGGATTGTACAGTGCCGTGTGCTGATTCGCTCCGATCACGAGCGCGCGGCCATCCTGCAACCGCATCGCGGGCCCCAGTTCAAAGCCAAGGGCCGGGCTGGTTAGAACGGGCAGGGTTCCGCTTGCCGTGCCATCGATGGGACTGATCGCCGTCCAAACATTCCGGGTTGGATTGTAGAACTCGGCATAGCCTTGGTTGTTCGCGACACTCTGAAACAAATCGTAGGTAAGGATGCCTCCACCATTCAGAGCGGTCCAGCCCTCTTCATCGCTGCGGTCGCTGTAAACCTTGGTCGCTGCTTGCGTCCAGGAGTTCGTTTCGATTGAGTAAAGAAAAGTGGAATTGTTGAAAATGTTGGCGGCCAGAATACGCCGACCCGAGATCAGCATGGAGGGATCGTCGCCGAAGCAGGCCAGGGCGATCCCCCGGAACCGGACCGCCTGACTGGGTCCGGTCAAAGTTGCATTCGCCGAAATGGTTACCTGGGTCGCCGAATCAACGCTCACCACCGTAGGACCGGCAGGGATTCCGTTCCCGGTTATCGTCCAGCCTGGCTGGAGCCGGTCGGTGGAATAGATTCCCGTGACTACCGGTGAACCGGCCGTGAGCTGAACGTCTGAAGTAACGTTGCGGTGTCCACAACCACCGACCTCATTGGGGTAAGGTGCTATCGGAGACCAAGTGTTGGCGATGGGATCGTAGACTTCACCGGAAGGCGCGATATTTGGGTCGAAGTATGGTCCGGTATACTCCCCGCCCAACAGCCATACTCTTCCGTCTTGCAGGACATTGGTAGTGAAGTAAAGGCGCGGGAAGCTCATGGGCGCGAGAGTGGTCCAGGTCCCGTTCACATAGCTGCCGTGTGCATCGGGGGTGAGCTTGAACCAGTGTTGACCGTCGTCGCCGCTCTGCGTAATGACCGTCCCATCGGTCAGAAGCAACATGTTGATGACCGAGCCGCCGGCTGGCAGATTGGCTAACGGCGTCCAACTTGCTTGAGACGATGGCGCACTCTGCGCGTATCCCGTAACGCTGAGCACCACTAGTCCGCAGGCCAAGGCGAGAAGTGTGATCCACACACTGGTTCTGTTGGGGGCATTGTAATTTGTTCCTGAAGTCCGAAAGCGCGAGAGCAGGTGCATCGTCATGTCATATTCTCCAGAATTGAACTGAGAGCCCGTGGGCCGTTGCGCTGTCGGAACGGGAAGTGTAATGTTGCGCGCGTGCCTGCCTGACTTCTTGCTCGCCCTATTCCGTGCGGCAGCGCAACTCCGGTCACCGCACGTCGCATATTCACCGATCAAGCGCGTTGCCTTGCGTGTGCAAAACACGTAACCGGACCTGCTGAACTATTTGTACTCATGAACCCGGCATGGAGGGGCCGGACCGAAGACTCGAAAAACGAGGCGCAGGGCTCAGTCGGAAATAGCAGTTGCCGCCAGGGTTGGCTAGTCTCCGCCTGAATCGGAAACAAAGTACATTGCTCTCGCAAACCTGTCAATCAACATTGACCGCGATTGATGTAAATTCCACGCGACGAGGCGCAATGTTGACAAGCGCGAACTGTTTGGCTGTTTCGCGCGCTCTCCGGACAGCGACTGATCAGGGTCTCGTCAACGGCGAGTCAGTAACAAAACATATGAAATGTGTTTCGATATGCGTCGGAAGCACTGCCCGGAGGCGATTGCAGATGACGGCGCGCAGTGTTGCACGGCGAACAAAGCGTTACCGTCGGCTTCAACCTTTATTCAGGATACGATCCTTCCGTCGAACAAATTGATGCCACGTTCGGCGTGCTGTGTGAAACGCGGGTCGTGTGTAGTCAGCTACGATTACGGCTGGGGGCTTACGCGTAGGTGATGTGAGGTCCCGATCATCGCTAAACGTGCGCCGGGAACCTGACGAGAGGCCGCCTTTTGAAGCCATTGGATGGCCACGTATTCATCGGCCTGCACTCCGTCGCCATCACGGTAGCGCAGGCCAAGATTGTATTGAGCTAAGGCATTACCTTCAGCAGCGGCTTTTGCCATCCACCATGCGGCAGCCTTGCAATCCTGACGAACACCGTGTCCGACTTCAAGTGCCATCCCCAGGAGCAGCGCCGCGGAATCGTCGCCGTATAACGCCTTGCGACGCAGTCCCGCCAGTTCATACGAGCTGAGATTGCGCAAGGTGGCCTGTGTGTGGCGATCGGTAACCTGCAAATGGCTTACCTGGAAAGAACTGGTTGTTCTAGCTACCGGCCCCGTCAGTGCAGAGAGCCTGGTCTCGTCACTTTGAGTAGTTCCTTGATTGGAAGATGGGAACGTTGAAGTGTCATCCTGGCTCTGGATCATTGCTTTTGACACCGCCGGTTCCGAGACGGTTGACATGTGTTGGGCGGCGTTGTGATCACTGGTTTTCAAAATCAGAAACACGATCGCCGTTCCCAATATTCCGATCAATGGAGCCCTGAGAGCCCTCTGTGGCCAAAGATGACGAAAGTGGTCTCGACCTGAGTGGGAAACACGATCTTTCATCTTCGTCGCGTACTTCCATGGCCCGGCGGCAGTGGCGATCAGTTGCGACCTAGTGCGGGCGGCAGCTTTAAAGATGGCAACTCCGCATTGATGCAGCGTTTGCCGAACCCGCGCCCAGACGTTCGTGCGTTCCACCTCCTGGTCCTCAGACGTTGGTGGTTCTTCCGCGGCCCGCCGCTCTGTGGTCCCAATGGAGGAATCGTGGGCGGCGTCACTTTGCTGAAAGACAGGGGCTGAACGCCAGGAAGATTCATCCCTCGAGATTATGGTTTGCAGGCCCGGAATGATCTGTTCAATCAACTGCAACGTCATTGCCGGTTCGAGACCTACGCCCAGACTCTCCCCTGTCTCCGCGAACTTCCTCAAGGCTTGCGCTAGCACCGTGGCTAGCAAGCCAGCTTTGGTGGCATCACGCTGAGTGAAAGCATCGAGCTCGTACGAAAATGCCGCCAGAACCCCTGCAATCCGACTTGCTTGAGATATTGGCTCAACCAGCCAAGACCGGACTTCGGCGGGACCAGCGCTAGCGTAAGAAACGTCGCAGGTTCCTTGCGGCCGGACGTGCAGTTTTTGACCGTCTTTGCTCAATTGCCAGCGAGTCAAGAGGGTGGAAAGTAGCAAGAGCCGCAATCGCTCATCGTTCGATGCGTCTCCGGCACCGGCGCAAAAGAAGATTTCGTTGGTTGTGAACAGCCAGATGCCGACGCCGTCGGGGCCAAATTCCGTCTGCGTCACTTTTACGACACGGTTCATGACCGGATCCAGGTCAAGTCCTCGGCCCTCTATTTTTTTCTCGATTTCAATCAGATCTGGCAGGGTGTGGGGGGCGTTCCAATTACGCGTGTCGGCCCGCAGTCGGCGCCTTTCCATTCTCTGAAGCAAAGCCGATAGGCCTTGCCCGATCGTTCCGCGGTTTAGGGAGAACCAATGGCTCATGTCTTTCGCGGCGTTTTCAGGGAGCCGCGCTCGAACCACGACCGGACGCCATTCGTAATGCGAATACTATGAGGTCTCTGCCGAGAGGTGGCAGGTATCGGAAGGACTAAGTGGAAGCTGACAGGCGGCCACAACAGTCGGCGTTTCGCGGATCGAAAGCGATCCAGTTACTATGTCCTTTCTCACACTTTGGGTCTATTACGGACCTCAGGACAAAGTCACAAAGTCACCCGCTCGGCCTTGTTCGACAGCTCTCCCGATTGGACGTCGTTGAGGTCTCGATGGTGGGACATGCTTCAGTGGGATTACGGCAAATGTACCACCGCTTCGGCTTCCACTGGACGGAACACTCTCCCTCTATTTTGACCCCAAAAGGCGACAGCTCGATCCCGTCATTGGCGACCCGCCTGACGGAGTGGTTGGCCCAGACTGCGAGGGTAGCGGCGCTAAGAAGTCTGCCCGGAATCGCTTCCTTGGAAATCTAGCGAGAACTGAACTTTCTTGACTTCCGCTCATGGCGTTACGAATGTTCAGTTTTCCAATTGCGGTTTGAAGGCTCGTCATGCTGACGTTGTGATTACCAAGCCAGGCCTCGGTTAAAAAGGGCAAATCACCACTTATCGCTCTGGCGATCCTACAAACAAAGTGTCACGTTGGGTCCGCAAGGTGACGCTCACCGAACTAGGAATGATGATGAACCGTTTTCTTCCTAGAAGGCGAATCTCAGAGCAAGCTGCACAATCCGAGGGCTGGAACTGAAGGTCAAGGCTCTGCCAAATTCGGTGTTGCTGATATCGCTGATAGGGTTATCTCGATTCGCGTGATTCAGAACGTTGAACACATCTGCACGAAACTCTATTCCTCTCGATTCGGTGAAGCGAAACTGCTTGGCAACGGAACAGTCGATGTTGCTCTGACTCGGTCCGCGCAGCGGATTTCGTCCGACATTTCCTATGTCGGTACCGAGATCCCCCGCCAAGGCTGTTGGGTCCTGTGCGCTTGGTATTGGCTGGCCGGGTTGAACGAGAGCTTCGGCAAATGCGGACGGATTGAAATAGTAGGCGGCTGGGACGTGACTCTTGGCTGTCGAGCGATTCGCGCCGGGTGCCCACGCCGGACGAGCCCCCGCCAATCCGTAGAGCGAGCCCCCAATGGGATCAAACATGTCCACCGGCAACCCCGACATTGCGGTGACAATCCCGGAAAGTTGCCAGTTGGAAAAGATCAGCCGGCCGATAGTGGAAGCCTGCACAAATGCGGGCTCGGGCACCATCCAAACCGAGCTGAGGGCAAAGTAGTGTGTGCGATCGAAGTCGGATAAACCTCGATTTGCGTGAGCACCGAACTGGCTTCCCCACGTGTTTCCTGTATCCAGGCCGCCACTGCGATCGACTGTGCCGTCCGTGTTCGCGCCGCCTCCCGGATTGGAAGCGTCGTCAATGGACCGCGAGAAGGTATATGAGGCCGAAAACTGCAGGCGCCGGGAGAGATTGTGGGTCAAAGTCGTTTGCAGGGAATGGTAGGTAGACTGCGCCGTCGACTCGTTCAAGGCAAAAAACGCCGTGCTGATTCCTTGCAGGGGAGCGCGGAGTGCCGCATTCTCGTTGGTGTTGTCGGTAATTGTCTGACCCGTGACGGTGTTGACGATCGGCCGATCCAGGCTGGCGATACGCGCTTCGTTGACGTTGACTCCACGAAACAACTTCGCGCCCCGTGAGCCGACATAGCCAATCTGTAGCGTGGTCCGATCGCGAAACTCGTATTGCGCGCTGGCGTTGAATTGCTGCACGTACGGTGTACGGGCATTGCGGTCGATGACTTCCGCTTCTATCGAATTGCCCGCCTGGACGAGGGGAAAGCTGCTGTCGGGCGGAGCGCTCGCAAAGGGAGCGCTGAAGGGTTGCCCTGAGGTGTCGGAGTCCTGGAAGAAAGGTGGCGCGAAGTAACCCAGCGCGAGGTAGGAGAACGAACTCCGTGAGTAAAAAACTCCGTACCCGGCGCGTACTGCAAAGCGCCCCGAACTCAGCGGGGACCAGGCAACTCCAATCCGGGGTCCAAAGTTGTTGGGGTCTATGCTCTTGACGATTCGCTTTCCAACCCTAAGCACGCCCGGTAGGCTGTATTGGGGAGGCCCGTTCCCAGCCTCCACGATGCCTATGGCCGGCGGGCCCACAGGAAATCCGTTCGCGTCCACTTGCGTGCGTGGTTGATAGAGAGCCGGGTCAAAACCGCCGATCCGACCGTGGGCATCGTAAGGCGGAAGATCGAGTTCGTAGCGTAGCCCCAGGTTCATAGTGAGCTTGGAGGAGATTTTCCAGTCATCCTGAACAAAGAGGTGATAGTTCGTCGAGATTGTGTCTCGATCTGTCAATCCGGTGCCGAGATGAGCGAAACCAGTGGTGCCAAGGTATGGCGAGGCGCCGGTATTGCCGGCAAGAAAATCTCTGAAAGTCGGAAAGTCAATTTCCCCGTAGGAGAAAACTGCGGCCCGCGCGTGCCACTCGGAATGCTGTATCTCACCACCCAGGCGGAGGTTGTGCTTGCCCCGCTGCAGCGACAGCGTGTCTGCGAATGACAGCGACGACACATGGCCGGTGTACGTGACGTCGGAGGTCCCAATCGATCCGGCGCCTTCATCTCGACCCAGAAGTATCAGCGGCAATCCCGGATATTGCGCGGCAGTCGAGCGCTGAATGCCGATTGCGACGTCTTGAAGCGATTCCTGCGGTACTTCGTCGTGTCGGAGAAAGCTGTAGCCCAAACGCGCTTCGTTCACGGCCACCGGGCTGAAAGTGTGGATTTCTTGTAGGGAGAGAACGTGGTCATCCACATTAATGTGCGTGCCAAAGCCGGGCAGGCTGGAAGGCACCCCGAAGTTCGACCCGGAGAGCGCGCTGAATAGAGGTGCGTGCGCAAAAAAGAATTTTCCACTCACCAGATCACTTGGGGCGGCACGGTAGTCAAAGTTGGTATTGAACTGCTCCTCATGGTAGGTGGAGAGTGCGGTGCCGGTCACCAGCCCATCGGATCGCTGAGGCGTCGGAATCAGGAAGTGCCCATCGGGCAACTTGAAGCTAAGAAGCTTGAGCGATATCGGATCGATCGAGGGCACGCCGAACGTACTCATCAGAGTCGCTGCCGAGCGATCGTTGGTCAAGCCCGAGGCGATGAGTACGTCTTTATACAGGCTTTGATCCGTGGCTCCGTTGGCTTCCCGTGTTCCTTGATAGGACACAAAGAAAAACGCGCGCTCCTTGCGTAATGGTCCTCCGAGAGCCCCACCATAGACATTACGGCGCATGAGTGGGCGGCCCAGCCCGGCGGCGCTCAGATTGGCATCGTTGGCGTTGAACGCCTCATTGCGAAAATACTCGTAGACAGTTCCGTGCAGCAGGTTGCTCCCACTCTTAGTTACCACCTGTACGTTGCCTCCGCCGCCCGCGACCGATGCATCATAGAGTGAGGTCTGAACATTTACTTCGCTGACGCTTTCCGGTGCAGGCACCGCGACGTCGGCGAAAACGTGCAGTGATGCGTCGCCGGCGTCGACGCCGTTGATCCGATAGCTGTTCTGATTCACCCGCAGCCCGTTGACCGACACGTTCGGGGAGTTGCGTCCAATGGCGTTGTTGTTGGTCAGGGGTGCGCTTACGCCGGGAGCGAGGGTGAGCAACTGGAGGAAATTACGCGTCGGAAGTGGAAGGGCTTCCAGCGTGCGGGAGTCGAGCCTCGACGAGAGTTCTGCGCTATCGGTGCGCACCAGAGGTGGCACGTCCCCCACCGTTACGGTCTCGCTCCCGGCTCCGACCTGCAAGGTCGCGTTGACGGTTACGGTTTCCGCCATGCCTACGGCTATGTTTTCGAATTGTGCTGCCATGAATCCCGGTGCCCGGATGGTCACGGCATAGCGCGCCGAGGGGACCTGGAGGACTGAATAGCTACCGGAGCCATCCGTTTCCACCGAATACTTGTCACCGGTCGCCGGGTTCTCAATGGTGACCGTTCCTCCCGCGACGACGGCGCCTTGAGAATCTTTTACCGTTCCCGTGATCCGCCCAGTGGTTTGCGTCTGCGAAACGGCGGAGACAGCCACGCCAAGGAGCAGGCAGCTGTTGAGGATGGCGAGGTGGGTACGCGCGAGAAGCAAGATTTACCAACCTGTTGTCCAAAGCCGGTCGATCTATGTGACTGCTCAAACTTTCCGAAGGCGCCCTACTGCGACAATCCGACCCGTTTTAGTAAGGCCGCAAACCTGGGATCGGTGCGCAAAGGATCCCACACGTTGTCCTTTTTGAGGTAAATGATCATCCAGTTTCGTTGCGCAACGGCTTTGTCCAGCCACGCGAAGGCGCGATCTTTGTTCCCCAGTCTGGCATAAGTGCATGCCATGGGAACAACGGACACGCCACCACGCTTGGCTTCATCGGCTTCCCCCGCTCGCATCCACTCTTCTAATGCGAACCTGGGCCCGCGGCGAGCATCGGCGTGCTTCATCAACTCCGCCATATCAGTCCAGCCGTAAAGTAATGAGGCAGCGTTCCTACATCTCGATAACTTCTTTAAATCTGCCGGCAATCGCGTAATCTTCCAGGACCTCCATGATCTTTGGCTCAAGACGGATCGTACAGCCGTTTACAGATAGGGTGTTCAGCCCTGGGTCAGCCCGCCATTCACCGATTTGGAATTTTCCATTCACCTACCCTCCTGTAGGCACGCCCCGGAAGTGCCCTCATTGCGGCAGCCCCACTCTCCGGACTAGGTCGGCAAACCTGGGATCCGAGCGCAGTGGCACATAAAAAGGATTTCCTTTCAACCAGAGCAAGCCGCCGTCGGCTCCCAGGCTGTACTTATGCCGATAGGCGTCTTCGAGCCAGAAGAACGCGCGCTCCTTATCGCCCAGCAGGCAATAAGTCTCCGCCATCGTGCCTGGCATGTAGATCGTGCCGTCCTTGTGCAGTTTCTCGCCAATCGCAGCCCACGTGCGTATTGCAGCCTGGAACCCTGCCTTCCGAGAAGTACGATCCAGTTCCGATGCGAGATCGGTAAAGCCGAATAGCTTCATTGCCCGTATGAGCTCCGCGATCGCTTCCGGGTACCTCCCGGCCAACGCATACACCTGATACTGTTCGTAGTGACCTTCACCGTCATCCGGCTGGCGTTCCAAATCACGCCGCCCCAACTCAAGGGATTTCTCGTAGTCGCCCTTATAAAAGAAGTAGCTCGACAAGTGGTGATCATTATTCGGGTCGAGCTCCTGTGCGTGCCGCAGCTCTTGAACGCCCTCCTCCGGACGTCCGACGGCTATCAGGAAAAATCCGAGGGCATCGTGGCTCTCTGCACGGTTGGAGTTGAGTGCGATCGCACGCCGATACTCTGCTTCCGCCTCCGACCATTTCCAATCATCCGAAGCCCGGTTCCCTAGCAACTCGTGCACCTCTGCAGAGTCTGGATCCAGATCCGCCGCTTTCTGCGTTACTGCCTTTCGAATCTCATAATCCTGCGGAGTTGGATGTAACTGTGCAACGACACTGCAGTTGCCACTGTGGGTGTATGCCAAACCAATGTACGCGGGGGCGAAATTGGGGTCCGCGTCGATCGCGCGTTGAAAATACCCTGCCGCGATTTTCGCCTCCTCATCCCCGAATCCTCGACCTACCCGGCGCAAGTGGTAATTGCCGTTCATGTATGCGTCCAGAACACTGGGGCTGACGGACCGGGGCGAACTCAAACGCCCCTGCTCTTTGGGGTTAATCTGAACTTTGATTTCCTCGGCAATCGCGTTGGCCACCGTACCCTGCAGCGCCAGCGCATCCTGTAAGTCACGTTCATAGCTTCGTGCCCAGAGGTTCTTGTCGCGTTGCGCGTCAATCAGTTGCGCCGTGACTCGAACCCGATTGCCCGATCGCTCGACAGACCCCTCAATCACCGCATCCACATTCAGTTCGCGCGCGATTTCGGGTAACGATTTGTGGGTACCCTCGTACAAATCCGACGATGTTCGCGAAATCACCTTCAGTGCACTGATCTGGGAGAGATCTGTGATCAGCTCCTCCGTCATTCCGGCAGCGAAGTATTTCTGCTGGGGATCATCGGAAAAATTCTTTAGCGGCAGGACCGCCAGGGAATGTATGGGAGGATGAGTCCTGAACACCCGGTCTCGCAGTTGGCCGTTGGTCAGGCCGATAAGAAGTCCACAGCCGAGAATGGTGCCCGCCAGTGCGAGACCGATGACCCCCCAATTCCACATATTCCCATTGGGCTGTTCAACATCCACCAGCGGGAGGCTGGCCGCGGCGCTAGACCCGTTCACCGGCGTGACGGCAGCAAGCAGTCTATAGCCGCGCTTCGGGATAGTCTGAATGAATCGTGGCTCGCGGGGATCATCTTCAAACACCCGGCGCAGTTCCGAGATCGAGCGCGTCAGGACGTCATCGGAAACGAAGGTGTCGAGCCAGACTGTCTTGAGAATGACCTCCTTCGATACCGGCTCTCCAGCAGAGGCAGCGAGGCACACCAGCACCTCCATCACCTTCGGCTCGAGGTGAGCGCTACTGCCATTTTGCGAGAGAGTATTGAGGCCAGGCTTCACCAGCCAGGGCCCCAGCCGGAAGTCGCTGTGCATGACACCCCCTTCAGCCCAGCGAATCCGGGGATTATACCGCTGTCCTCAAGGCGTTGATACCACTTTCCCTCGGTCAAACCTCCGCCGAACCTCGGGGTTTCCTCAGGACTTTGTTTTAGCTGCGGGGGTAAAACCTCCAGCAGAACTGGGGGGTCCATATCCGGTTCAAGAGGCCCTTCACTCCCGTAGACCTGAACTGAGCGGCTTGTAAAGAACAACATAAGGAGAATTGTGATGAACACTAGAAACCCAAAGTCCACTTTGGCTGCGCTCGCCCTGTTGCTGTTCAGCCTGACCCTGCCGGCACTCGCTGCGCCGGCACGTTGTTCCACTGCAAACGCCGCGGGAGACTGGGCCTACTCCTACTCTGGCACTATCCTCCTCCCCACAGGCCCGGTTCCGGTCGCAACCGTCGGCAGATTTACGGCGTCGGCAAACGGAACATTCAGCGGCACCCAGACCCGGAGTGTCGGTGGGGATGTGGGGGTGGAAACCGTCGTGGGGACCTTCCACGAGAAGGCCGACTGCACGGTTACATACACCGCCAATGTGTACCAGGGCGGAGTCTTGCAGCGAACCGCCACCCTCGCCTCGGTGACGAGTAATAACGGCCGTTCGGGTCGGGGAATCTTTACCTCCCTTGTCTTGGCGGACGGAACCAATCTGCCCAACGTCATCACGATAGAGTCGGAAAGAATTTTTCCCGATCAGAACTGACTCGGCGGACGGTAGCCCGCGGGCGTGTGGAGGATCATCATGAGGAACTTCAGAAAACCAACTTCGCGCTTAATCGGCTACGCCCTCGTGGTGCTCTTCACACTCTTTCTGCGGGCGTCCCTTGGGGAGGCGGCAACTGTCACCTTCCGTCCACCCACCATCTACGCCGTGGGAACCGGCCCAACAGCGGTTGAGGTGGCTGACCTCAACGGCGATGGCAAGCCCGATCTGGTCTCCGCCAATTATGGTTCTAATAGCGTTACTGTTCTCCTCGGCAACGGCGACGGCACTTTCCAGGCCGCCAGGAATTTCAATGCAGGAAACAGCGCGTTGACGTTCGGCGTTGCCGTGGGGGACTTCAACGGAGACGGCGATCTCGATGTCGCAGTGCTCATCCCTAGCGACGGGACATCCCCAACAGAGGTGCGGATTCTAATGGGGAATGGCGATGGTTCCCTGCAGTCCCCCGTCGTAACGACTCTCAGTTCGCAGGAGACGATCGTCGCGTGCGCTGACGTGAACGGGGACAAGAAAGCGGACTTGTTGGTAAACGTCACAAGCGCAAACGTCGCTGCGGGCATTGCGATCCTCCTGGGAAATGGCGACGGGACTTTCCAAAACCCGAAGATTGTGGTGGCGGGGCCCCAACAGACCTTGCTTGCGGTGGCCGACTTCAACCACGACGACGTGGGCGACTTGGTCATCAGCCTCGGCGGCGCAGTCCAAATCATGTTGAACAATGGCGACGGAACTTTCACCGCAACCAGCAGCTCAGGCCTTGCCGATGGCTATGTTGCAGGTGAAGCTCGGACTGCCGATCTCAATGGGGATGGCACGCCAGATCTCATCGTGAGTTCCTTCAAATATCAGCGGTGCGGACTCTTTAATTGCACCGACACCAGAGAGAGCGTGTTCTTGAGTGGAAACAAGGGTGCGTTGGGTGCTGAGCAGATCATCGGGCCGGGGCCCTTGTTCGCCGTGGGCGACTTCGACGGCGATGGCAAACTCGACGTCGCCTCTCGGGGATCGACCATTTACCCGCGCGTAACCAGCCTCGTAATCTACCCTGGCAATGGAGACGGGACATTTGCTCAACCCACAACCCTGGCTACGAACAACAACTCTGGGGCCCTGTTTACGTCGGCCGATCTAAACGGGGACCAGCTAACAGACCTGGTTCTTCTGGACTCCAACGGCAATGATGTCGGCGTGGTTCTCAATTCCACCCCGGCGTTCCACATGACTGCTTCGGAGATGTCACTCACGCTCAATGCTAGCGGGGAAGTCACCGACAACATCTCGCTGACCACGGTGAACGGATTCTCCTCCGCCATTCAGCTTTCCTGTCTGGTGAGCGGGCCTGCGCCTGCTCCAACCTGCGCTTTGTCACCGCCCGATATTCCTGCGGGAGCAAACTCTCCGACGGTCACCATGACCCTCAGCGCACCGGCACAGAGCAAGCTGGCGCCGGGCTCTGTCCTGATGCGCACGCGACTTCTCTACGCCATGATCTTCGCATTGACGTTTGCGGGATTCATTCCGGGTGTCAGACGCCTCGATCTTCGGTCGGTGCAATGGCTCCTGGGAATTGTGCTTGGCGCGCTCCTGCTGGCGACCATCGCCTGCGGAGGCGGTGGCTCGGCCCCTCGTGTGGTCCCGCACCAACAGTACTCGGTGCAGGTGACAGCGAAATCCGGCGCACTGAGTCGCACGTTGCTTGTGTCACTCACCGCTCCATAAGAAAGCGTCAGTTGGTTACGTGATCTGGCGGTTCGCCTTTAAAGGAGAAAGCGACTCACTGGTGGAGGGAACGATGTCAAGCGATCAACGTCGAAACTTTCTTCTGACCGGTGGTGAAATGGTGGTTGGAGCACTCGCCGCCGGTTCACTCATTGCCTGCGGATCCGGGAGTCAGCCTACTGTGGTTCACGCGCAAGGCGCCTCCAACATCGCTACCTTTGGGTGGGAGATCAACAGTCTGAATAACGGGAGTGCAGCTGCTTATTTCAAGGTGCAAAGTAACCTCACGCTGAACCTGGTCGACATGGACGTCTGCGTTTGTCCCTTGTCTCTGCCGCAACAGCCAGGGTTCACGGAAGTGCTGTGTCGTGGCCAGGTATCGCGTGGAGGGCCTCCGGTTTTCAATACTGCAGGATTATTGTTCTTCCCACCGAGCAGTTCAGCTTTCGGGCCCCTCCAGACTCTCAATCCCGGAGGCCTTCAAATCGGGATAGATGGTCAGCCTTTTCAGGATACCTTCCTCAGTGTAATTCTCAAATCGTGGGTTCCCGGCGATGGCACGGCCGCAGCGACCTATCGCCACGTGCAGATTTCTCCGTCAATAAGTTTGAGCGCCGGAGACTACCTGGTTTTCACCATGAACGGAGGAGAGATTACCCTGGACGCCGAGATGCAAGTGATTCTCGGATTTCAGTAGATCAACCAAAGTCCAGCTGTTGCCGATTATCGAAGTCAATAATGCCGGAGTGAGCGTTGAGATCGAGGGAAACAATATTTCCGGGCTGGGGTCTGCCAGTGGAGTCAATCAGTTCGGGATATTTCTGCTCAACGGCGCCGTCGGTGAAGTTGAAGGCAACATCATCACGGAAGGCGCATGCGGGACACTGTCAATATCGGATTGCGTCAACCTGCGAAGTGAAGGGGTAGTGCTGAGGGCGGTGGGGGATGGGGTCGTCGTGGACCACAACGTGATCAACCACGTGCAGAGTGGCATCTTTCTGAATGTGGCCAACCGTGCCCGCTGTGAACGACGCTTACTGCGGAGTCGCCTTCGTATCCACCAGCCACGTGAAGTTTGGGAAATACTCTAACGTCCTTTATCCCGAGTTGCTCAGGCATCCCAAAAACTTTCCATTGATTTCCACTTTTATTTCTAACTCTTGGACAGGTGTACGCATCTGAACTCCGTCGCCCCGGCGAACGTAAGCGCGCCTATCGTGATGGATCGCAATCGTGGATAAAGGCAGCAATCCGATCTGGCGGCTCATGCTGGGGATTGGCGTTGTCCTTATACTGAGCTTGGGGATCGGGTTCTACGTGCTGGGATCGCATCTGACGCCAATCGTGCGGGCGCGAGCCATCGAGATGCTGCGCAGCCGATTTGACAGTGAGGCCGAGATCGGCGAGCTCGAGGTTTCGGTGCTGCACGGGATTTCGGTTTCAGGAAAGTCGCTGGTATTGCGGCATCATGGGCGCCGCGACGTGCTACCACTGCTGGAGATCAGAGAGTTCTCGGCCAACATGGGCTGGATGAGCCTGCTGTGGAAGCCGTGGCACATCCGGAGTATCACGCTGAAAGGGCTCACGATCCATATTCCTCCCAAGGAAAAGCGCGAATTCGCACCGCTAAAGGTCCGCGACATTCCCGTGTTTGTGGACGAACTGGTCTCAGATGATGGCGAGCTGGCTCTGATCCCGGGCAATCCGGACAAACCTACACACCAATTTCTGATTCACCGAGTGGTAATGCATTCGGTGGGACTGGGACATGCGGCGCCGTTCCGCGCGAGCTTGACGAATGCCGTGCCGCCTGGGGAGATCACCACCGAAGGACATTTCGGTCCGTGGCAACGGGACGATCCCGGCCAAACACCGCTGGCGGCGACGTACACCTTCAAGGAGGCGGACCTTGGCGTGTTTCGCGGGATTTCGGGGATTCTTTCGTCGCAGGGAAAATTCGGCGGCGTGCTCGAGAGTATCGCCGTCCAAGGCGAGACGCTGACGCCGGATTTCACGATTTCGATTGCAGGGCATCCGTTGAAACTGAGAACCGCGTATCAGGCAACGGTGGACGGCACGAACGGAGACACGCTGTTGCATCCGGTGATTGCGCAATTTCTGAATACGACGCTGGTGTGCAACGGAGGCATCGTGAAACCGGCGGGGAAGCCGGGCCGGGAGATCGTGCTGGATGTGGCGACGGATGAGGCGCGCTTGGAGGACCTGCTGCAACTGGCCGTGAAGTCGGATCATCCTTTGATGACCGGCGCGGTGCGGCTGACGACAAAATTCGATTTGCCGCCTGGCGCGGGCGAAATAGTTGACCGGTTGCGACTTGACGGGAAATTTGGAATCGGGGCGGCGCAGTTCGCCAGCCAGGAAGTCCGCGAGAAGCTCGAAAACCTCAGCCGCCGTGGACAAGGCAAGCCCAGCGATGAAGATGCCGGAAGCGCGGTGTCACAACTGAAGGGAAGTTTTCTCCTCCGGGATGGGCAGATCACGTTTCGCGACCTTACCTTCGGAGTGACGGGTGCGACCGTGCAGTTAACGGGCACCTACGGATTGCGCGACGAGAAGCTGGACTTTCATGGCACGTTGCGGCTGCAGGCGAAGCTCTCGCAGGCGACAACGGGTATCAAATCATTTCTGTTGAAGCCGTTCGATCCATTCTTCCGCAAAAACGGAGTCACTGTGCTGCCGATCAAGGTGACCGGAACCCGGGATCAGCCGGCCTTCGGACTCGATTTTCATCGGAAGAAGGATGAGTCGAGGAATGCGGCAGGGGATTGATGGCACTCAGCAATCAGGATTCAGCATTTGGCACTTAGTTCTTGGCACTTAGATTTCAGTAGCCAGCGAACAGGCGGACTGAGTGCTTCATGAAAAAGAAAGAGGCGGCTGAGGCCGCCTCTGAATGTCACGGTTGTGAAGTCCAGATCACTCGATCACGAAGATGTTTTTCTTCGCGCAGATATCCTTAAGGATTTTCGGCCATACAGTGACGCTGACTTCTCCGAGGTGGGCCTTGCGGAGCAGCAGCATCAGGGTGCGGGACTGGCCGATGCCTCCGCCGATTGAAAGCGGTATGCGATCTTCAAGAATGGCGCGGTGGTACGGCAGACGCAGGAAGTCGGTCTGCTTGCTGAGTTCGAGCTGCTGCCGGAGGGTCTCCTTCGTGACCCGAATACCCATGGAACTCAGCTCGTGGCGCCGGCGGGTGACGGGATTCCAGACGAGGATGTCGCCGTTCAGGCCGTGCGTGGGCTGGTCGGTTTCGGAGCTGGTGTCGGTAACCCAGTCATCGTAGTCGGCGGCGCGCATCTCGTGCGGGTAACCATCTTTCAGGGGCCAGCCGATGCCGATAATAAAGATAGCGGGATACTTTTGCAGGATGGCGGTCTCGCGCTGCTTGCGTGGAAGGTCGGGATAGAGCTCGAGGATCTCTTCAGCGTGCAGGAAGATCAGATCCTGGGGCAGGGCCGGGTAACGGGGATCGCGCAGTTGGGGGAACATTTCGAGAGCGAACTGCTCGGCGCCCACGATGACCTTCCAGATTTTGTTGACGATGGCTTTCAGGAAATCGAGCTTGCGCTGCGCGGGAGTGATGGCGCGTTCCCAGTCCCATTGATCGACGTAGGCACTGTGGTCATGGTCGAGGAAGTAATCTTTGCGAACGGCGCGCATGTCGGTGCAGATGCCTTCGCCGGGTTTGCATTCGAACTGTTTGAGCGCAACGCGTTTCCACTTGGTGGCGGCCTGAACGACCTGAGCATCGAGGGGATGCTGGTTGCGGTCATTTGAGATGTGGAACTGGATGGGAGTGCGCGAACCGTCGCGATCGAGCATGTCGTTGACGCCGCTGTCGACGTCGACAACCAGTGGGACCTCGACCATGAGGAGATTCAGTTCCTTGCAAAGGTTATCTTCGATGTAACGCTTGACCCGGAAAATGGCTTCTTGTGTTTCCCTGGGGGTCAGCAGGGAGTGATAGTCGCTGGGCAGAATGCGCTCCAGTTCGGTGTAATTGCCGATGCCGGGTCCGGCGAGGTCGGCTTTCTTGTCGAGAACGACAGTGCTCATGGCATGTCTCCTTGGGCTGAGAATGGCGGGTTACGATAACCGTCTATTGGAGTCCAGCGTGGGCGAGGAAGCTGTGCCGGAGGTCACAGGGAAGCGTGAGGTGGGAAAATCGGCATTTGGCAGTTGGCGGTTAGCATTCGCGTTCAGCATTCAGCGCGGATCGGCCGGAAGCACTTGGCGGACCTTTCTAGTTGCCCCACTAACTTAGTTCGAGGAGCGGAGTCTATTTGAGAAGCGATTGATTACGTGGTGGGGTGGGTTATGAACCGGTTTCAGATCGTTTTCCTCGCTTGCTGTTTGTGCGTTTCGGGAAGTTTCTCTCCAAGCGTTCCATCCGCAACGCAGACGCCGGCCCCCGATACACGCAAGACGAGCCCGCCTTACACAGGCGACCTGACGATCTTCGATTCTCCCGGGCGTGAGAAGCGGCTGCAGATTGATCGGGTGATGGACATTTTGGGGATCGAGCCGGGGAAGGGAGTCGCTGACATCGGGGCAGGCTCCGGTTGGTTTACCGTTCGAGCGGCGCGGCGTGTGGGCGAGAACGGGAGGATCTATGCGGTCGACATCAATCCAGAAGCGATTCACTACATCGAGGATCGGTCACAGAAGGAGGGATTGCATAACGTGACCACGATTCTCGGTCACGAAGATGATCCCCTTTTGCCGGCGGATCAGATCGATGCGATCTTGCTGCTGAAGACGTATCACGAGGTGGCGAAGCCGGTAGCGCTGCTGCGACATCTGCGGGCGGCGCTGCGGCCGGGAGCGAAGCTGGGAATTATCGACCGCAACGGGAACGGGGAGAATCACGGGGTGCTACGCGATGTAGTGATTCGTGAGGCAGAGGAGGCGGGATACGAACTGGCGGGGAAGTACGATTTCGTTAAAGATGATATGGATTACTTTCTGGTGTTCGTTGCGAAGCCTTAGGCTCGCTTAGCTCCAAAAAACCTTTCACCACAGAGCCACAGAAGCACAGAGAGAACCTCAATTGTCTGGCTCTGTGACTCCGTGTCTCCGTGGTAGATTTGAACTCCTCTCATGAAGCATGTCGCAGATTGGGCTCTCGATCTCGCCAAGCAACGAGGCGCATCCTATGCGGACGCCCGCGTGGTCGATGAGCGCGGCCGTTCGCTGGCGACCAAGAACGGAAAAGTCGGCCACGCTTCGGATGCGGAGTCCGAGGGCATCGGCATCCGCGTGATTACCGATGGAGCCTGGGGATTTGCGGCGTCGAAGGACCTGAGCCGGTCGAGGGTGGAAAACACGGCGGCCCGCGCTGTTGCGATTGCCCGCGCTTCGGCGCAGGTGAAGCGCGACAACGTCCGTCTGGCGCCGGAGAAGGCGGTCAACGCGGAATGGACTTCGCCCTTCCGGATTGATCCATTCAGCATTTCCGTCGAACAGAACCTGGAACTGCTGCTGAAGATCGATGCCGAGCTGCGCGCGGTTGCGGGTGTCACGCTGGCGGAAACGAGCATGAACTTCCGGCGCGAGGAATCCTGGTTCGCTTCGTCGGAGGGAGCGGACATTCATCAGACGAAGTATTCGACTGGCGCCGGCTACGCTGCGTATGTATTCGCCGGCAACGAGATCATGAAGCGATCGTATCCGAATTCGTTCGGCGGGCAGTGGCAGAACAAGGGGTACGAACTCATCGAGGAACTGAAGTTGGTAGAAAACGCGCGGCGTGTTGCGGAGGAGGCGGTCGCGCTGCACAAAGCGGACCAGTGTCCAGCGGGCACGTTGACCATTATTCTTGACAGCTCGCAGCTGGCATTGCAGATCCACGAATCGGTGGGGCATCCGATCGAGTTGGATCGGGTGCTGGGAATGGAAGCGAACTTCGCCGGAACGTCGTTTCTCACACTCGACAAGCTAGGGAAGCTTCGCTACGGCAGTGACCTGGTGAATGTGGTGGCGGACGCACGACAGGAACACGGGCCGGGACTGGGGACGTTTGCCTTCGATGATGAAGGCGTTCCCGCGCAATGCACGCCCATTATCACGAGTGGGTTGTTCACCGGATATTTGAGCTCGCGGGAAACCGCACACACGATTGGCGCGGATCGTTCCGGCGGCACCCTGCGTGCGGAAAGCTGGAACCGGCTGCCGATGATCCGTATGACGAACATCAGCATTCTTCCGGGGGAGAGGCCACTGACGCTCGAACAGCTCATTGCTGATACGGACCACGGAATTTACATGGAGACGAACAAGTCGTGGTCGATCGACGACAAGCGTTACAACTTCCAGTTTGGATGTGAGATCGGGTGGGAGATCAAGAAGGGCAAACGCGGACGGATGCTGAAGAATCCGTCGTATTCGGGGATTACGACGGAATTCTGGAATGCGATGGAGGCAATCTGTTCGCGCGAGGAATGGACGCTGTGGGGCACACCGAACTGCGGCAAAGGGCAGCCGCAGCAGGTGATGGGCACCGGGCACGGCGCGGCACCGGCGCGGTTTCGAGGAGTGAAGGTGGGCACGGCGTATCGCGGTGCGTGATAGCCGTCACAGGTAGGCACGGCTGCGGTGGGCTAGCATTTGGCACTTGGCACTTGGCATTTAGCCATTGTGCGGAGGTGCGACGGTGAAAGATGTTCGGGACTTGAAGGTGTGGGAAAAGGCCCATGCGGTCACGCTGGAGATGTATCGGGTTACGAACAGTTTTCCGCGCGATGAGCGTTACGGCTTGACGAGTCAAATTCGGTGCTGCGGCGCTTCCATTGCGGCCAATATCGCGGAGGGTTGCGGTCGGCGTGGGAACGGCGAGTTCCATCGGTTTCTTCAAGTTGCGTCCGGATCGGCGAGCGAATTGGACTATCACTTGCTGCTGGCACGTGACCTGAGCTTTCTAGGAAACGATCAGTATGGATCGATTGCCAAGCAGTTGGGAGAGTTGCGAAGGATGCTCACTGCCCTGATTCTGCGAGTCGACGCCGAACGTCAAGGGGCTAAATGCTAACTGCCAAGTGCTAAATGCTGACTCGAGAGCAAGCCTCCGACATTTTCGATCGAATCCGCAGGCATACGACTGCCGACGAGGTCGAGGCCTACTTCTACGGCGGGCACTCCGCGCTGACCCGGTTTGCGAACAATGTCATTCATCAGAACGTTGCGGATGAAAACTATGGAGTGTCGATCCGTACGACATTTGGAGGCCGTACGGCGCGGGCTTCAACCAACAAGCTCGATGAGGAGAGCCTGAAGCGTACAGTGCGGGCGTCGGAGGACCTGGCGAAGGTGCAGTATCCGGACCCGGAGTTGCTGCCGATGCCGACCGCGCAGGAGAGAGACGCGGCCAATACTCTCAAGGCACCGTTGCCTTCACGGCATTTTGCCGACACCGCCGCGATCACTCCTGAAGAACGGGCTCGAGCAGTTGCGCAAATCGTTGGCGTGGCCAACCGGCACCGGCTTACTACTGCGGGGATCTATTCCAGTGCTGAAGGCATCGAAGGCATCTTCAACTCGCGCGGCCTAACCGACTGGCATACCCAGACCTCGGCAGAGATCTCGATCACCATGCTAGCGGGCGATTCTTCCGGATGGCAGAAAGCAAACTCGCCGGATATTCGCAATCTGGATGCGGCGGCGCTGGCAGAGACGGCTGCGCGCAAGGCCATCACATCGGCGGGGCCCACGGAACTTGCGGCGGGCAAGTACACAGTAATTCTCGAGCCGGCGGCTGTCCTCGATATTGTTGGGTTCATGTTCTGGGACTTCGGTGGGCAGGCGATTCTCGATGAGCGGTCGTTCTTGAACAACCGCATCGGGACGCAACTGTTCGGGGAAAACGTGAACATATGGGATGACGTGTCCCACCGCCTGCAGTCGGGTGCACCTTTTGACGGTGAAGGCATGCGACGGCAGCGGGTGCCGCTGGTGGAGAAAGGAATCGTCAAGCGAGTCGTCTACGCACGCGGGACGGCGGAGAAGATGAAGAAATCGGAGCAAGCGTCGAGAGTGGGGACGATTGCGCCGAGTGGGCACGGTTTTCTGCTGCCGAACGAAATGGGCGAGATGCCAGCGAACATCGTGTTCGGCGAGCCGGTGAATCCGAAAACCGTCGACGAGATGGTCGCCTCGACCGAGCGGGGCGTGCTGGTGACTCGTCTGTGGTACATCCGCGAGGTCGATCCATATGAAAAGATCCTGACTGGCATGACTCGCGACGGAACCTTCCTGGTCGAAAACGGAAAGGTGCGGGCGGGGGTGCGCAACTTCCGTTTCAACGAGAGCCTCATTCACATGTTGTCGAACGTGGAGGCTATGGGGACGCCCGTGCGCGCGAGCGGCGAAGAGTCGTTCGACATGGTCGCGCCGGCGATGAAAGTGAAAAATTTTAATTTCACCGAGGTGACGAAGTTCTAAAAGCAGCACTTGGCAGATAGTATTTAGCCTGAATCAATCGGCCGACTAAAAAGCACGTGTTCGGCCAAGGGCCAAGTGCCAACGGCAAAGTGCCCGTGGGGTCGTAACTCCGTCGAACCCCAAAGAAAGCCTGCTGAAACCTGATAATCCCTTCGCTTCCAATAGCTTATCCACAGGAAGTTCCATGACTTCGGTAACTTTCACCCGTTGATTCCGGGGTGTAAGCTGCCTTCGAAATGTCCATCTCTGGTCGTTCGGGAGGAAGTGAGCCCGGGGACCCGGAAAGAGGCGTGAACCGCCGTGTCATCTGAGAGCAAGGACGCGAAGACTGCGAACCAACCGAACCGCAAGCACTACACCGACGTGCAGAGTGCTGCGCGTTTTCCGGTGAAGCTGCCGATCGCGCTGAAGTCGGATGGGGGTGTGCAGTCGGCGGAGTCGCAGAACATCTCGGCCAACGGAGTGTTGTTCGAGGTGGATGCCGATATGCCGGTGGGTTCACCGGTGGATTTCACGATCTCGCTACCGGCGGATGTGGTGGGAGCGATGGAAGACGTTCGGGTGGATTGCAGAGGTCGGGTAGTGCGGAGTTTTGAAGACGGTGGCCGGCGCGGGGTAGGCGTGGTCATCGACGAATATCGATTTGAGCGCAGGTAGGGCGCTGCAAGGG
>Ga0307478_10000570_pt1 | contig 37285 bp, 28 predicted proteins | sample atmos_gasesECM4C_2_FD_203713 | JGI IMG/M metagenome (GOLD analysis project Ga0307478, IMG submission 203713) | Hardwood forest soil microbial communities from Morgan-Monroe State Forest, Indiana, United States - atmos_gasesECM4C_05 | ecosystem: Environmental > Terrestrial > Soil > Temperate...
TGGCTATAAGTCCGTCAAACTCGAAGACAGTAGTGCTCGGCTTGAGATAGACCGCGCCGAGGCTGAGATTATTAACCGAATCTACCGTCTATACGCCGAGTCAGGTTACTCCATGAAACGAATCGCGCACACCCTAAACGCTGAAGGTGTGCTTGCCCCGCAGCCGCAAAAGGGGCGATTCAGTCGCTCTTGGTGCGTGTCTTCTGTACGACACATCTTGCTAAACACTCGATATACAGGAAAAACAACCTGGAACACGCGCCGCAAGATTCGCGTACCTGGAACAGGAAAGCGAGTATTCAGGCCACGGCCACGGACGGAATGGGTGATATCCGAGACGCCTCATCTGCGGATTGTCACTGACGAACTCGCGACCGCGGTGCGGCGCCGCCTTCAGACCGTTAAGCAGATGTTTGGAAAGGATGATAGTGGTTTAGCTTCAGGTCCCAAGCGGTATCTGTTTTCAGGTCTCCTAAAGTGCGGTGTTTGTGGTGGAAGCATCGCGCTCGTTTGCGGACGCGGTCGGCATGGCGCGGATCGCTATGGATGCTCGCTACATCACCAACGAGGCGATTCGGTGTGCCGAAATCGCTTGCTTGTCCGCCGAGATGAACTTGAAGAAAGCCTATTACGAGGACTCTCCGAGTCAGTTCTGCGGAGCGAAGTCATTGACTATGCCGTATCCCGGATGGAAGAGGCTCTTCGAAAGAGATTCGAGGAGCTTGATGCCGAGCTTGAGCAGCTTCGGCGGCGGAAGCAGCAGATCGAGGCCGAGATTGCACGCTTGATTCACGCAATTGCTGACGGTCAGGGTTCACAGAGCATCACGGGGGCAATCGGAGAACGAGAGCGTGAGCTGCGTAGCATCACTGACAAACTATTGGAACCACGGCCCGGATCATTGCGCTCCACGTTGGACGAGTTGCGAACCTTTGCTGTATCGCGCCTCACAGACATTCGCAAGCTAATCGCGCATCCAGAGAGCATAGACCAGGCACGGGCAGGTCTAGCCGAACACTTCGGAGCATTCACGCTCGAACCCGTCACGCATGCTGGAAAAACCACGTATCTTGCTCACGGCAAAGTAGATTTCTTCGGAGTCGAAGCGATGGCGCGAACGGGTGGTGCCGGGGGCCAGAATCGAACTGGCTACGCCCGCCTTTTCAGGGCGGCGCTCTACCAGTGAGCTACCCCGGCACGCTTGAGTCTGTCAATTTTAGGGGTGCCTCCAAGTTGTGTCAAATCACTCCGCTGCGCCGAGGTTGCGCCGACAGCACCGCGCAACATCCTCCGATCTAAGCCGCTCCCCCAATTTACTGCTCCGTAGTCGAATCCACCCCTTTTCGCGTAACCTTACCATTTCAAGGGCCTTTCACATGATGCAGAGCAGCGGAATTCACGAGATCGAAATTGTCTTCCTGATTCTTCTTCTTTTCGTTGTAGTCTTCGCCGCTCTCGCGCGCAAACTGCAGACACCTTATCCGATCGTCCTCGTCGTCGCTGGATTGCTTCTCAGCTTCATCCCCGGCATCCCCAAAATTTCCTTGAATCCAGACGTTATCTTCCTGGTTGTCCTTCCACCACTTCTGTATTCTGCCGCCTGGCTCACTTCGTGGCGCGATTTCAAATTCAACCTGGTCAGCATTCTCCTTCTCGCTTTCGGATTAGTCGGTTTCACCGTGCTCGGCGTCGCCGGCACCGCTGCCTGGGTTTTTCCCGGCTTCGATTGGCGCCTCGGCTTCGTCCTCGGCGCTGTTGTGGCAACCACCGACGCCATCGCCGCCACCTCCATCGCCAAACGTGTCGGCCTCCCTCAGCGCATCGTCGACATTCTGGAGGGTGAGAGCCTGGTCAACGACGCCACCGGCCTTCTCGCTCTCGAATTCTCCCTTGCCATGGTCGTCGATGCCCGCACTCCCACTTTCACGCAAGGCGCATTCCGCCTGACATATCTCATCGGCGTCGGCCTCGCCATCGGTTTGGTTCTTGGCTTGGTTGTTGAATGGTTCGAGCGCCGCATCGATGATGGCCCCATCGAAATTGTCGTCAGCGTCCTCACTCCCTACGCCGCTTACCTTGCCGCTGAATCCGCCCGCGCCTCCGGAGTCCTCGCCGTTGTCGCCTGCGGTTTGTATCTCAGTCGCCAGAGTTCCGAATTTTTCTCCGCTACCGTGCGCATGCAGGCCTGGGCCGTGTGGGAGTCCCTCACCTTTACCATCAACGGTTTGGTTTTCGTCTTGATCGGCTTGCAGCTTCCTTATGTCCTCGCCGGCATTCGCGGTTACAGCTTTTCTCATCTACTCCTGTACGGCGCGTTGTTCAGCGCCATCGTCATCATCCTGCGGCTACTGTGGATGTTTCCCGGTGGCACTATCGCTTATTTCATTCGCACGCGCATCCTCCGCCAGTCTTATTCAAAGCCTCCCGCAAAGGCCGTCTTCGTCGTCGGATGGACCGGTATGCGCGGCGTCGTTGCGTTGGCTGCGGCTATCGCTCTTCCCGAATTGCTCGCGGACGGCTCGCCTTTTCCGCAGCGCAACCTGATTATCTTTCTCACCTTCTGCGTCATCCTCGTAACCCTCGTCTTGCAAGGCTTGACCCTACCACCCCTAATTCGCGCCCTCGGCCTCGCGGGCAAAGGCGGCAATGAAGACGAAGAAGAGGAAGCCCGCCGCATCATCACTAGCACGGCGCTAACCCATCTCGAAAGCGCTCGCGGTCAAGACCTCGAAGATTTCGCAGCCGTTTACGACGACCTCTCCCGCCGTTACACCCGCCGCCTCGCCAGCATGAGCAAAGAAAACTCCGACGACGACGGCATGAGCAACCAGGAGCTAGCCCGCTATCGCAAAATCCTAGGCGAGCTTCTCCGCCTCGAGCGCAAAACGGCCCTCCGTCTACGCAACGAAGGCCGCATCAACGACGAGGTCCTTCGCAAAATCGAGCATGAACTCGACCTAAGCGAAACCCGCCTCGCTCTAAGCTAGCCTCATTGTTAACACCAAGAGCGCCGACCTCTCTGGTAGTGGTGGTTCTGACTGTGCTGGCTTCCGCGCAGCCACCGTTTTGCACACCCATCCACACGTTCCCACAGCCTAATTGGCAAGTTTTGATTGACGCCCCAAATCGCCTCCGCTATCTTCCCCTCCAGATTGAACCGAAAAGCTTAGAAACTTTACGGCTCACTCCTGAAAGCGCCGCAGCCTAACGGTTGATGCGCCGCCAGATTGAACCAAGAAGCAAAAAAGTTTGACGGCTTCAGTTTAAGAGGGCGCAAGCACCTAAACAGTGTTTGCGCCCTTAATCTTTTCCCACCAACCGCGGCACACACAATCCCGTGACCTGTCGCGACAGCGGGCGTACGCTCGTTCGTGCCTATCGAAACCGTGGTTGTGAGGTACTTTATATGAAATCTCGTTACCCTAGAGCGTTAGCACTACTGCTGTTTGCCGCCGCTCCTCTATACGCGCAGTCCAACTTTCCCGATCGCTGCCCCAATCAATCCCCGCTGCCCTTTGCCGCCGTCGAATTGAAACATCCCATCGACGCCAGTTGCGGTGTCGATGGCCAGCCTACCGCCTCCGCCAACAGCCGCCTCCAGAACAGCGTCAAGAATAATTTCTGTGCGACGTCCCCCACCGGCCAGCCGGAAACGTTCACGCCGCAGATGTTGGTGGACCTGCAAGCCGACACTCGCGTGCCGTCAGGCTTCGGCAAAGAGCCCAGCGACCGCAAGCCCTTGCAAGACCTCGGCGAAGGCAAGCTCATCCGCATGAAAGCGTTCCTCGTCGAGGCCCATCACGCCGATTTGGGCAGCGGTGAAACCGTGAATTGCCTGGGGACCACGGAAGAACTAAATGACGTCCACATCGCTTTCGGTGCGCAAGCCAATAGGCAAGAATGCGACAGCGTCACCGCAGAAATCAGCCCGCACTATCGGCCTGCCTCCTGGAATGAGATCGGGCACGACGAGATCTGGAACAGTGTCACCAAGAAATACACGACCGATCTTGCCATGGACGCCCGTCTCAAGTCTCATCCCTACCGCGTTACCGGACAGCTTTTCTTCGATGCGTCGCACTCCGTCTGCCCCTGTGGCATCAGCCGTTGCAGCCCGGTGCGCGCCTCTCTGTGGGAGATACATCCGGTCTATAACATCGAGGTCTGCAAAGCCGCAACGCCATGCGACGAAAACAACGATGCCGACTGGCTCGCATTCGACACCTGGTGGAAAAGTCTCGTACCTCTCAGCAAGCCAAGAGGCCCGCACAGCCACGCACCCCTCGAACCAGGCACTACCGTTCCCACCAGGCGTCCCCTCCCGGCGCCGGCACCCCGACCCAGTCTTTGACGCCGCCGCCTTTTCCCTTCAACCGAGAGTCTAACGTTCGCCGCTTCCAATGGCGGGACTCACGTAGTCGCCCATCCGTGCCATACGCGAACAAGCCGGATCGGAAGAGATTGACCTGGACGTGCTTGCTGATATTTCTAATCGTACGTATAAAGAAAGCGAGGATTGTTCGGTGTTAGCCAGGAGCCAGACAGCTGTGCGTATCGGCATAGCCGCGGCGTGTGCGCTGCTGCTCTGCGTAACTCTTTCCCGCGCGCAAGTGCCCCGCGTCGATCACGTCTTCACCGTCGTCGAAGAAAACCAGGATTTCAGCTGCGTCATCGGCAACGCCGAAATGCCTTTTCTGAATGGCCTTGCCGCCAAATACGCTGTAGCCGCCTCCTACTACGCCAATGGCCATCCGTCCATCAGCAACTATTTTGTGCTGACCACCGGCCAAGCCATCTACAAAGGCCGCCTCGGCGATTACCGCACCGAGCGCGTCGACGTGGACAACGTTATTCGCGAACTGAAGCAAAATGGCAAAACCTGGCGCGCTTATGTCGAAGGTGTCCCCGGTCCGGGATACATGGGTGGAAATATCGACAGCACCGGCTACGTCAAGCGCCACAATCCCCTCGCCTATTTTGCGAAAGACATTGGCGCCAGCGAGCGCGCCAATCTCGCCCCCTTTCCACAATTCTCCGACGACCTCGCGCAAAACCGCCTCGCCAATTATTCCTTCATCGTCCCCAATATTTTTGACGACGGCCATAGCGTCAAAGGCACCGACGGCCGCGATCAGGGCCTTGCTCGCTGCGCTGATCCCAGCGCTCTAAAGCAAACCGACGATTGGCTGAAGAACATTTTCAGCCCCTTGCTGGCCAGCAAAGTCTTTCAAGACTCCGGCCTTCTCATCATCACCTACGACGAGTCTTCCAACGACGACGAAAGCGACGGGGAAGGGCACTGGGGCGGCGGTCGCGTGCCAACAATCCTGGTGAGTCCCAAGGTCAAGCCGGCCTATCGTTCGATCACTCTCTATCACCACGAAAGCACGCTACGTCTGTCCCTCGAAGCCCTCGGTCTCGACGAAAACCACTGGCCGGGCGGCGCAAAAAATGCCCCCAGCATGGCGGAGTTTTTTCAGGACTCGCGGGGGATCCTGGGACCGAAGTAGCAGGGTGACTTACTCAAACAGGTCGGGCTGTTCCCGCGTGATGCGCTGCCACAGAGGCTGGAATTGAAACCAACCCGCGCCATGAGTGCCCACTTGCCCCCGCGTGACCAGCGCATTTTCGCGGTCGATCGCGATGGGCTTGCCCGCCGCCTCGGCCAGCAGTTGCGCCTGGCAACTCCGGTCCATGGTGATGAACCACCACACCGCCTCGTCGACGCTTTCGCCCACGGTCAGCAGTCCGTGATTGCGCAAAATCGCAGCTTTGCGCGGCCCCAGCGTGCGCGCGATGCGCTCCCCTTCACTGGTGTCGTAAACCACCCCGGTGAAATCATCGAACACCGAGTGATCCTCGAAAAATGCGCAAGCGTCTTGCGTGATGGGATCGAGCAGCCGCCCCAGCGAAGACCACGCCTTGCCGTGCAGCGAATGCGAATGCGCCGCCGCGATCACGTCCGGCCGCGCGTGATGCACGCTGGAATGAATCGCAAACGCCGCTCCGTTCAGCGGATGCTTGCCTTCCACCACTTCGCCCTTCGCGTTCACCAGCATCAAGTCGGAAACGCGAATCTGGCTGAAGTGCACGCCAAACGGATTCACCCAAAAATGATCCAGTCGCTCCGGGTCGCGCGCGGTGATATGCCCAGTAACACCCTCATCAAAACCACATTTCGAGAACAAGCGAAACGAAGCGGCCAGCCGCTCTTTGCGGTGCCGCCGTTCCTCCGCAACGTCGGTGAATTTGGGAGGTCCCGGACGCTCAGTATTCTTTACCGGCGCAGTAGCCATGTGCACCTCCAAAGCGAAACAATTTGAAACGAAGTAGATGACGTTTCGCACGGAGTATAGCACCGCGCCACGCCTGTCTGAAGGAACGGAGCGCGTCAATCATCAGTTCATATACGCGTTTGTACACCCAGCCGGAAATGCCGACGCGAATGTCGCCGGCGGCCATTCGTGGAGTCCGCGAAGCCTGCGGTCTTTCCACTCACGTAAATCTTACGAGCTGCTTTAAGTCTTGAATAAAGCGCTGCATCTCGTTGTGGCGGGTTTCGTCGTTGGGTGCGCGCAGGATGGAAGACGGGTGCACAGTAGCCATGAGGAAAGGCGCAAGCGATGATCTTATGAGTTCGCCGCGTTGCTGCGTGACGCGAAAATCGCGGCCAAGCAGCGCTTGCGCAGCAGTTGCGCCCAGGCAAACGATCACTTGCGGCTTGAGCACAGAAATTTCCGCATCCAGCCAAGGACGGCAGGCGTTAATCTCCGCAGCGTTCGGTTTCTTGTGGATGCGCCGCTTACCGCGCGGCTCCCACTTGAAATGTTTCACCGCATTGGTGACATAAGTCTTGCTGCGATCGATCCCCGCTTCCTCCAGCGCCGAATCCAGCAATTTCCCCGCCGGCCCCACAAACGGTTTCCCCTCCAAATCCTCCTGATTCCCAGGTTGCTCGCCCACAAACATGATTTTGGGATGCGCAACCCCAGCCCCGAAAACGGTTTGCTTACCAGTGCGCCAAAGTTCGCAAGCCTTACAATTCTTGGCCGCCTCCCTCAGTGACCCGAGCGTCGCATTCATCGGAATCATCGGACGCGGTCTTTCGAGACGCTTGGCCACGGCGTTTAGATGCATTGGGATTCAAGGCGGACCTACGTAGGGGTGCAGCACTGCTGCACCCCAGCTCGGCACGATTCCCGAATTTTTTCCGTATGGCTAAGCATCTTGCCGGTGCGCAGCGACAAACGCCAAGCAAGGTATTCATTTTTTAGGGTGCTTGACATGAATGAGGAATTTACAGAGAATTGGGTTGGGCGAACAAAAAGCGAACACACGAAGTATCCTCGTCCCTCGCCGCTCGCCACAGACCACTATGGCTGCCACTTCACTCGCTGCCCTACGCTCTAAAATCGAAGCCGATTTGCGCGGACGCGTTGCCTCGCCTTTCGCCTACCGCGATCGCAACACATTTGACTTGGTCTCCACCGGCATTCCGAAAATGGATGCTCTTGTCGGAGGATTGCCGCGCGGAGCCATGACGGAGATTTGCGGCGCACCATGTTCGGGGCGCACAAGCTTTCTCCTTTCCGCTTTGGCTTCGCGAACGAAGGACGGAGAAGTATGCGCGTTGGTGGACGCGCGAGACAGTTTTGATCCGCCGACAGCCAATTCGGCGGAGGTTGCTCTCGACAAACTGCTTTGGGTGCGTTGTCAAAATATCGATCAGGCATTGCGGGCTATGGACCTGCTGATCCAGGCGGGCGGATTCGGAATGGTGGCGGTGGACTTGAGCGATGTCCCCACACGCACCGTCCGCCAGGTGCCGCTGAACGCCTGGTTTCGCTTCCGACGCGCAGTCGAAGATACCCCAACGATTTTGCTTCTGCTCGAGCAGGAGCCAAATGCCAAGACCTGCGCGTCGCTCGTGGTGCGATTGGAAGCGGGAAATGCGCGTTGGCAAGAGGCTTCGCCTCCCGTAGCGCAGGCACTTTTGTCTACCCTGAGGAACGAAGGGCCTGTGCCCCCTGAAATAGCACCTCGTTTTTCCCGTGAGCTACGTGGCCATCCTTTTGCCCGATTACTGCGAGGGTCTGCGGTTCGAGGGGATGTAATGCGGTCGAGGATACAGATACCAGAGCAGCGGGTTGTTAACATTCGAGAAGGATCACGACCAAAAATGGCCGTGCCACATAAAACAGATCGCGAAAGTTTTGAAACGGAGACCATTTTGAGATCTCGATGACGGATACCAGCGCCGGCTGCAAGCCCGCGCTACTCGGCATGCGTATCGATTTAAATGTTTATGAGCTTTGCTTGCGTTTACATTCCGGATTTTTTGGTGCAGGCGGTCGTTCGCGGGCAACCGTCGTTGGGGAAGAGCGCGCTAGCAGTGATCAGTGGGACGCCGCCTCTGTGGAGCGTGGTGGCGGCGAATCCAGCCGCGTTCGCTGCGGGAATTCAACTGGGCATGACCAAGGCGCAAGTCGCGCAATTCGGAGACGTTGTAGGGGCACGGGACACCCGTGCCCGCAGCACTGTGCAAATTTGTATGCGTTCGGAATCCCAAGAAAAAGCCGCCCACGCGGCTTTGCTGGACGCGGCGTGGAGCGTCTCCCCGCGCGTGGAAGATACCGCGCCGGACACGATTGTTCTCGATCTCGAAGGGCTCGCCTCACTTTTTGGTTCTAACGAAAACATTGCGCGCGAATTGACGCGGTGCGTAGCTGCCATCGGCTTGGCGGCGCGGATTGCAGTGGCCGCGAATATCGAAGTGGCCATTCACGCAGCCCGCGGTTTTCCTGGAGTCACAATTATTCCCGCAGGCCAGGAACGCCAACGCTTAAGTGTTTTGCCGGTCGGTGTTCTAGCCACCGAAACAGAAACCCTGGATATTTTGGAGCGCTGGGGCATCGCCACGCTGCAGGCCCTAGCGCTGCTGCCAACACTGCAGCTTTCTGAACGGTTGGGGCAAGAAGGCGTGCGCCTGAGCGAATTGGCGCGAGGGACAAAACAGCGTGCGCTGGTGCTCGCGCAGGCCTCTTCTACTTTTACCGAGGAAATGGAACTGGATGACGCGGTGGAAGAATTGGAGCCGCTCTCCTTTCTGCTGGGCCGGTTGCTGGACCAGCTTTGCGCCCGGCTGGAGGCTCGGGCGTTCGCGGTGCGCGCGGTACGCGTGCGATTCGAATTGCAGCCATCTTTTGAAAAAGATTTCCAGACGCTACAAGAAGATTTACGGAAAAAGCCGGAAATGAAGCAGTACGAGAAACTATTGACATTGCCGGTGCCCATGCGTAATGCCAAGACGCTGCTGAAATTATTGCGCCTGCAACTGCAAGGCGATCCTCCAAGCGCGCCGATCCAGAAAATTTACATGACCGCAGACGCGGCGGGACCGCGAGTGACGCAAAACGGCTTGTTTGTGCCAATCGGGCCGGATCCGGAAAAGTTGGAAATAACCATCGCGCGGCTGGCGAAATTGGTAGGGGAAGGGAATTTGGGTTGCGCAGAATTGCTGGACAGCCATAGACCCGAAAGTTTTCGCATGGTCCGATTTAACGTTGCCAAGGAAAAAAACAAGCGGCGCGCAAAGAGTGCCATGAAAAGTAACAACAATTCTGAGACGCGCGCGACCGTAACAGCGCTCCGCGTGACGCGCCCGCCACAAGCTGTGCGTGTAGAGATGAACAGCGAGCAGCCCGGGAGAGTTTATTTGCAAGGAATACGCGGTGAAGTAGTGGCAGCCTCGGGCCCGTGGCGCGGCTCGGGAGATTGGTGGCAGGAAGATTCCTGGCACCAGGATGAATGGGACCTCGAAATTGAATTCGTTCCCGTAGGGGCGCAGCACCGCTGCGCCCCATCTCGGCAAAACGCGGCCTTGATAGATTCCCCGCAGTTGCAATCTGCAAGCGGAAACAATTGCGAACGCATAGACAAAAAAACTGAACATTCAAGTTCGCAGCGCGGGCTTTATCGGATTTATTACGACGTGTTGCAACAAGGCTGGTTCCTGCGCGGGGAATATGACTGATGTACACCGAACTTCACGCGCGATCGGCGTTTAGTTTTCTCGAAGGCGCCTCCGTGCCGGAAGAATTGGCCGCGGCCTGTTCAGCGCATGGAATGTCCGCGATGGCTGTGCTCGACCGCGACGGTGTTTACGGAGCGCCGCGCTTTTATCTTGCAGCGAACAAAATCCATGTGAAGGCGCACATCGGAGCGGAGGTGACTTCCGCATTCGGTTGGCGTTATCCATTGCTGGTGAAATCGCGGGAGGGCTACCAAAATCTTTGCCGCCTGATCACGCGCATGAAATTGCGAACCGGGCGTAAAGGCGAAGGGCGCCTCGAGCGTGACGATCTTGCAGGCTTGCATGCCGGATTGATTTGCCTGACCGGCGGGGAAGAAGGACCGCTCGCCGCCGCTTTGGCCAGCGGCGGTATCGCGCAGGGCACCGAATGCGTGCGGCAACTGTGCGATTTGTTCGGACGCAAAAATGTGTATGTTGAGCTGCAGCGTCATTATTGCCGTGAGGAAGAGGCGCGCAATCAAGCGTCAGTGGAAATCGCCTGCAAATTGTCACTTCCGCTGCTGGCCACGAATGCAGTTTGCTACGCGACGCCGGACCAGCACGAATTGCTGGACGTGTTTACCTGCATTCGGAACCATCACGTGCTGGCCACAGCGGGACGGCTGCTTTGTCTCAATCCGGAGCGGCACCTGAAATCGCCCCCCGAGATGGAGCGATTATTTGCCGATATGCCGGAAGCGATCGCCAACACGCAAGAGCTTTCCGCACGCCTCGACTTCACGCTGAAGGATTTGGGGTATGAGTTTCCGAAATATCCGACGCCGCAAGGTTGTTCGCAAATGCAGTTTCTACGCGAGCGCGCGTATGACGGAATGCGCGATCGCTACGGTTCCGAGAACGAAAAGGCGCGCAAACAAATCGATCGCGAGTTGGCGCTGATCGAGAAGCTAGATTTGCCCGGATATTTCCTGATTGTCTGGGACATTGTGCGTTTTTGCCGAGAGAGAAATATTCTGGTGCAAGGCCGTGGGTCGGCGGCGAACAGCGCGGTGTGTTTTGCGCTGGGAATTACGGCGGTTGATCCGGTGGGCATGGAGTTGCTCTTCGAACGCTTTCTATCCGAGGAACGCGGGGAGTGGCCGGACATTGATTTGGATTTGCCCAGCGGGGACCAGCGCGAGCGCGCGATTCAATATGTGTACGAGCGCTACGGAAAATTAGGCGCGGCCATGACCGCGAACGTGATTACCTATCGCGGACGTTCCGCGGCGCGCGAAATCGGTAAGGCGCTTTCATTTGATCCGGAAACTCTGGGACGGCTCGCCGGTCTGGTCAGCGCGTGGGAATACAAAGACGAACACGACACGCTGGAGCGCCACTTTCACGACGCCGGCTTCGATATTCGTCATCCCAAGATTCGCAAGTTTTTCGAATTGTGCGTGAAAGTGCAGGATTTGCCACGGCATTTGGGGCAGCACTCCGGCGGCATGGTGGTGTGCCAGGGGCAACTCGATTCGGTGGTGCCGCTGGAGCCGGCCACGATGCCTGGACGCGTGGTGGTGCAGTGGGACAAAGAAGATTGCGCGGACATGGGCATCGTGAAAGTGGATTTGTTGGGCTTGGGAATGATGGCGGTGCTGGAAGATTCGCTGAAGCTGATTCGCGAGCACCAGGCGGAAGAGGTGGATTTGGCGCGATTGCCCCCGGATGACAGCGTGGTTTACGACACGTTGCGAAAAGCGGACACCGTCGGAATGTTTCAGATCGAGAGCCGCGCGCAGATGGCTTGCTTGCCACGGCTGCGCCCGGTGAAGTTTTACGACATTGTGGTGCAGGTGGCGATTATCCGCCCCGGCCCGATTGTGGGGAAGATGGTGCATCCGTATCTGAAACGGCGGCAGGGGCGAGAGGCTCCGGAGTGTTTGCATCCGTCGCTGGAGCCGGTGCTGTCGCGCACGTTGGGTGTGCCGCTGTTTCAGGAGCAATTGCTGCGCATGGCTATGATAGCAGCGGGATTTACGGGCGGGGAAGCGGAGGAGTTACGGCGCGCGTTTGGATTCAAGCGTTCGGAGAAGCGCATGAGCGAAGTAGAAGTGAAGCTGCGACGTGGAATGGAGAAGAAAGGGATTACCGGCGAGGTGCAGGACACGATTGTGAAGTCGATTACTTCCTTTGCGCTATATGGATTTCCGGAATCTCATGCGGCGAGCTTTGCGCTTTTGGCTTACGCGAGCGCTTATTTGAAGTGCCATTATCTTGCAGCATTTGCGGCGGCGATTTTGAACAATCAGCCAATGGGATTTTATTCTCCGGCGACGCTGGTGAAGGATGCGCAGCGGCACGGGTTACGCGTGCGGGCCATCGATGTGACGTGTTCGGATTGGCTGTGCACGATGGAGCGGGATGGCGAGAGGTTGTGCGTGCGACTGGGATTGCGGTTTGTGAAGGGCCTGCGCGAGGAAGTGGGGAAGGAAATTGTTCGCGAGCGCGGGGTTCGCGCGTTTGCTTCGATTGATGATTTGAAGTTGCGCGTGCCGGGCTTGCAGAAAACAGAGTTGACGTCGCTGGCGGAAATCGGCGCGCTGAATTTTGTGGGCGGCAAGGCTGGATTTCACCGGCGGGATGCGCTTTGGCAGATAGAACGGGTGTCGCGGCGAGCGGGACCGCTGCTGGAGGGTGTTGAAGAATCGGATGCAGCGATCGTTGAGAAAACTGAGTATGGTTCGGCAAGTGGCGAGGAGAATGTGGAGGCGGTTCGCGAAAAATATTCTCCGCTGGAGCCGATGACGCCAGAAGCGCGGCTGGTTTCCGATTTTCGCAATACGGGAATGACGGTGGGGCCGCACCCGATAAGTTATCACCGCGCGGATTTGCGGCGGCAGGGAATTTTGTCGGCGCGCGATTTGCTCCGCTTGGCGGATGGGACGAAAGTGAAGGTGGCCGGAGCGGTGATTGCCCGGCAGCGGCCGGGGACGGCGAAGGGATTTGTGTTTTTGAGCCTGGAGGATGAAACAGGGATTGCGAACGCGATTATTACGCCGCAGGTTTTTCAGGAGCACCATATTGTGGTAGTGAATCAACAATTTTTATTGATTGAGGGGACACTGCAGAATCAGGACAACGTGATTTCTGTGAAAGCGGAGCGGGTTCGGGCGTTGGGGATCACAAGGGCGGAGACTGTTTCGCATGATTTTCATTGATCTCTCTTCGCATCGTTGAGGTTTGCACCTTGCGGATACGTTTCTGTTCGTGTTTCGCCTCGAAAGCGGCGGCGAGACCGCCGCACTCCAAATTACGTTAGCCAATCGAGGAGCCTGTACCAGGCTCCTGCCAAGGGCAGGAACCAGGGGCGGCCGTTATATAGGCCTAGCGGGGCTCCCGGAAATGAGATATTCGCGAACGGATTGTCGTCGCGGCCGCTCAGGATTGCGTGGGCGATTTTGTCGCCGAGGTAGGTGGACATGGCTACGCCGTGGCCGGCGTAGCCTAGCGAGTAGTGCAGGCCGTCGAGTTGGCCGGCGTGGGGCATGATGTCGAAGGCGAAGTCAAGGGTTCCGCCCCAAACGTATTCGATTTTGGCGTCGCGCAATTGTGGATAGACGCCGAACATCCCGCGGCGGAGGATTTGGGCACTGCGGCGGATGGTGCTGCTGGTTTCAGGGAAGAAAGCGGCGCGGCCGCCGAAGAGCATTCGGCGGTCCGGCGTGAGACGGTAGTAGTAAAGATAATTTTTGGAGTCGTAGATCATGCGATTGCGCGGGCTGAGCTCTGCGGCCAGTTTTTCCGGCAGGACTTCAGTGACGATGATGTACGAGCCGATAGGAATGACTTTCTTTTGCAGTACGGGGGTGACGCGGCTGGTATAGCCGCTGGTAGCGACGAAAACGTTTTGGGCGCGCAAGGTTCCTCGCGCGGTGGCAACTTTCCAGCCGCTGGCGCCTTCGCGCTGAACTTGGTCCACGTGCGCGTGCTCGAAGATGGCGGCCCCAGCGCGTTCCGCGGCGCGAGCCAGACCCGCGACCAAACGCGCGGGATTGACGCCGGCGCTGGAATCATCAACTAATCCACCGTGATAAATGTTCGAGCCGATTTCAGATTGCAGTTGGTCTTTCGGGACGATGCGCTGCTGATGGCCGAAGTCCCGCGCGGTAGCTTTGGCGCTGCGGCGGAAGTCGTCGAAATGTTTTGCTTTGCAGGCGACCTCGAGGTGGCCGCAGCGGGCGAAGTCGCAGGCGATGTTTTCTTCGCGAACTAATTTTTCCACGAAATCGATGGATTCCAGCGATGCGGCGTACATGCGCGCGGTGGCGTCTTTGCCGTAGCGCGAGATCAGCGTTGCGGCGGGAAGTTTTAGTCCGGTGAGGACCATTCCGCCGTTGCGGCTGCTGGCGCCCCAACCGATCGTGTGTGAATCGAAGACGGCGACGGATGTGCCACCGCGGGCGAGGGAGCGGGCGGCGGAGAGTCCGGTGAAACCTGCACCGATTACGGCGACGTCGACGCGTTGGGGGAAATCGCGTGGCGTGGCGGTGGGGATTTCGATTGTGTCGAGCCAGAATGTTTTTTCTTGCATGAACAGACTTTGGTCGCAAATATGCCGAGTCACTGTAGCAGAGAGTGAGGAGAAAAAAGCCGGCAAGGTGCTGGCGCTACGAAAGGTGCCGGCGCGACCACTGCGAAACAGCAAATGCTAGCGGGCCCAGCGCGATTGCGGCTGGAGCGCTGAGCAAGACCATACGGTCGCCGCGTTGGAAACTATCGGCCACGCTGCCGGTGGTTGCGAGGACACCGAGGAAGACTGGGGCGGCTACTGCGTAGAACAGGCCCTTGCGGCCGCCGGGGATTAAGAATGGGCGGGGCATTTCCGGGTTTCGCTGGCGCAGCTTCCATGCGGATAACACGGTCATTACGGAGGTGGCTACGCGGAGCCAGGCGTAGACGGCGATTAGCTGCGTGAGCGTAAACATTGCGAAGACGGCGTAGATTGCGCTGGAGACGATGATGGCCAAAGCAGGCGTGCCGTATCGTGGGTGAATACGCGTGAAAGCGCGGGGGAAGAGTCCGTCTTCGGCGAGGGCGAAGGGCATGCGGGTGGTGGCGAGGACCGTGCTGTTGAGGAGGGCGGCGTTGGTGACCATGGCGGCGAGCGCAACCCACGCGCCGAGTAGCGGGCCGCCGATCAACTTGGCGGCAACGGAGAAATAGTCGCCGTGCCAGTTCTGCCAGTTGTCGAGCGCGGCGAGGGAAGCGAAGGTCGGAAGGAAATACGTGGCGATGGAGAGTGGGACTACCAGGGCTAGCGCGCGAGGGAAGGTGCGGCGGGGATTATCGACCTCTTCGGCCACGGTGGAGAGTTGCTCATAGCCGGAGTACAGCCAGACGCCGAGGGCGAGGCCTACGCCGAAAACCTGGAAGAGCGGTTTGTGCGGAGGAACTACGGGCACAAAAGGGTTGTGCTTCCGGTGCGCGATGCCGAGCACGACCATCACGGCGATGGGCAGGAGAACAAAAATCTCCAGCAGTGTGGAGATGCGGCCGACCATCTGGATGCCGCGGACATTGATATAGGTGATGACGGCGATCAGTGCGGCGGCGACGAGATAGTGGTTGCGCCCGGTAAGCTGCGGGAAATAGAAGCCGAGATAATCGGCAAAGAGCACCGCGTAGGCGCTGCCGAGAAGGAAGGACGCGGTCCAGTTCCACCAGCCGGCGAGGAAGCCCCAGAAATCGCCGAAGGCGGCGCGCACCCAACGGTAGAAGCCCCCTTGCACTGGCATGGCGGTGGTGAGCTCCGCAGCGACGAGCGAAATCGGGATGCACCAGAAAAGTGGGATGAGCAGGTGATAGAGCAGGGTCATTCCGGGGCCGGAGCTGCTGACTTGTTCTTCTAGGCCGAATGGGCCACCGGTGGTGTAGGAGTACATGACGAAGACGAAGGAGAGGAGGGTGGCTTTGCGGACTGCCGGTTCGGGTAGGCGTGGGTTCGTAGCCATGGCGGGCCGGAGAGGTAGCAGTGTATCTTTTCAGGGACCCCCCTCCCCCTTTTTTTCACAAGTGTTCATTCTAAAGGGACTTAAAGCGGGATTATAACCTTGACGCAAGGTAGAGCGCCGGGTAGTATCCCCTTTAAGTCTTTGGGGGAGAACTCTGCATGTCTGGAAACAGTCATCAGAAGCGCGTATTTGAAAGGGCGCTTACCCGATTGCTTGAGAGGCGTATGTCTACAACTAATCCCGTACAGGACAAGTGGGCAAAAATTTATTTTTTCATAGGGCTATTCGTGGCCCTTGTTCTTCCGGGGTTAGCTTTGATTGGAATTACGGTAAATGTCTGGCTTGGTGGGGCAATTTTAGCCGTAGCGTTCGTGTGCCTTATCAGGGCCTTTTATATATGGGAAGGTTCTTTAAAACTTCACGTTTATCTGCGTATCGGTACGGTAGCCCTTGCTGGCTTGCTGTATTTCGGGATTATCGGGCGACAAATGATTCGGCAATACAAGATTGACCAAGGCGACCTAGCTTTTGTACATGAAATGTCAAAACCGCAGATCACGGAAGCTACCGGGAAGCTGGCGAAGGAAATGGTTGATTTTGAAACCAAGCACAGGGCCGACCATGAAGCCACCGAAAGTGAATGGTCATTGAAGATGCGAATGGAACCGGACCCCCGCAAAGTAATTCAACTGGCTGAGCAGATGCATCTGGCATTGGATGCGAGTTACGCTAAATTCCTGGCGGACTACCGCAAGGATTATCGGGGAAAGGCAATTGCGGTTCGCAATGAATTATTGTTTCGGTTGCGCCTAACGCCTGAACAGGCGGACCGCAGGGTGACCGAGAGTTTGCCACCGTCTCCATTTTCTCGGCATTTGGCCATGGCGTTGGACGGCATGCTGTCAGGACCAAGCCCTATAGCAGATGCTGCTTTATATCTGGAAACGCTTGCGGGGCTAGTGCAATGACGCTAGGCGGCATCCCGTATCGTCGCGGTCAAATGTTTGTATTCGAGGTTCGGAGAATCGATTAGTTTGAGCATCGTATCGCGGAAAAGATAAGGGTTTTTGCGGTTGTTGAAGCGGAAGCACATCTCATCGAGATAAGCGGGAAGATGCTTCGCAGAGACTTTATGCCACGTACCAACAATGCCGCGCTTAAGCAGCGAGAAAGCCGATTCCACGGTGTTTGTGTGAACGTCGCCATGCGCGTATTCGCGGGAGTGATTAATCGTCTTGTGCTTGCTCTTGTTCAATTCATCGAGCGTCCAAGGATAGATGGCCGATTCATCCGTCATAATCACTTCGACGTGGCTCCCAACGTTGGCATTGATAATTTCTCGCACGGTTGCGGACTTGGCATCCTTGGCGCGAATCATGCGGAGATCGCCATTGCGCTGCCGGATGCCGATAACGACCGATTTATAGCTGCGTGGACGCCAACGGCGAGCTTTGCCACCAACATAGGTTTCGTCAATTTCTACCGTGCCGCCCATCTTGTACGGAGATGTTTCCAGCATCGCCGCACGAATGCGATGACAGAGATACCACGCTGTCTTGTAACTAATTGTAAGCTGGCGCTTCATTTGATTAGCGGACATGCCCTTGCGCGATTCACAGAGCAGGTAGGTCGCAAGAAACCACTTCCACAGAGGCAAGTGTGTGTCGTGGAAGATGGTTCCAGCGGTCGCGCTAAACTGGTATCGGCAAGCATCGCAATCAAATTGGTTGCGCTTCGTAATGCGCGAAATCTTCTCAGACTTGCAGGCGGGGCACACAATGCCCTTAGGCCAGCGAAGGCGCTCAATATAGGCGCGGCATTTCTCTTCGCTTCCAAAATCTTCTATCAGAGAGCAGAGGTCTAATTCGTGGCTCATAAAGACTCCAAAAAGAAAGAGAAGCACCCCAAGGACATGACCACAGAACAGGCTATGAAGCACCTGTTCCATCCCAAGGTGGTTAAGCACCTGAAGGAGAAAGCGAAGAAATCGAAGTGACTAACCATGGAGAAAGCGTATCAGGGAAGCGGCCTTGTGTCAAGTATATAATCCCGCTTAAAGTCGTTTATTTTGATGCAGATTTGCAAGTGTTCATTCTAAAGGGGTTTACGTTGCGCTGAAAATGGTGGGATTCTTTATGATCCGACCGACCACGGGAACAAAAAAAGCGGCCCCAGAAAGCTGGCCGCGAAACTTTTTGGACGCAAGTTGAACCGATTGAGACTGTAGCCGAGTGGTTAGATATTGTCAACGAAAAAAGACGCGTGCTTATGGGAGAAAAAGGAAGTCCCCGAATTTCCTTGAGGCCTCACCTTGCTCGAGCTGGGGCGCGCTGAAACGCAGCCCCTACAACCACGGGAGCGTGCACAAGGGCGGACAGCCACAAATGGCTGTCCCACGCCATTGTGTTTATTGCAGGTTAGCTCGGCGTAGGAAGGCGGCGAAACGGGGATCACTGCGTAAGGGATCGAAGAAGGGATGCGATTTGAGAAACTGAACGATGTTTGAGTGTTCCTCGGCGGAACGCTCGAGCCAGATAAACGCCTCCTCCCTGTCACCCAGTCCCAGGTAGGCGTTGAGAAAAGCGGCTGGCGGGACGTAACCCGTTTCTCGCCGCTGGTGTAGCTCGTCTAGAACGCGCAAGGCTTCGGTGCGGCGGCCGGCCCCTGCATAGGCATGCACGAGCACCCCCAGGACAGCCGAGCTGCGGTTGGAGAGGGAAGCGGCCCGCTCCAGAGTTATGATCGCTTCGTCGTAATGTCCGGCGGCGATAAGCGTAAAGCCGAGAAACCAAACGGTCAGCGGATCGGCCGGTTCGACGCTCAGCGCAGTCCGCAATTCTCGGATCGACTCGTCGTAGCGGCGACCATGAAAAAGGATCCAGCCGACCTGAGCGCCGTTAAATTCCTGCGGGTCGAGTTCCTGCGCTCGCCGGGCCGAGGCCAGGGCTTCCTCCGTGCGGCCCTGGCATAGGAGCCACTGGGCCAAGCCTGCGTGAGCGGCCGCGTTGTTTGGGCTCAGTTCGATGGCCTGCCTGTACTGCGCTTCCGCTTCCGCCCAGTGCCAGTCTTTCTGCAAGGCGTCTCCAAGCTCCGCGCGGGCCTCGGAGAGTTCAGGATCCAATTCCAGCGCTTTTCGAGCCGCTGCGAGCACCTTTGGGCGTGTATTCGCAGGAGGTTCACCGTAGAAAACGAGTCCCAGAGCAGAGTAGGTAGCGGCCAAGCCGGCATAAGCCGGAGCAAACTTAGGGTCGGCATCGAGCGCGGCCTGGAAATGTTGACGGGCTTCCTCGAGTCCGGCCCGGCTGTTCTTATGCAACGCAAAATTGCCCTTGAGATAGGCTTCGTAGACATCGGGCGCCACCGTACGCGGGGGACCGCTTAAACGCGCGGGTGTACCGTTAACTGCAACCTCAACATGACGCGCGATGCCGTCGGTCACATCGCTCTGCAGGGTCAGCACGTCCTGGAGTTCGCGGTCATAAGTACCAGTCCACAGGTGCTCGTCGGTATCGGCCCGAATCAACTGGACGGTGATGCGAATTTTATCTCCCGATCGCAGAACGGAGCCTTCGACGACGGCATCGATGTTTAGTTCCTTCCCAATGGCAGGCAGCGACATTCGCGTGCCCTTGAAATGCATTACCGAAGTGCGGGAGATCACACGCAGCGAGTGAATTGTCGATAGCCGCGAAATCAATGCTTCGGTCATGCCATCAGACAGGTAGTCCTGGTCGGGACTACCAGAGAAATTTTCCAGCGGCAGAACGGCAAGCGATCGGATGCGGGTGCTGGCGCTAATTGGTTGCGACACCGTCCGTGCGCGTCCGAACCAGGTCAGACCCGCGGCGAACATTACGATAAGTGCGACCAGAGCGATTGCCGTGGGCAAACGGGCCGCGACCCCGGAGGAGGCGGGGGCGAAATCCGAACCCGGGGCGGCGGGAAGCGCAGCAGAGGCGCGTTCATTGCGCCACGCATCGAGCTCGGTGTTGTAAGCGTAAATGGAGCCGAGCTTGCTGTGGTGGAGACGATGGACTGGCAGTGCCTCGCGCTTCTCCCAGCGGCGGACGGTGGTGACGTCGCGACCCAGATAGGCGGCAATCTCCTTCCAGGATTCCAAGCGGCGGCGGTGAGCATCCGGACCGATGTCGGGGGTTAGCGTGGCGTGAACGGACATACGAGGGGTAGGCTCCGGCTAAGTGGAAGAAGTATTACACCGGTTAGCCTGCGTGGCAACTACTTGAAGTACTAAAAAATCCTCGCAATGTCCCACTTTGCCTGTCTTTGCCCGTCTTTGCGCGTTGCGCGGAAGGTTATACCAGGCGCAGGATTCCGCTACAAACGACCAAGTCGAGGTGCGACCGTTACGTCCTCGTGCTTCGCCTAGATTTGGCGCTCACTTAGCGACTACCAGGAGAGGATCTTATGTGGACGACTCGAATTGCTAGGAAATCGAACCGATGCCCCTTTTTGGCATTGTGGTGGCAAAGCGCTGGCACGACTATTCGGAGCGCAGTGCTGCTGCTGATTGCGGTGCTGCTCGCTGCTAGCCCTCTGCCAACATGGGCGGCGACGCCGGATCCGGTGCTGGAGTGGATTGGCGTCATGAATGACACGGTAATTACCGCCCACACTGCCCCGAATGTAACCAGCCGCATAGTGGCGCTGGTATCAGCCTCGGTATTCGACGCCGTCAACGGCATTGAGCCGCGCTTCCGCCCGTTGCTGGTGAAGCCGGACGCGCCACATAGCGCATCGCAGGGCGCAGCGGCGGTTCAGGCGGCCTACGCGATTCTCTTGCAACTATATCCGGCGCAGAGCGCGGCGCTTGCTACCCGGCGGGATGCGTCGCTCATGGCACTCGCGTCTGGCGAAAAAGCGGACGCCATCGCGGCGGGCGTTGCCTGGGGCCAAAGGGTTGCGGACGCCGTCTGGACCTCGCGACTAAGCGACGGATTCAACCCCACGCCGCCGCCGTTCCTCGGCGTGCTTGGCATCGTCGGAACACCGGCTGCCGTGGGCTTTTGGCGCCCCACACCGCCCGCGAACGCTTTCGGTGCCACACCGCAGATCGCCACGATGACGCCGTGGGTACTCAGGCGGCCATCGCAGTTCCGCTTGCCGCCACCGCTGGCCCTCGACAGTCCGGAATACGCTAAAGATCTCAACGAATTGAAGGATTGGGGCGTCCTCTCTGGCTCGAAGCGTGATGCGGATCAATCGGAACTGGCGTTATTTTGGGCGTTGAACACTCCGCTTGCCTGGGACCGCATTGCGGCGCAGATTTCGGCGAAACGCGGGCTGACCCTAACCGAGAATGCGCACTTATTTGCGTTGCTGAATGTCACGCTTTCCGATGCGCTTATCGCGTGCTGGGATAGTAAGTACCGCTACGTTTTCTGGCGGCCGATCACGGCAATCCGAGCGGGTCTGACAGCTGCGGATGCGGACCCGGGGTGGGAGCCATGGCTGGACTCTTTGCCCGTCAACCCTGGCACTCCCGCGCACCCCGAGTATCCGTCGGCGCATTCCTCGATGAGTGGAGCGGCGGCTTTCATCCTTGCCGCTGCCTTTGGAGAGAATACGGCATTTACCGTCACGTCCGAGATACGTCCAGGGACTCGTTCGTTTGCCAGTTTCTCGGATGCCACAGCGGAAATCGTCAATGCGCGCGTCTTTGGCGGGATTCACTTCCGAACCAGTTGCCTGCGCGCAAATGCGTTGGGTGCAGCTGTGGCGGATTACGTGACGAGGCATGCGATGCGGGCGCGCGGCGACGAAGGGGACGATGACCGAGACTAGTTGCGCGGGCTCGGCGGTTTATCGGGGATGACTGTTCTCGAATTCGCGATACAGCGCAATCCATTGAGGACGTTCGTCCCCGAAGTTGTTTTGAAGTGTGAAGTGAACAGCAGGGGTTCGGATTTAGTTGGCGACAGTGAGTTCGATGGTGGAGGCTGCTGGCAGGCGGGAACCTGCTAGGGGCTGCTGGTCGATAACGGAGCCGCGGGGCCATTGGGGGGCGGAGACGTAGTTTACTTTGCGGCGGAGGCCGCTGGCGTCGAGGCGGCGTAGGGCGTCGGATTCGGTCATGCCGACGAAATGGGGCATTACATAGGCGGATTCGCGCGGGCCTTGGGAAACCAAGACATCTACGCGAGGCGTGGCGGCGCCAGTGCCTGGGCGCGGCGTCTGGATCACTACTTCGTCAGCGGGCTTGCCGGTCATGGTGATGGCGGTGACCTCGCCGACTTGCAGGCCGGCGCGAAGGAGTTCGATGCGGGAGGCGCGCAGGGAATTGCCTTCGAGTAGCGGAATTTGCAGCTGCCGTTGGCCAAGACTCAGGACTACGTGGGCTTGCTGGGATTCTTTCATCAACAGGCCGGCGGGGGGAGTTTGGCGGACAACTACGTTGATGGGCAGTTCGCTATAGACGCGGTCGGCTACTTTCAGGACCAGGCCTTGGGAGCGGAGCATGCTGGTGGCTTCGGTCACGTTTTTGCCAGTAAGGTTGGGCATGGTGACTTCGCGGCCGTGAATGGCGATGCGCATGGCGGTGATGGCCGAGAGAAAGGCGGCGGAAGCCAGGATGAAGACCAGGAGGGCCATTTGACCTAGTTCTTCGAGGCGCTTACGGAAATCTAGCGAGGGTTCAGGCGGGGGGGCGTCGATCGGATCGAGAGCGGTATCGTCACTCATGGGAAGAGAACACCGAGGAATTTAACGCGGAGGGCGCGGAGGGCGGCGCGCTGATGTCGCGGAGAAAAAAAGGCGTCGGAATTTAACACCGAGGGCACTGAGATCGGACACAGAGAACCCAGAGGAACAAAGATGCTCCTCTGTGTTCTGTGATGAATTCCTTCTGGGGTCATTTTTTCTCTAGCGGGGGAGCCGGATAGTCTGGGAGTTTGTCTTTGCTGGTGTCGGCTCGCTTTACTTCTAGCTCGTCGAAGAGGAGCGAAGGGCTGATTACCGTGGTGGCTATGCCGCCGGCGCGATTGCTTACTTGCGGGTCGTTGCCTACGGCAATCAGGTCGCTGCGCAGGGCGCGCACATCGAGTTCGCTGAAGACGGCGCCGCGGACCAACTCTTCATGGCCGTCGGGATAAAGGCGATAGAGCAGGCGCGGAGAGTTGCCGGGACCAAGCGTTTCGACGCGATAGCCGTAGGGCTTGCCCTGGTCGGTGATCATCTGCACTACGCGCTTCTTCAGTTCTTCAGGGGATTGCGCTTCCTTGCTTTTCAGGAACAGGACACCGAGGTTTGGGGCGGGATAGGCGCCGGTGCCGGCGCGGCCATGTCCGTTGGAAGCGGGGAAATCGCGAATGGGTTGGCGTCCGACGAGATAGTTGATGAGCGTGCCATTGTCGACGAGAGTGACCGGTTGAGCTTTTACGCCGTCGTCGTCGACTTCATAGTTGCCGACCAGGCTCTTGCCTTGAAAATCGCGCAAGGTGGGATCGTCAACAACGCTGAGAAAATTGGGGAGCACACGGGTTTTGAAGCTGGTGGCAAAGGCGCCTACGGTGCGGTTGGGGCGGCCAAGCTGCGGCTTGCGGCCGAGAACGTTCGCGCCGACTAGCGAAGCGACCACGTCGGTGGCGGCGTCGGGCGCGAACAATATCGGGCCACGATATTCTTCCTCGACGATGGGGGCTTGGCGGAGCGCGACCAGGGTGTCCAACGCCTTCTTGGCGTCGGCTAGCAGCGCATCACGGGTGGGAAGCTCCTCTGCCTTGGCGACCATCCAGAAAGGATTGCGAGAAAGGCGCATACCATCAGCGGCTTGTGCGGAGCTGTTGAGGGTGACGTTGTAGGTTTTCTTGCCGGAGCGGGTAACGGTGCCTTCGGAATTTACGAGATATTCGTTGACCGCGGAAAAACGCGCGGAGGCGCTGACGGATTGTATGTCGGGATATTGGCGATACAGGTTGGTGACGTCTTCCAAAGTTTTCTTCCAGGCGGCGGAGTCGACTCGGAGAGAGACGGTGGGTTCGACGTCGGCGACGACCGGAGCTTTGGCGAAATCGTCCACGGGATTCAGATCGGCGCTGAACTGCTTGAGGGCCGCTTGTTTTTCGGTGAGGGCTTGGCCAGCGGCTTTGTAAGCATCGTCGGTGGCTAGCCAAATCTGGTGGCGGAGGGCGATGGGGTCGTCGTCGAGCGGAAGGACATTTGTTTCGCCCATGCCCTGGTTGTAGTAGCTGTCTTGTTTGTAGTCGCCGATGCGTACCACGACGCGAAGGACGCGATAGCGGACGCGCTGGCTCTCGCGCACGGCGCCAAAGGCGGCTTCCGCTTGATATTCGTCGACATCGTTGACGCGGTATTCGATGTAATAGGGAGCAGCGACTTGGTCCATCTTTAGCTGCGCTTTGGAGCGGTCGAGCTCGGTGAGCAGAGCTTCGAGGAGGGCATCGCCACCGGCGGCGACGCGGGCGGCGGCTAGTGGGTCCGCGGCGAGGGTTTTGGTGGCGTCATCTTTGGATTTGGCGCCGTGTTTGGCATACAGCGAAGAGCTGCTGGAAACGAGAAGAGCTGCGCATGCAAGGGTGAACGTCGTGCGGGCGATTTTCACGGCTTCACCTCTGTTTTGGATGAGTCGCTTTGCGCGGTGGTCGTGGTGCTTTCAAAACCGGGCGGAGGCAAGATGGGCGGCCGCTCGTGCAAGTGGCCGCGTTTTTGCACTTCCATTTCAGAAAACAGCATCGCGGGAGCCACGGCGGAGACGGGGACGCTGCCACTTTCTGCGCCGCAAACGCCGTTGAAGACGTGCTGCTGGTCGCCGGTGGTCACGATGCGGGTTAACGCGGCAAGCGGTGTGCCCACGATATCGACGCCGCGGACTAATTCATCGGGACGGCCATCGGCGTAAACGCGATAAACGACCACGGGGAGGACTTGAAAGGCTTGCGGAAGCTGGCGGGTGGTCAGGGTGAAGCCGCCCTGGATGTCGTCGAAATAAAGACCATAGGGCTTGCCTTGGCGTTTCACTTCGTCGATCAGTTTTTGGCGGAGCTGCGTTTCGGGAACGGTTTGCGTGGAGGTGACGATTAAGTTGCCCTGGCGGCCGGTGGGCATGAGGCCGGGCTGATTGCGGCCGTGACCATTGGAGAGGCCAAAATTCTTGATGGGCATGCGGGACATCAGGAAATTCTTGAGGACGCCATTCTGGATAACTTCGACGCGTTGCGCGGGAGAGCCTTCATTGTCGTAGTCGTAGGAGCCAGCCAGTTTCAATCCAGCGAGTTCGTGGATGGTGGGATCGTCGGCCACGCTGAGAAATTTGGGCAGGACTTCCTGGTCAACCTTCTTGGTGAAGGTTTGTCCTTCGTCTTCGTCGCGCTGGCGATGGCCTTCGAGGCGATGGCCGAGGACTTCGTGAAAAAAGACGGCGGCGGCGCGCCCGCTAAGCAGCGCGGGACCGTCGTAAGGCTCGGCTACAGGAGCCTTGCGGAGGTCTTTTAGGTCGGCGGCCATTTTGTCAACTTTGGCAGCGAGATCGGCTTCGCTGGGAAGGCTGGCGGCGGAGGGGGCTTGAAACGTTTCGACGCGGATCAGATCCATGCCGTCATCGGCGCGCGTTTGCGCTTCCATAATCAGGCGGGTCGTGGAGCTGGGCGAGGCGATTGCGGTGCCTTCGCTGGAGACCAGGCGGGAATTGGAATCTTGCACTTGAAGAATAACGCTGGCGAAATAGACGCCGGGATATTTGCGAAACGCACCGGAGAGGCGGCGAATCTCGCCTTCCCATGCGGTGCGATCGAAAGATTGCGGCTTCAGCGCTTCGCCGGTGTGCGTCTGCGGCGCTTCATTGGAGAAGTCGGGAGACTTGTCTTCTTCTTCGGCGCGCACGGCGGTGTTGGTCTTGACGTTGAGGAATGCGGGCGCGGCGCGCTTGTATTCGCGATCACTGAGCTCCCAGAGAACGCGGGAGATGGCATCAGGATCATCGCCGAGGGGCAGCGTGCCGGAGGTCATGCCGCTGACGCGGCTTTGACCGTGCGTGTTGTCCAGTGCGGGGGAGCCTACACGCATGACGACATCGGCTTGACGGCGCTGCAGCGCGGCGTCGGTCAGCAAGCTGCCGTAGGAGCCGACGAGCACGACGATGTCTTGGTCATTGACCGTATAGCTTACGAAATAAGGCGCGGGATCCGATTTCGCGAGTGACGTAGTGGCGCGGGACAACTCGGCTTGCATGACTTTGAGAATAGGATCGCCAGTCTTTGCGGGCACAGCCTTGGTGGAGGAGGAATTTTCCGCTGGCCCGGCGGAGAGAATCGGCGCGAACGAGAGATGCAAGGTCAGGAGACAGCAGGCCGCGAGTCGGAGAAATTCGTGAGCGCGAAAAGGCGACTTATCCTGAAAAAGCGAATTCACTTGAGAAGGCAACTTCCGTGGGGCTGGTATGAACCGAATGATTTTCATGAACTACGGTCTCCCGGTACAACAATATCCGAAAGGGTTATGGACCCTATTGATCTTGAGCAATTTGAAATGGAACGATACGAAAGTATGCCTTAGCGTTCGGCTCGGTGCAATTCAGGCGTTATCGAAGCGTTCCCGTTCAGTCAACCGGACGCCATTGGCAAATTCCACCGCCGAAATTTGCTTGCGCCCTTCCACTTTGACGGATAAGAGACGCAATAAGGTTGCGTCGCCGCATGCGATTAGGACCTGGGTGTCCTCGCGAAAAATGGTTCCCGGGGCGCCGCCGGTGATCGTCCGCAGGGAAAACGGCTCAGCCCAGAGGTGACAGGTCTGGCCGCGGAATGATGTGTACGCTCCGGGCCATGGGGCGAAGCCGCGCATGCGATTGTAGATTTCTTGGGCGGGGCGATTCCAGTCGATGCGGCCGTCTTCTTTCTTTAATAGCGGGGCGTAGGTGGCTCGGTCATTATCTTGCGGGCGGTGGGTGAGCTTTCCGACGGTGAGTCCTCGCAAAGTCTCGAGCATCAGCGGCGCGCCGGCTTCGGCCATGCTGGCGGCTAGTTCGGGCGCCGTTTCTTCTGGGGTGATGTCAATCTCCTCTTGCAAGAGCATGGGTCCGGTATCCATGCCGGCGTCGATGCGCATGGTGGTGAGGCCTGTCTGCGCCTCTCCATTAGCGATGGCCCAGTTGATGGGGGCGGCGCCGCGATATTTGGGGAGCAGGGAAGCATGGAGATTGATCCAGCCGAGTTTGGGAATGTTGAGCAGGGCGGCGGGAATGATTTGCCCATAGGCGATGATGACGATGCAGTCGGGGGCGAGTTGCTGAAGGAGGGTACGCGCCTCGGGAGAGCGGATCTTTTCCGGCTGATGTACGGGGACATTTGCAGCGATCGCGGCGGCTTTCATCGGTGAGGCGCTGATGTGCCTGCCGCGTCCGCTGGGCCGATCAGGTTGAGTGATTACCGCGGCGATTTCGATGTCGGGTTGGGCGAGGAGCTGGATGAAAGTAGGGACGGCGAAGTGGGGGGTGCCGCAGAAGAGGATGCGCATAGGTTAGTCCGGGGCTGGAGTCGTGAGTACGCGGAACAGTGCTTTGCGGCTTAGATGTTGCCTAGCTGGGGCACAGCGGTTCCTTCGCAAAGGCTCAGGATAAAGCTGCGCCCCTACGGGGACTCTGTCCATGCCGCTACCACTCGCCTTGCTTGCGGAGCTTTTTGATTTTGCGCTTGATCAGGTCACGCTTCAGCATGCTGAGATGTTGGATGAAGAGGATGCCGTTGAGGTGGTCGATTTCGTGGCAAAAGGCGCGGGCCAGCAAATCTTCACCGCGGATCTCGAACGATTCACCTTTGGCGTTTTGCGCTTTGATGGTGACGAATTGTGGGCGTAAAACATAGCCGCGGAAGCCGGGAATGGACAGGCAGCCTTCCTCTTCGCGCTTTTCGCCTTCGGCGTGAATGATTTCAGGATTGGCGAGAACAATTTTTGCTTCGGGATTTTTCCCACCGGTTACGTCGACCACGGCGAGCCTCAAATTCAAGCCGATTTGCGGCGCGGCAAGGCCGACGCCTTGCGCTGCGTACATAGAGGCGAACATATCCTCGGAGAGCTGCTCGAGCTCGGCGTCGAATTTCTTAATGGGCGTGGTGGGTTTTTCGAGGATGGGATCGCCGTATTTGACGATCGGATAGATCTTGCGCGCCGCGGAAACGGTCGGCGGCGCGGCAGCTTGGGTGGCTTCAGAACTCGTCGATTTGTCGGGCATAGGCATCGAAATTCCGCTTCATTTCTACCAGCGAGTCTCCTCCAAATTTTTGCAGAAAAGCATCAGCGAGCACAAGGGCAACCATGGCCTCGCCGGCGACTCCGGCAGCAGGGACGACGCACCAGTCGGAGCGCTCGTACGCGGCTTGCACGGGCTCCTTGGTGACCATGTCGGCGGTGCCCAGGGCACGGCGTAGGGTGGAGATGGGCTTGAGATATCCGCGCACGATTACGTCTTCGCCGTTGGTGATGCCGCCTTCGAGGCCGCCGGCGCGATTGGAGCTGCGGCGAAAACGGCGTGCCGATTTGTCGTAGGAAATTTCGTCCTGTACTTCACTGCCATAAGAACCCGCGGCAGTGATTCCTGCACCGATTTCGACACCCTTGACGGCCTGTATGCTCATTACCGCTTGGGCGATACGGCCGTCAAGCTTGTCGTCCCACTGCGCATGGCTGCCTAGACCGACGGGGATGTTGTGGGCGATGACTTCAAAGATGCCACCGACGGTGTCGCCGGCTTTTAGCGCGTTGTCCACTTCGGCTTTCATTTTGTCCTGAGTGGTGGGGTCGACACAGCGAAGAGGAGAGTCAATGTCGGCGTTGACCGCGAGGACTTCGTTCCACGCGGCCTTGCGATCGAGTTTTATGTGGCCGACTTGTGTGGTGTGACTGGCGATGTCGGCGCCGAGTTGGCGAAGGAGCAGCTTGGCAAACGCTCCAGCCGCGACGCGTGAGGCAGTCTCGCGAGCGGAAGCGCGTTCAAGAACATAGCGGGCGTCGTGAAAATTAAATTTTTGCGAGCCGGCGAGATCGGCGTGGCCAGGGCGGGGCGCCACCAGTTTTTTGTCTTGGCCGGCGAGATCGGGCGAATCTTCGACGGGGAGCGCTTTTTCCCAGTTGACCCAGTCGCGATTTTCGATGCGCACCGCGATAGGAGCGCCGATCGTCTTGCCATGGCGAACTCCGGCGAAGATGTCGGCGCGGTCTTTTTCGATTTTCTGGCGGCCGCCACGGCCGTATCCGAGTTGGCGGCGATGCAGTTCGTGATTGATGAAGTCGATATCGATGGGAAGCGACGCGGGCAATCCTGATACGAAGGCAAGCAGAGCTCGTCCGTGCGATTCACCGGCGGTGTAGAAGCGGAGCATGGTCGATAAGGAACAAGCAGTGTAGCGATGGCGTGTCCGCGCGTCTAGTACGGTGGCAGTTTCGAGCCCAGCGCTTGACGTGACCGGCGGTGACGGTTACGCTTCAGGCTTAGTGTTTGTCTTACAATGATTTGCGGTGGAGCGCCGTATCGATAGGGAATTGTGGCAGACACTCCTTTCCAGGTAGCGGGTCGCGACGCTAAGCCCGTGGAACGTATTTCCATGGGCGAAGTGCTGACGGACGCATTCAAGCAGTTACTTGCCAACATACAAGATTATTCGGTCATGTCCGGGCGGGCGTTGGCCAACCTGGCCACGGGTCCACGCTATTTCCAGGACATTTTGGACCAGATGGACGATATCGGCGTGGGATCGCTGCCGATTGTATTGATGGCGGGCTTTTTTATTGGTGCGGTGATGGTGTTGCAGACTGGATCGCAGTTTACGCGCTTCGGACAGACTGCGCTGACCGGAGACGTTGTGGCCATCGCCTTGGTGCGCGAGCTGGGGCCGACGTTAACGGGGATTCTGGTGGCCGGACGCTCGGCGTCGGGGATTGCCTCGGAGCTGGGTTCGATGCTGGTGACGGAACAGGTCGATGCCATGCGTGCGATGGGCACGGACCCCAGCAGGAAGTTGGTAACGCCGCGGGTGCTGGCGGGGATTTTGATGCTGCCGCTGCTGACCGCCCTAAACGATTTTATTGGGCTGCTGGGGGGTTGCGTGGCGTCCGTTTTTTCGCTGCGACTGAACGCGGTGGAATTCTGGACGCGGGCCATTAATGCGCTGGATTTTGCGGATATCATGCAGGGGATGATGAAGCCGATTGTTTATGGATTCATTCTCGCGACGGTGGGCTGTTACAAAGGGTTGACGGTGCGCGGGGGAACGCAGGGCGTGGGGCGCGCGACTACCCAGGCGGTGGTGGTGGCGTCGGTGATGATCATTGGCGCGGACTTGTTCTTGACCAAGCTGGCTTTGTACCTTGGAGACAAAATCTTTTGACGCCCGATCCGCCACAGAATGGCACCGCCGCGGTGGTGGCTTTCACAAACGTGAAAATTGGATTTGAAGAGGGCGACGTGTTGCGCGGCGTTTCGTTTGAAGTGCTGCCGCGCGAGACGCTGGTACTGTTGGGCGAGACTGGAACAGGAAAGACCCTGACGCTGAAGCTGGCGGCAGGGTTACTGCGGCCGACGCAAGGCAGGGTCGAAGTGCTCGGCCAGGAAATTTCCTCGATGCGCGAGCGGGAGCTGCTGACGTACCGCCGGCAAGTCGGATTTGTGTTTCAGGAAGGCGCGCTGTTTGACTCGATGACGGTCGCTGAGAATGTTGCTTATCGGCTGCGCGAAGATCGACTGGAGGAAGACGAAATCGAGTCGCGCGTACAGGAATCATTACGCTTTGTGGAATTGGAACATACTGGGGACATGCTGCCCTCTGAACTTTCGGGCGGCATGCGGCGGCGAGTTTCCATCGCGCGCACATTGGCGACGCGCCCGCCTATTGTGCTGTACGATTCGCCCACGGCGGGACTTGATCCGGTTACGGCACAGACCATCATTACGCTGATTCTTCAGCTCCGCGACGTGTTCGGTGTAACTGCCGTCATGGCGACGCATCGATTACAGGATGGGTTTGGACTGGCGAGATTTCGATTTGATGCGGAATCCAAGCGGGTTGTGCGGCTAGAGCCGAATGACGCCAAAGCATCGAGTCGAGGGGAAAGCGACGAGCCGATTACACGATTCATGGTCTATCGAGACGGGCGAGTGTATTTCGAAGGGACGCCGGAAGAACTGGCGGAATCGAAAGACCCGTATTTGCAGAAGTTTTTGGTGTGAGTTTTGATAGGCTGTGTGAGCGGAAGAGCTAACGAGGTCGGGGCGGGTTAATGGCACAGCGCAAACAACTGACGTGGACAGAACTGCGCGTTGGGCTGTTTGTGCTGGTTGGATTATTCGTGCTCGCGGTCGGCATCTTCTATGTGACGGGCACAAATTTCATCGGCCCCAAGTATCGACTGAAAACGTATTTGCCGGAAGTCTCGGATCTGGCTTACGGCGCGCCGGTCCGAGTGGACGGCGTCGAAGTGGGGAACGTCGAGACGATCAGGCTGGTGCCCCGAACACCAGGGCACGTTCCCGACAAAAACAAAAACATTGAAGTAATCCTGCGCATTGATCGCAGATTTCAGGCCGATATCCTGACGGATTCGACGGCCAGTTTGGTTACCGAGGGTTTGCTCGGCAACCGGGTGGTGAACATTACGCGCGGCTTCACCGGTGTGCCACTCAAGGAAGGCCAGGAAGTTACGGGCACGGAAGAGAAGGCCATCAAGGAAGTGGTGGAACGGAGCGCCGACGTCCTGGCGAACCTGCAGGCACTCTCTGATAACGTGAAGGATCTGCTCGCGGGGGTGCAGCGGGGACGCGGTACGCTGGGCAAACTGCTTACCGACGATCAGGTCTACAAGAACCTGAATGGCGTGCTGGCTAAAACCAACGACGTAGTCTCCAGTATCCAGGCAGGGCAAGGCACGCTGGGGAAATTGGTGGCTTCTGATGAGTTGTACGGCAAGGTGAACACAGCGGTCGACAACGTCAACGTAATCATGAGCGATGTGCGCAGCCAGAAGGGAACCCTCGGAAAGCTGCTGTATGATCCTTCGCTGTACGACGAAGCCAAGAAGGCGCTGAGCAGCGGGAATGCAATGATCAGCGACGTTCGCGAGGGTAAGGGGTCGTTGGGCAAGTTGGCCACCGACGACACGCTGTACAACAAGCTCCGAGACACAAGCACCAATCTGGCCAACGCCAGCGCGAAGCTGAACGATAACACTACCAGCGTCGGAAAAATGTTTTCTGATCCTCAGTTGTACGACAACCTTAGCGGTTTGACAGGGGATCTGCGGTTACTGATCGGGGACTTCCGGCAAAATCCCAAGAAGTTCCTGCACTTCAAGATCACCGTATTCTGAAGAAATGCATCCGCTTTGCTCGCACCCGTCCCGCTGTGTTGTAATGACGTTGTAACAAAACCTAAATAGGCTCCAACCAAGACGAGTTGATTGTGCCGACAAACGTAACGGAAACACAGGATCCACAGCAAAAAGCGGCGCCGCGGCCGGAAGCGGCCAAATCCACGCTGCCCCAGCCGGGGCGTCCAGTTCCCAGCCGCGCTTATCCGGGGGCGCTTATTGTGGTGGAGGGCACGGACGGATCGGGCAAGAGCACGCAATTATATTTGCTGAAGCGGTGGCTGGAGATTGGCGGTTACCGCTTGCACTTCACGGAGTGGAACTCGTCGCCGCTGGTCAAGTCCGCGACCCGGCGCGGAAAGCAGCGGCGGTTGCTGACCCCGACGACATTCTCGTTGCTGCACGCAGCGGATTTTGCGGACCGCTGCGAGCGGCAGATTATGCCTTTGCTGCAAGGCGACTATCTGGTGCTGGCGGACCGCTACATTTATACGGCGTTTGCGCGCGATGCTTCCCGCGGGTGCCCGCCGCGCTGGCTGCGCAATCTATATAGGTTCGCGCCGATTCCGGACATCACATTTTATTTTCGCGCGCCGCTCGATGTCGCCGTGCATCGCATCCTGAGCGGACGTCCCAAGCTGAAATATTACGAGGCGGGGATGGATCTGGGATTGTCGTACGATCGGTCGGAGAGCTTTCGGTTGTTCCAGGCGCGCATTCTGGAGGAGTACGACAAGATGGTGGATACGGATAATTTCGTGGTGCTTGATGGAACCATCCCGGTCAACAAATTGCAGAAGCAGATGCGCGATATCGTGGCTTCAAAGATCGACTTGAAGCGCTTCGCGCCGCGGGCGGCCGAGGCGGAATAGCTATGTCCGACCAGGAAAAAGACAAAGAGAAGGCAGTGGCGGCGACAACAACCGCTACCCCCGATGCCACGTCAGCGCCGGTGTTCGGGCCGGCCACGAAAATCCCGACCGACGAAGAAGCTTCGCAATATTTTTACGGAGAAGCGTTGGTCGGCTTCGATCCCAGCGAAATCACTGGGAGCCTGATTGTCATCGAAGGAATGGATGGATCGGGGCGATCGACGCAAATCGCACTGCTGCAGGAGTGGCTCGAATCGGAAGGGTTTGCCGTGCAGACCAGCGGTCTGCGGCGTTCGAACCTGGTCGGGCGTGACATTGATGAGTTGCTGGCCAAGAACGCGGTAACCCGGCTGACGCTCTCGCTGATGTACGCCACGGACTTCTTCGATCAGGTGGAGCATCGGATTCTTCCCGCGCTGCGCTCCGGCACGGTGGTGCTGGCGGATCGCTTCATCTTCACCCTGATCGCGCGCGGCGTAGTGCGCGGCATCAATCGCGATTACATCAGCGGGTTGTACGCGATGGCGTTGCGGCCGCACCTGACATTTTGGCTGAATGTACGTCCGGAGACTGCTTTCGCCCGGGAGTTCAAGAAAGCGCAAGCCATCAGCTATTGGGAGGCCGGGCGCGACATGTCGCTCTCCCATGATCTCTACTGGTCGTTCATTCGGTATCAGACGATGATCAAGCGTGAGTTCGAAGTGATGGCCAAACGCCACAACTTTCTCGAGCTGGACGGCGAAGCCAGCGTCTCCTCGGTGAACAAGCAGCTTCGCCAGCGCATCGCCGAGCAGTTGGGCATTCGCGCGACCAAATACACGCCTTCCGCTGCACTGGCGCACCTCTGGCGGTAAACTCTGCGCATGTCTGAGCCGGTCCACATCGCCGCGATTGATGCCGGCTCCAATGCAGTGCGCCTTTCCGTCGCACGCGCGTATTCCGCGCTGGATATTGAGCCGCTGCATAACGAGCGGTATTCGCTGCGTCTTGGGGAAGGCGTGTTTCTGCGACACCGCTTCAGCGAGGACATTGTCAAGAAAGGCGTGAAGGCTTTCCGCCACTTCAAGGAAATCATGGATGAATTCGGCGTGACGCGCTATCGCGCCGTGGCCACCAGCGCGTCGCGCGAAGCACGCAATCGCGACGCCTTCGTCCGGGATATCAAGCAGAAGGCGGGAATCGCGTTGCAGGTGATCAGCGGAACGGAAGAATCGCGCTTGGGCAGGGAAGCGGCCATCGCGGCGCTCGGACCGGAATCGTCGCCGCGTTGCATTGCGGATCTGGGTGGGGGCAGTCTGGAAATCAACATTCTTCGCGACCATGTGGTCGAACAAAACGCGCAATTGCCGGTCGGCACCGTGCGCCTGATGACCACGTTGAATCTTCCCGGGGTAATTCGTCCCGCACAGGAAGAGCAGGTAAAACGGTACGTGCGCGCGCTGCTGGAATCGCGTTTGCCGTCGCGTCCGAATCTTGCTGAAAGCATCGCCGTGGCGCTGGGCGGCAACGCGGAAACTCTTATGGCCGTCGCGCCGGGCCCTCGGGAGCACGGCGTGCCGACATTGCAGCTCTCGCTATTGCGTGAACGGCTGGACGACATTTTGCGCCGGGATGTTCGCGAGCGCATGAAGGCGTATGCGGTGCGGCGGGATCGTGCCGACGTCATGGGCATCGCGGCAATCACGTTTGTCACGCTCGGCCGCTATCTCAATTTGCGGACGTTGTCGATTCCCGGAGTGGGCATTCGCGAAGGGTTATTGCAGGAAATCGCGCGTGACGCTTTCTCTCGCAAGGAGCCGCATCGCTACGACGCCGCGGCGCGTCAACTGCTCGTAGGCACGCGCAGTTTTGCGCGCAGGTTGGAGTACGATCAGCGTCACGCAGAGCATGTGCGCGAGCTTAGCATCCTGCTGTTTGATAAATTGCAGCCCGTGCACCACCTGGCTGCGGAATCGCGGGTGCTGCTGGAAGCGGCCGCGCTGCTCCACGATGTTGGACACATGATCAGCCATCGCGGCCATCACAAGCATGGCGAATACCTTGCGCTCAATGGAGACATTCCTGGTCTGCAGGGCAGGGACCGCGCCGTGGTAGCCGCGGTAGTTCGCTACCATAATCGAAAATCGGATCCCGCCGGCCATCACGTTGCGTATGCTTCGCTTAATAACAACGACAAGCGCATGGTCCGCCGGCTGGCCGCCGTTCTTCGCATCGCGGAAGCGCTCGATCATTCGCATCGGCAACGGGTCACCAACCTGGACGCTTCCTTTCAGCGTGGCGCCGTGGGGGTACAGATCACTGCCCGTGGCGACGCGGCTGAAGATCTCCGCGATGCCAATCGCAGCGCGGAGCTCTTCGAAAAGGAATTTCATGTACGCATGTTTTTCCGGCAAGCGGGGGCAGCCCGCTTGTAGCTTGCGCTGGGATGAATCCGGAATTAGTTTCTCTGTAAGGAGAAGGCTACGCTAATGCAGCTCTATATTGTCCGCCATGGCATTGCCATTGATCGCGAAGATCCCAAGTGTCCGCCGGAAGCTGAGCGCTATTTGACTCCGGAAGGCATTGCCAGAACGAAGGAGGTGGCCAAGGCTATTGCCGCCATGGGAGTACATGCCGACTTGATGATCAGCAGTCCCTACGTGCGCGCGACGCAAACCGCGGCCATCTTTGCCAAGGCGCTTGAATATTCAGAGCAAAAAATACGCCACGCCGGGAGCCTTCTTCCTGGGGCCGAGCCTGGGGCATTCTTGCGCGAAATGGCGCGAGAAAGGAACGCATCGTCGGTGTTCTGCTTTGGGCACGCTCCGCACGTTGACGGGCTGCTAACCGCGGCCGTTGGCGCGGCCCGTCATATCACTTCATTGAAGAAGGCCGGAGTTGCGTGTATCGAGCTAAAGAGGTTGTCGCCGCCAAATGGGCAACTGATCTGGCTCATCGCGCCGAAGGTCGTGCGAAAAATGAAGTGAGGTCAGCGCTGGATCGGCCGTATACCAGGGTCCCTCTCTGCCAGTCCCATGAGCCTCGTGGTACTCTTTGGCCTATTAGGGCTTGGAGCTGTTTATGACCAAAAATAACACGATTCCGCGCAGGGAATTCCTTTCGCAAGCTGGTGCCGCGGCCGCCTTGACCATCGTGCCTCGTCACGTTCTGGGGCGTGGTTTCGTGCCGCCCAGCGACAAGCTCAACATTGCTGGTGTCGGCGTCGGTGGCATGGGCCGCACCAATCTCATCAATTTGGCATCGCAGAATATCGTCGCACTTTGCGATGTGGACTGGGGATACGCGGGGAAAGCGCTTGATCGTTTGGACGCAGACATCACCAAGCTGCGCGCCCGCATTGAAGGGCCGCCTGCGGAGCCGAAAGCAGGTCAGCCGGCGCCCGAGTTCAATCGCGAAAAAGCGAAGACTCAGCTCGCCGACATGATCCAGCTCAAGACCGACCTGCCGAAAGCCAAACGCCACAAAGATTATAGGCAGATGCTTGAGCAGCAGAAAGACATTGAGGCCATCGTCGTGGCCACGCCTGATCACATGCACGCGACGATCGCGCTTGCCGCGATGGACTTGGGCAAGCACGTCTATGTGCAGAAGCCGATGGCCTGGTCCGTCGACGAAGCACGCCGTCTAGCGCGTCGCGCCAAAGAAACCAAAGTCGCCACGCAAATGGGAAATCAAGGCCATTCGATGGACGAAGCTCGCACTGCCGTTGAATATATCTGGGCGGGCGCGATTGGAGATGTGCGCGAAGTCCACATCTGGACCAACCGCCCGTTGGGGTTCTGGCCGCAGGGCGTGCCGCGCCCTGAACCGTTGAAGGTTGCTGCCGACACGCTGCGCTGGAATGGCGCTGGCGTGAACACGCGGTTGGCGGCAGCTCTGGCGGGCGACTATCCTGTGCCCGAAGGACTGGATTGGAATCTTTTTCTCGGCGTCGCGCCGCAAATTGCCTATCACCCGATCTATCACCCGTTCAATTGGCGCGGCTGGACCGATTGGGGCGTCGGCGCGATCGGAGATATGGGCGCGCATCTGATCGATCACTCCATGTGGGCCCTGGA